>Ga0182021_10007790_pt1 | contig 12697 bp, 7 predicted proteins | sample 612E3MmetaG_FD_120493 | JGI IMG/M metagenome (GOLD analysis project Ga0182021, IMG submission 120493) | Permafrost microbial communities from Stordalen Mire, Sweden - 612E3M metaG (Illumina Assembly) | ecosystem: Environmental > Terrestrial > Soil > Wetlands > Permafrost | place: Sweden... | reverse complement strand
ATTCACGCAGGCTGAAGCCTGCGGCTACAAGAGCATGATATGGAATTTAAATGTAATCATATTCACGCAGGCTGAAGCCTGCGGCTACAAGAGCAGTTATAAGGTCGAATTGTAAATTTAACTTGAATAAAATTAACTTGATTTTTCTTATCTTTTTAGCAAATTTTAGTTAAACTAATTACAAAGGAGAAATGTAATGAAAAAGGTCATATTAATATTCTGTTTATTGTTTTCTTTCAATTTGACTTTTATTCTTGCTCAAAAGTATTCAATTTCTTCGGAAAAAAATACAAATTTTATAACGCTCGAAAAAAATTCATTAATAAATTCCATATTACCTGTCTCGAATTCAAAAATTTCTGATATTCATAATCAAAATAATATTCCCGGTGATAATACTTCCACTTATAACTGGAATCTGTATTTCACTTCGGCAGGAAAAGTTTTTAAGGATGTTTATTTTGTAAATCCGCAGGTAGGCTATATCGTAACAGAGCTTGGTGCGGTTTATAAAACAACAAATGGTGGTTTAAACTGGGTTTCAAAGTTGAATCTTGGTTTTCCTTATTACTGGTATGGCGTTTTTGCTCTGTCACCTGATACGGTTATTATTTCTGGTTTCAATGACCAGGGAAATATAAATTCCGGAGTTGTGAGATGGTCTTATAATGGAGGCACGTCGTGGACATCAGATATAAACTTATATCTTACCGGTGGTGTAGGCTGGCTTGATAGAGTACATTTTTTTAATCAGAATACCGGTGTAGTGATAGCGGCAACATCAGGAGGATTACATTATACAACGAATGGTGGAAGAGATTCAACCGGATGGACATACATTCAGATAAATTCAGATCTGGCGTGGTTCGCAGGAAGTATTGATTTCCAAAGTTCAGGAAACATTTTTGCAGCAGGAATTCATTTTGCTCACAGTACTAATTTTGGTTTAAACTGGGCAACATTCCCATCCGCAGATGCTGTATTCGATGGTGGTACGGATTTTCTCGATTATAATAATTTATACGGATGGACAGGCGGAGGCTCCATATCACCTACCGTGGCGGGTTGGGTACATCGTACAACGGACGGCGGAACTACATGGAGTGACAGATTAAATACTTTTACTTATCCGATTCGTGCTGTGAAATTTTTTAATTCCAATACAGGATTTATATCAGGCGGCAACGTTAATTCCGAAACAGGTGGTATTTATTCTACAACCAACGGAGGTTTGAATTGGAATCTCGATGTCAATTCGGCGGCGGAAATGTTTTCAATTAATACTGTAAATGTTGGTTCTGATTCTTTGGATGTATGGTGCGTCGGTTCTACAGGAGGTACTACGGGATATAACGGAAAAGCATATAAAACAAGAATCGGATATCCACCGACAGGAATCAAAAATATTTCTTCGGCAACACCGACAGCTTATATTTTATATCAAAATTATCCGAACCCGTTTAATCCGTCGACGATTATAAGATTTCAGATACCAGGTTCGGGAAATGGAAAATTGAAAACGGAAAATAGCCCGGTGTTTCTGAAAGTCTATAACATTACCGGAAAAGAAATTGCAACGTTGGTAAATGAGAATCTTCAACCCGGAACTTATGAAGTGTCGTTCAACGGCATGCATTTTGCGAGCGGAATTTATTTTTATAAATTGCAAGTAAATGATTTTACTTCGGTGAGAAAAATGATGTTAGTGAAATAAAAAAAATTCTTTAAACACAAAGTTCTCGAAGAAATATCGCAAAGATGAACTTTCCTGTACAATTATGTATTATCTTTCTTGATAGCTATGTTCCCGCGCCGGAGAGATTGTGTGAAAACGATTAATTTTAAAATAGTAATAGCGATTCCGTTTCCAAATCCCGACGAGCGGGATCAAGTGCATAGAGCGAGAGGACTTTGGGAACGAGGGCGAGCGGGTTCTCACATAATCTCTGGGTCTGGGAACAAGGGAAAGCATAATTATATCGCTCTTAATTTAACATTTAACATTGATTATAATTGATTTAAGATTCGAATTTAATTAATTTATGTAAAATTTCAATTAATCTATAACGATTTGACCCGAATATTTTTATTAATATTTGTCTTTTACTTCTTTACGGAAATATCTGTAAATGCTCAGGATGACTGGTGGAAAGATAAGAAGTTTAAAGATGACAGGCAGAAGGCTAAATATTCTTTATGCAGAAAAACTTTTAATAGTATTGCTTCCGGTTTTAACTATCAGAATATTAATGATATTAATATTTATTTTGGTTCGGAAGTTTATTTAAACATCATAAGCAACGAGAGAGGTTATTACAGCTCAAATCAAGCGGAACTTATTCTTACCGATTTTATGGAATATTTTAAAGTTGTCAGTTTTAAATACAAACATTCCTATTTAAAAAATTCATTTGCTTTTGCAATCGGAAAATATATTTACGACCGGGGCAATGGAAAAAGGGAATTAAATGCTTCTATTTCTCTTAAATATATCGATGATGTTTGGATAATCGACCAGATCAGCATTAATTAAAAAGCTTTAAATTTGCAAATAAATGATTTTCATTTCGAATTACCAATTAAAGATACAATAAATTGAAAATTATTAATATTTTTACTAATCGTTTCAGATTTTTAATTTTCATAATCCTTTTGATTTTGATATGGATAGGGATTATTAAAGGTGTATCTTATTTTATAATTTCGGATGTTAATGATAATTGGAATCAGGTTGTTATAGAAAAGTCCGATAAAGAAAAAGAATTATGTCTTGCATCATTTACAAAGTCGCAAAATGAAATTCTGAATATATCCAATAAATTAACCGACAATCTTAATATCAGAAGACAGGTCTCGAAAAATGATTCCAAAAGGTTATATGAGGAAATATTTAAAGCCGGCTTAACGGATTTTACGCAGGTTGAAATTTATGATAAATTTCTCAATCTTATCACATTCCAGGGAAGACAACTCGAACCTGAATTTCTCTTGCTTCAAAAGGCTCTGAAGGGAAATAAATTTTCTATTCTAAAAGATATAGGTTTTAATACTTACCTTTTGATATTTTCTCCCGTTAAAGATGATGAAGATGATAATAATATCGCCGGAGTTTTGCTAACTGCTCAGCTTGTAGATATCAAATATCACTTTCTGAACAGGACTGAACCTGATGTTACGTTAATATCCGGTTTATCAAAATTTTTAAATACAAATATCGAGCTCATTGCGGCGAACCCCATTTCGGGATTTTTGAATGTCGATACATCTCAATTCAAAGGTTCTCAAATCTTACACTTGCAGAGTATTGACGGTAAAGAAATCGGGAAGATTGTTCTGCCGGTTTATGAAAAAAATTATCACATTAAAAGCATAAATCTTTATTCTGTAAAAATTATTTCGGTTCTTATATTTTTTATATCCGTATTTATACTGATTCTGATTATTTATTCTCTGAACTTATTAAAAAATAAAGCTCTCAAAATATTACTTTTTACGGTTTGCATAGTTCTCTTGAGATATATGTGGGTTATGTTTGATTTCCCTTCCAGGATTTTTGAGGATGAAATATTTTCATCTTCATTTTTCGCTTCCTCTTTCGGATTTGGTGTATTACGTTCGCTTGGAGAACTTTTTGTAACTTCGGTATTTTGTTTCATCTTCGCAATTTATTTTGCAAAAATATCTGCGGAAGAAATCAAAAATATTGATTTTATTAATACGAAATTAAATTTTTTTAAGGATTTATTATACGGTATTATACTTACCGCAATTTTCTTTACATTATTTTATGTATACGGAACGCTGATTCAGAGCATAATTTTCGATTCGAATATCAAATTTCTCGATAAGTCAAACATCATTCCAAAAGCAGATTTATTTTTTATTCAGCTTGTTATTCTGCTGATGACAGTTGTATATCTTGTAATCGGAGCATCGATTGTCTTGCTTATCTTTCACTACCTTAGGGGTTTTAGCAGGAACAAGAAACTAAGAAAAATTTATATATTTATTCCGTTCGGAATTTTTATAATTATAAACCATCTTATAGGAATTTATTTTCAGGCAACTGAAATCAGTTATTACCAGCGTTTTCTGATAATAGTACTGCTGTTTATTTTATGTATTTATATCAACCGTAATCTGCTTGTAAAACGGGAATATTCGCTCCTGTCTCTTAAGAATTTTTCGATAATTCTTTTCATCTGTATAATTATAGCTCCTTTGATTCTTCTCGAGAAAAATAAATCACAGGAAACAAAGTTCGTCGAGTTATTCGGCAATGGACTTTCGGAACAGGAGGAGGGGAAAGTCGTTTTCCTTATTTCAAATGAGCTTTCTAAACTTTCCGCTAATCCAAATATTGAAAGCAGTTTCAGTGATAAAACAAAATTGTCTAAACTGTCCTTTTACCTCTGGAAGGAAAGCGTTTTAAGTACCGAAAATTATAATTCGGAAATTATAATACTCGATACAAATAAAAAAGTTCTAAGTGATTTTAATATTAACTCGGCTTATCTGAATACCGATAGCGTGGTGAATTTTGTAAATCGGGGTTACTTTAATAAAAATCTGAACCTGAATACACCTGATTCCGAAACCGATACTTCTTCGGTTGATATGGATATCGATTCGACGGAATCCGGAAACGAATTGTATTCCGGAAAAGACTTTACAGTTCCGATAACATTCGATAATATGAATATTCTGAACAACCGCGAAGGCAAATATTATGTTGGCATCGAGACAATCGAAAATCAGGAATTAAAGAATACCGAATATGCTAAAAAATTCGGATATTTGCTCCTTGTGATAAATTCGGAATCGAAAAATCTTTTGCCGAATGCCTCATTGCAAATTTTCAGGAGCAATACGAATGATTACCTTTCGGATAAAATAATATCTAAACTTGTAATTACGGAATTTATTAACGGGGATGTAATAAATTCAACCGACCCGGAAATATCCAGGAATCTCGTCAAATCCCTTGAACCATTCCGTGAATTTATTCAGGCGAACAATATTACAAAAAACTGGAGATATGAAATTATAAATAATGAACGTTATAAAACGTATTATATTTTATCTAAACAGGATAATTCTTTATATGAGCCTTTAAAGAAAGTTGAAAAAATATATGCCCTGAGCATTAAACGAAATGATTTTGCAATTACTATGTTCTATTACCTCAAATTCATTCTTTTCACTATTTTTATATATCTTGTATTTTATGCTTTAATCAGTATTCCTCTTATATTTAAAATCAGGAAAATACAATTAGATTTCAGGACGAAACTTTTTTCGTCATTCGTCGTGGTTTCCATTATTCCGATAATTTTGCTTGCTGTTTATACACGTTCGTATATCACAAATAAAAATAATAATAATTACCAAAATCAGATTATATCCGATTTAAGTCTTGTAAATGAAAATCTGAAAGATGAAAAAATATTGATGAATAAAAGTAAATCACTCGATACTTTAAAAAAGACGGTGAAAGAAATTCTTGATAAAAACTATTCAAAGACAGAAAAAAACTTTAATTTTTTCATAAATAAAAAACTCATCGCAACGACGAACGATGAGTTATATAAATCAGACCTTTTAGACCCGCGTATCGATGCTGAAGCTTATTATAACATCCTGTATCTGAAAAAAGATATTTTCATAAAATCTCTCGATATAGGCGGATATTCGTTTCTTGTAGGTTATAAACCTTTTAAAGATAAGTCAAATTCGATATCCGGAATAATTTCCTCTATATCCGTATTCAAACAAAAAGAAATAAACGAAGAACTGACGGAGACATTGACAATAATTTTCGGTTCGTATTTTGTTGTCAGTATTATTCTGTTGATTATTGTCGGTCTGATAACAAGCCGTATTTCGAAGCCCGTACTCGAACTGAAACTCGCTACTGAAAAATTATCAAGAGGTCAGAGTAATATACAAATAAAACTTAAAAGAAATGACGAATTCGGGAGCCTTGTAGATTCATTCAACCAGATGACAAAAGACCTTGAACGTTCCAAAATCGAATTGATGAAAGCCGAGAGGGAAGCTACCTGGAGGGATATTGCAAGACGAGTTGCACATGAAATAAAAAATCCTCTCACTCCAATGAAATTATCAATTCAGCATCTGTACAATTTGTATAAAGAAAAAAGAACGGATAATTTTGAAGAAGTTCTCGGCAAAACGAAGGAAATGATTACAAACGAAATTGATAAATTAAATCATATTGCCACGGAATTTTCAAATTTTGCAAAACTTCCGAGGAAAAATTATGAAAATATATCTGTCAATACAATTCTCGATGATGTGATTTCATTATATTCTCTCGACCCGGATGTTGAATTTGTAAAAAATCTGAAACCTGATATAAAAGGCATATATGGTGATGCACAGGAATTAAACAGGGCTTTCCAGAACATTATTAAGAATGCTGTTCAGTCCGTGAGCAAAAACGGGAGGATAGAAATAAAATCGTATTCATCCGACGGATTTGTATTTGTCGAAGTAAAAGATGACGGATGTGGAATCGAACCAGACATACTCGATAAACTTTGTGAACCGAACTTCTCAACAAAATCACAGGGAATGGGTCTCGGTCTTGCCATTACTAAAAAAACACTCGATGATATGAAAGCTACAATTTCATTTGAAAGTGAATTAAATAAAGGAACAACCGTGAAATTAAAATTTATAGCTTATGAAGATGGAAAATTCTGACAGATATTATTATTATATTAAATATTTTTCGGTTTTATTGTTTTTTTGTTTTTCGGTTTTATTCATTTCATGTGCTAACCAGCTTCCCCCTTCGGGTGGTGATGATGATAAAACACCTCCGCGTGTACGCAAGATTATTCCTAAACCCAATACAGTAAGGTTTAAAGGAAATTCAATTACTATTGAATTTGATAAATACGTTGACAGAAGAAGTTTGCGTGAATCATTATTTATTTCTCCTAAACCCTCTAAAGAACCGGATTTCAACTGGTGGGGAAAAGAAGTAGAAATAAAATTTACGGAGCCTTTGAAAAAAAACAAAACATACACTTTTCTCATTTCGAAAGGTTTTAAAGATTTCCTCGGAAATTTTTTAAGTGAGCCGATTCAGTTTGCTGTTTCAACAGGCGATTCCATAGACAATGCCTCTATTTCCGGCAGGGTATTTTCAAATAATTACAATAATATTGTTATCTTTGCTTATTCGTTGAAGGGTAAAAATGATACGCTGATTAATCCGTTAAGAATAAGTCCTGATTATATTACACAGGTAAACGAAAATGGTTCTTATTTTTTCAACCATATAACAAAGTCTAATTACCGCGTGTTTGCGCTCAAAGATGTTAATAAAAATATGGTATACGATAAAGGAATTGATGAAATCTCCGTTCTGCCTTCAGATATTTTTATGGATACTACGGAAGAAATTAAAAAAGTTAATTTTTTATTCAATGATGTCGTCCCGAATGAAAAATACGTTTACACTTCACAATTTATAAATACATTTATACCAGATACGATTGCGGGCATTTATTCCTCAGTTAAAAACAACGAAAAGGAGATGCCTGTTGAACCAAGGATTTTCCTTCTTTTCAGAAAAAATAATTTCAGCAAATATGATATTGCCGATAACATAAAACTATTTGATTCAACGAATAATAAATTTACCAAGATTGTTTTAAACTGGACTGCAGATACATTACTTGAACTTTTTCCCGCTGAGAAATTGAAATATACTTCGGAATATATTTTATCAATCGATTTAAAGAACACTAAGAAAAATTATTATTACAAGCTGAATTTTATGACTGCAGATGAAAAGAGATTCGGGAAAATAACAGGAAATGTTATAAATAAATTTTTGATTCCTAATACGATTTACATTAAGCTTTTTCAAAAAAATAAAAACGTATACATCTATTCGCATACAACCGAAGCGGATTCAAGTTTTATTTTCCAGAATCTTTTAGAAGGTGATTACCAGTTATTCTCTTATGTGGATGAAAATAATAACGGAATTTATGATGCGGGAAGTCCGTATCCCTATACGCCATCGGAAAGATTTTATATCTTCGAGTCACCACTGCATTTAAAGGGTAACTGGAGTATTGATAATGTATTTATCCGATTTTGATGAGTGATTTTATTTTATAAGCGAGATTATATAAAAGCAATTCGAGGTTGATGTTCATATCTATATCGCGTATTCCGTCTTCGATTAAATTAATTATCCGGAAATTGTCCGATTTGAATTTATCATTGAACTTTTTCAGACGTTCAATTTTATCCGTGTTAATAATATTGCTATTTCCTCCGCTGCTTATTGTCGATATATCCCGGAACCAGTAAATAAGCATTACGAGAAATTGTCTTACTTTTTGCTTGTCTTTATAGCCGACAACATTGGATATTATTTTCCCGAACTCAATGTAGTTTCTCGATAATAACGATGCAAGCATACTAATGCTCTGTTCCCTTAATTCGAGCAAATATGAATTTACAATGTTGCTGCAATTTGTAATACTTCCGTCTGCAATGTTTGCATAAAATTCGGCTTCTTTTTCCGAAAGCCCTTCTTTCATTTTCATCAGGTATTCGATTAAATCTTTTTTTCCTATCGAATCGAAATTTATTTTCTGACAACGTCCGGTAATAGTGGGTAGTAATGAATTTATTCGGGAAGTCGTAAGAATAATCAGGGCATCCCCGGGCGGCTCTTCGAGGATTTTTAAAAATGCATTAGAGCTTTGCGGATTCATCCTGTCGGCATTCGAAATCAAATAAATTTTCTTCTTGCCTTTTTCTCCGGTCAGATAAATTTCCTTTCTTATCTGACGTATGCTTGTAATTTTTATGTCGTTCGCGTTTGGAATGCTTATTTTATAATAAGGGTCTTCGGATTTCTTTTTTATTTCCGTCTGATAGGTTTCTATATCTTCAGGTTTTAAAATCGAGATTGGATTTTCATCTTCCGTTAATTCCTTTCTCCCGGCGGGAAGAGCTGTTATAATTTTAAAGTTTACGGAATTTAACGATTTTATTCTCTGGCAGTTAGTACAATTATTGCAAGCCTCTGTTTCATTTATGCGTGAATCACAATTTACCAATTTTGCGAATTCTATTGCGACAGCATCTTTACCGGTACCCTCTTTCCCGGAAAATATATACGCGTGAGCAATTTTATTGTTAATATAAATATTTTTTAAAATATTTATTACTCTTTTCTGTCCTATGATATTATTCCACATATTCTAAAAAGTATTTCCTATTCCGAATTGAACGGTTAATTTGTTTTTGAAAATCACGCTAAAGGAATTATTAAAAAGCCATTTATCTGTATTCGGATCCGGAGCATAATCATAAAATTTAAAGCCGATGTCGAATCTTATCGGTCCGACGATTGTATAATATCGAACACCTGCTCCTATAGCAACAGCAATATCATCGAATTTGAATTGTTTCGGAGTTTCCCACAGATTTCCGAAATCAAGGAATGTAACAAAACCAAGGTCTTTGAAATAACCTTTTGTATCCATAAAAGGTTTTGTTCGGTGTTCAAAGTTGCTCTCGATAATAAAATTACCCCCGTTTTCTGCGTTCGGAAATGTTCCTAATCTTCTTGAACCCCAGCCCCTTACACTCGTGCTTCCTCCCGCAATAAAACGTGATTCAAGAGGCACGATGCTGGATTCCACTTCTTTCTGCTGTCCATCGACTGTTAATTTTAACCTGTTGTCCCCGTATTCGAAAATTGTACCGACAAGAAATTTATAAGCGAGAACCGATGACTGATGGTCATCGGAAATATTAATAAAAAATTTATTTAAAGACGAAAATTTCACGTAGCTGAACGTTGAAATATCAAAAAATTTTTTGATTATATTCCCGAGCAATCCGCTGTGTTCAATTAAAAATGACTGGTAAAATCCTTTTGTAGGAAAGGAAAAATTGTTTGTATTGTTATGTATAATAGAAAAACCCAGTACGGACGAAAAAATATTAAAAGATGAATTAGCGGGTAATGTATCGAGAAGTTCTGCAATGTAATCTTTAGATTTAAGCACAAATCTTTGATTTGATATTTTCCAGTCAAGGACCAGGTTGTTTACGTAAGTATGTTTCGGAAGTTCATAGTTGAAACTGAACTGGTCTTTAATTTCAGAAATGTAATAAATGAAATCCGAATAAAACTGACCACTTAAATTCATTTCACCTGTAATTTTATTATTACTGAATATAGCAGGCTGGTAAATTTGTGTGCTAAGTTCAAACCCGTACTGGTCCGTGGAATGAGCAAGTATACGGGCTCTCGTTGTTTCGGTTCTTCCGCCGCCGAAAAAATATCTGTCCGTAAAAGATAAACCGGTTCCTGCGTAAAATTCGTTTTGAATATCGTAACCGAGTAATTCCGGTTGTAATTCATATTTATTCCTGACCGAAGCAACAATTTTGAGATTAATAATATTATTCACCGTATCAATGTTATCGATTTGTATCCTTGCATTTTCAAGTATTGCGATTTTAGTTAACCTGTTTTCGCTTTCTATTAAAACATCTTTGCTGTAAATATCATTTTCGTTGTATTCAAGTTCTTTTAATAACACATCATCAGAAATTTTATATATGTCTTTTTGCAAAACAACCTTCGTTTTGCCGAATCTGTAATTGTCTCCCGTAATGAAATTTAAAACAAGGTTAAACTGATGCGCCCTGCGGATATTTTGCGATTCAATTTTTATTATTTCAGGAGGATTAGCCACTGCATTGGCATACCCGTTATTAACAAGAATATTTGCGACTCTGATATTTTCCTGGCTCAATTTATTTTTATTATAAATTTGACCCGTATCTATTAAAGGTTCATTATCTTTAAATATTTTTCTCCATAATTCCTGTGTGATATTTCCCAAACCCGTGTATGTAATATTCCTAATTCGGAAGGGTTCCCTTTCGTGAATAATGAAGTTTGCAGTTAAAGATGATTCGTTATCATCTGTAATGGTTGTTGTATCCACGAAAGCATCTATATAACCATTATCAAAATAAAATTTTTCAATTCGCTGTATATCTACAGCAAATTCATCTCTGTCAAAAAATTTCAGTTTCGGAGTTTTGATTAATTCCTCGATATCGCTTTTACTGAAAGTCCGTGTTTCCCTGAAATCTATATTTACATCATCAAGCTTGTAAATTTTGTTTTCCGGGTTTTCCACATTTTGTGCGACTGATAAATGTGACAGAAAAATTGTAAGAATAAATAGAAATATGTATAAAATTTTCCTCAATAATGAATAAAAAAACCCAATAAAACCGAATGTCTATTGGGCTTATTAATTTATTTGAAATTCAATTTAAAAGTCTTTACTTTCTTCGTCGTAGAAGAAGTCTTCGTCGGTTGGATAATCCAGCCAGATTTCTTCTAAACTTTCGTAAGGCTCTTCAGAATCTTCAAGTTCCATCAGGTTATCAACAACTTCTTTTGGTGCTCCAGTGCGCGTAGCGTAATCGATAAGTTCCGCTTTATTTGCAGGCCATGGAGCATCATCAAGATACGATGCTAATTCTAAAGTCCAAACCATTTAAAAATTCCTCCGTGTATTTTAAAATTTATTAATTATTATTATACTATTTTTCATATTGTATTTTTAATGCCGTTGGCATTATCATAAACATTATACAACTCAAATCGAAAATAAGTTCTGTGTTATATTCAATCACTCAAAATCATGTTCAAAATATTCGGTGTTCCTGCTGTAGCCATTGTTGAACTTGCTGGTTTTTAAATTGGATTTAATTTTTGCATCTAATTGTTTCTCGAATACTTTAGCAGCATTGTAGCCGTAATGTTTACAAAGATAATTTAATGCAATAACTTCCGCTATGACGGTTATATTTTTCCCCGGAAAAATGGGCAGGTTAATAATCTCAAGTTCCACCCCGAGAATGTTAGTCGTATTTGAATCTAAACCTGTTCTATCATAAGATTTATTCCTGTCCCAGTCTTCAAGTTCTACAATAACTTCAACTCTCTTCTGGTATCTTATCGAGCGTATTCCGAAAATTTGTTTTATGTCGATAATACCCAGACCTCTTATCTCCATAAAATGTTTTACAAGCGACGTTCCGGAACCCATCAGGACACTTTCAACTTTTTTGGAAATCAGAACAATATCATCAGCAACAAGCCTGTGACCTCTTTCAACAAGGTCAAGAGCAATTTCACTTTTACCTATTCCGGATTTACCGCAAAAAAGAAGTCCGACACCATATACATCTACAAAAGACCCGTGAATCACAACCTGCTCTGAGAACTGGTCATCAAGAAAATCTCCGATATAATTAACAAACATAGTCGTCAGAAAAGGCGTGCAGAATACGGAAATATTTTTTTCATCTGCTAATTTCAATAATTCTGCAGGAGGCTTATTGCTGTTCGTAACTATTATACACGGAACCTCGAAAGTAAAAAACCTTTTTAGAGTAATTATTCTTTCCTTTTTGTTCAGGTAATTCAGATAATTCAATTCCGTATTACCGAATATCTGAACGCGTGTATGAGTAAAAAGATCAACATAGCCTGCAAGTGCTAAACCAGGGCGGTGAAGATTTTTCTCGGTTATGACTTTTTTGGGGTCAATTTTCTTATTAGATATTTTCTGGAGTTTAAAACGGCTCTTGCATTGATTAT
>Ga0182021_10007789_pt1 | contig 12697 bp, 19 predicted proteins | sample 612E3MmetaG_FD_120493 | JGI IMG/M metagenome (GOLD analysis project Ga0182021, IMG submission 120493) | Permafrost microbial communities from Stordalen Mire, Sweden - 612E3M metaG (Illumina Assembly) | ecosystem: Environmental > Terrestrial > Soil > Wetlands > Permafrost | place: Sweden... | reverse complement strand
AGTTCTCGAGGGAGGAGTCGAACCTCCACTAACGGCTCCAAAGGCCGCTGTCCTGCCATTAGACGACCCGAGAATAATGATTAATTTTTAGATAAATCTTAAAACTTTAAACCACCTTCTCGAGCACCATCTGCAAAAGCTTTTACTCTTCCGTGATATAAATAACCGTTTCTGTCAAAAACAACTTCATTTATATTTGCACTTTTCGCTTTTTCAGCCAATATTTTACCAATAATTTTGCTTTTGCTAACTTTTCCCTTTTCGGACTTTAATTTCTCGGATAATTCCTTGGTTATTGATCCGACGGAAAAAATTGTCTTGCCTGAAACATCGTCAATTAACTGACCATATATTTCGTTTAAACTTCTGAATACTACTAATCTTGGTCTTTCAGGTGTTCCGTTAATCTTTTTCCTGATTTTATATTTTATTTTTTGTCTTCTGTCAAAAATTTTTCTATTCATTTTTTTTTTAATCTTTTAATCTTTAAACTATTTTGCTGCTGTTTTTCCTGCTTTTCTTCTTATCTTTTCATAATCGTATTTTATACCTTTTCCTTTATATGGTTCCGGTTCCCTGAATGACCTTATTTTAGCAGCAACAAGGCCGACAAGTTGTTTATCAATTCCGCTTATTACAATGGATGTCGGAACGGGTACTTCAATTTTTACATCCGGGGGAGCAACAAATACTATCGGATGAGAATAACCCAGAAGTAGTACTAATTTTTCACCTTTTAATTCAGCTTTATAACCAATACCTACCAACTCAAGTTTCTTTGTAAATCCTTCTGTAACACCTGTTACGAGATTCTGCAGCAAAGCTCTGTAAAGTCCGTGCAATGCTTTGTTCTTTTTATAATCATTTTCTCTTGTAAAAACTACTTCGTTGTCTTTCACATCGACATCTATTCCACCTGTTATTGACATGCTCAAAGTGCCCTTAGGACCTTTAACTTCAATTACGTTGTCCAGTCTTTTAATTTGAACACCTTTAATAATCTCAACCGGTTTTTTACCAATTCTGCTCATATATTTAATTTACTTTTTTTATATTAAAATTACCAAATAGCGCAAATTACTTCTCCGCCAATCTGGAGTTTTCTTGCTTCTTTTTCCGTCATCAAGCCCTTTGAAGTAGACACGACTGCAATTCCCAAACCATTACGTACCCTTGGAAGATTTTCATATTTCACGTATTTTCTAATTCCGGGTTTGCTTACCCTTCTTAATCCTTCAATCACATTTACGCCGTTATTGTATTTGAGTTTAACCGATAAATATTTCTTACCGTCATTCTCAACCAAGGAATAATCGCTGATATAACTTGTCTTTTTCAATATCTCAGCAATACCTACTTTCATTTTTGATACCGGAATATCAACAGATTTTTTTTCAGCTTTTATCGCATTTCTCACTCTAGTTAAAAAATCTGCAATTGGATCTGTCATAGACATAAAATAAATTCTCCGTTTTAAAATTTTACCAGCTTGATTTAACAACACCGGGAATCTTTCCTTGTAAAGCCAATTCCCTGAACACAAGTCTAGATACACCAAATTTCCTGTAATAGCTTCTTGCTCTTCCAGTAACAAGGCACCTGTTATGCAACCTTGTTGCACTGCTATCTCTGGGCAGCTTTGCTAATGCAGCATAATCACCTTTTTCCTTGAGTTCTTTTCTTTTCTCAGCATATTTTTTTACAGTCGCTACTCTTCTTTCTTGTCTCGCTATTGATGATTTTTTGGCCATTCTTTATTTTTTATTATTTAATATTTTATTTCGTAAAAGGCATTCCAAACTGTTTCAAAAGTTCGAACGCTTCTTCATCTGTTTTTGCACTTGTTGCAAAGGTAATATCGAGTCCGCTTATTCTCTGTACGTTATCTACGTTTATTTCGGGAAATATTATCTGCTCTTTGATGCCAATTGTATAATTGCCTCTACCGTCAAAACTTTTATCGGACAGGCCCCTGAAATCTCTGATTCTTGGGATTGTAATATTAACAAGCCTGTCAAGAAATTCATACATTCTGTCATTTCTTAAAGTCACCCTTACTCCTATATTCATTCCCTCGCGGAGTTTGAAATTCGATACAGATTTTTTTGCTTTTACTACTGTAGGTCTTTGACCGGCGATTGCTTCAATTTCTTTAACAGTGGTATCAATAATCTTTGGATCTGCAACTGCTGCTCCGACTCCGACATTTAAACATATTTTGTTTAATTTGGGAGCCTGCATTGTATTTTTATAATTAAATTTTTTAATCAGTTCAGGAACAATTTTTTCCCTGTAATGTTCCATAAGCCTTACCGGTACTTTTTCCTCAACGAATTTTTCTTTTGAATCCTTCGCGCCTTTTTTACCTTTTTGCGAATCTCCTGCCGGTTTCGAATCTTTTTTTCTGTCTTCCTTTGTTTTTGCCATAAAAATAATTAACTAATTAAAATTTCTCCAGATTTTTTGCTTTTTCTCATTCTTTTTATTTTGCCCGAAACTTCATCTTTCACTACTTCCACACCAATTCTTGTCGGCTGATTTGTTTTAGGACACATAAGTTCGACATTGGTAATATTAATAGGAGCTTCTCTTCTGACTATTCCGCCCTGCTGATTTTTCTGATTCGGTTTTGTATGTCTGTGTACAATATTAACGCCCTCAACTATAACTCTTCCTTTATTTCTGTCAATGAACAATACTTTTCCAATTGTACCTTTTGAGTTTCCGCTTATAACCTTGACTGAATCGTTTTTCTTTAATCTTGTTTTTACCATTTTTTTAATCTTTAATCTTTTAATCTTAAGAATCTTACGAATCTTATGAATCTTAATTTTAAATTACTTCCGGAGCAAGAGATATAATTTTCATGAACTGCTTTTCTCTCAGTTCCCGGGCTACAGGTCCGAAAATTCTTGTTCCTCTTGGTTCATTCTGGGGATTTATAAGAACTGCAGCATTTTCATCAAATTTAATGCAACTTCCGTCTTTTCTCTTCACTTCTTTTACTGTTCTTACTATTACTGCTCTTGATACTTCACCTTTTTTTACAGCGCCACCGGGTATCGCGGATTTTACCGATACAACTATTATATCACCCAAACTTGCATATCTTCTGTCAGATCCTCCAAGTACACGTATACATCTCACGGATTTTGCGCCGGAATTATCTGCTACTGTTAAATTTGTTTCTTCCTGTATCATAATATATTATATATATTCTATTACAATTTATTAATAAATAGGCGATTAGCCGCCTCTATTTCAAAAAAATAATTTATTTAGCTTTTTCGACTACTTCAACCAAACGCCATCTTTTCTGTTTGCTAAGAGGTTTAGTTTCCATTATTTTAACAATATCTCCTTCAGTACATTCGTTTTTTTCATCATGAGCCATAAATTTCGTCGTCTTTTTGAAGTATTTCTTATAAATAGGATGTTTTACTCTCTTCTCAATGGCAACAGAAATGGACTTATCCATTTTATTACTGGTAACGACGCCTATACGTGTTTTCCTTTTTGTCTGCCTTTTACTTTGAGAAACTGTGTTTTTTTCTTCGTTCATTAATCTATGATTCTTTATGCTTTTTTATTTTCTTCTTTTTCTCTTTCTTTCAAAACTGTCAAAATCCTTGCTATTACTTTTTTTGTATTTGCAATTGATTTGAAATTTTCAAGCTGTCCCGATGCATGCTGAAAACGAAAATTTTCCAATGCTTCATAATTGTCTTTTAAAGTAGTCTTCAAATCCTTCGTTGCTAAATCTCTTATTTGATATGTTTTCATTTTTGTATATTTTTACTATTACAATAAATTGCCTGTTAAATTTTTACATTGCAATTCTTTTCACAAATTTTGTTTTTATCGGTAATTTATGAGCTGCAAGTCTGAAAGCTTCTTCAGCGACAGTCTGTGTTACACCGTCCACCTCAAACATAATTTTTCCGGGAAGTACAACAGCGACCCAGTATTCAGGTGCGCCTTTTCCTTTACCCATTCTTGTTTCAGCGGGTTTTTTAGTAACAGGTTTATCCGGAAATATTCTTATCCAAACTTTACCGTCTCTTTTCATATGTCTGGTTAAAGCTATTCTTGCTGCTTCTATCTGCCTGTCAGTTATCCAAGCAGCATCCAGCGACTTTAAACCGTATGAACCGAAAGCTACAAGATTTCCTCTTTGAGCTTTTCCTCTTCTGTTTCCTTTTTGTGATTTTCTAAACTTAACTCTTTTGGGCATTAACATATAGCTATAACTCCAGAATTTTAATAATTATTTTTTGATAACTTTTCTCCCCTGCAAATCCAGACCTTAACACCGATGGCACCATATATTGTATGTGATGTAACCGAAGCATAATCTATATCGGCTCTTAATGTCTGCAAAGGAATTCTACCTTCTTTATACTGCTCGCTTCGTGCAATTTCCGCTCCGCCAAGCCTGCCGCTGCACATAACTTTTATTCCTTCTGCTCCCATTCTCATTGTAGAAGTAATTGATGATTTCATTGCTCTTCTGAATGATACGCGGTTTGCAAGCTGCTGTGCAATACTTTCCCCGACTAACTGCGCGCTTAGTTCCGGTTTCTTAATCTCGTTGACGTTAATCTTAACCTCTTTGTTCGTAATTTTCTTGATTTCGTTTTCAAGCTGGGTTATTTCTTTTCCGCTCTTGCCAATTACAAATCCCGGACGCGAAGTAAATATTGTGAGAGTAATTTTTTTAAGTGTTCTTTCAATCAATACTTTCGCAATACCTGCTTTTTCAAGTCTTTTTTTCAAATATCCCCTAATAAGAGAGTCTTCTTTAAGCTTTGAAGCAAAACTCTTCTCATCATACCAATTTGAGTCCCAGGTATTGATGACTCCTAATCTGAAACCTATGGGGTGTGTTTTCTGTCCCAATAAATCTCCTTAAAATAAGTTTTTAATTTAACTATGATTTACTTTCAATATGTTCCACCACTAATGTTAAATGTGATGAACGTTTCTGTATCCTGAATGCTCTTCCCTGTGGTGCCGGGAGCATTCTTTTCAATGACGGTCCACCGTTTACATAAGCTCTTTTTACAATCACATCTTCTTTATTTATTCTGCCGGTATCAATTTTTCTGACTAAATTCGAATATGCAGACAGCAATGTTTTTTCCACGACTTTAGCTGCATTTTTATTTGTAAATTTCAAAATTGCAAGTGCTTCGTCAACTTTTCTGTTTCTTATCAAATCGACAACCAGTCTCATTTTTCTGGGTGAGGACCCGATATACCTTGTTAATGCTCTTGATTCCATTATTTGGCTGTTCCTCCTGTTGCTTTTTCTTCTTTTCTCTGTCCTGAGTGGGCTCTGAATGTACGTGTATGTGCAAATTCTCCAAGTTTGTGTCCAACCATATTTTCCGAAACAAAAACGGGGATGAATTTATTCCCGTTATGGACTGCAAATGTATGGCCTATAAAATCAGGTGTAATAGTACAGGCTCTCGCCCAGGTTTTTACTACCTTTTTTTGATTTTTTTCATTCAGCTTTTCAACTTTCCCAAGCAGCTTATAATCTATATTTGGACCTTTTTTTAATGATCGGGACATTTATTATTTCCTCTTTTTTACTATGTATTTATCAGAAATATTTTTCTTCTTTCTTGTTTTATATCCTTTTGCTGGTAAACCCCACGGGCTGACCGGATGTCCGCCGCCTGATGTTTTACCTTCACCGCCGCCCATTGGGTGATCAACAGGGTTCATCGCAACACCGCGAACGTGTGGTCTTTTACCCATCCATCTTGATCTTCCTGCTTTTCCAATGCTGATATTCTCGTGATCTATATTTCCGACGATACCTATCGTTGCTTTGCATTCACTCTTAATCATCCTGACTTCACCTGAAGGAAGTTTAATCTGGCAGTATTTTTCATCTTTTGCAACTATTTGTGCGGATGCTCCTGCACTTCTTGCAATCTGACCGCCTTTTCCGGGTTTCAATTCAACGTTATGTATGAATGTTCCTACCGGAATTGAAGAAACCATCATCGTATTGCCCGTTTTGATTTCAGCTTCATTCGATGACTGGATGACTTCACCAACTTTTAATCCGTCATAAGCTATAATATATGATTTGCTTCCGTCAGGATATTGAATCAAAGCAATTCTGGAAGTTCTGTTCGGGTCATATTCAATTGCAATTACTTTTGCTTCTTCTGAACTTGTTCTTTTAAAATCTATGATTCTGTATCTTCTCTTGTGTCCGCCGCCTCTGTGTCTGGAAGTAACTCTTCCCAAATTATTTCTTCCCCCGGATTTTTTCAGAGGAGCTAATAATGATTTCTCTGGCGTAGTTTTTGTTATCTCATCAAATGAAGATATCGAATAATATCTCGTTGCCGGCGTAGTCGGCTTTAGCTTTCTCAGTGCCATTATCGTAAATGTTTATCGAAATTATTGCTTCAAAAAAATTATAAACGATAAATTACCGAAATTTTTAAAAAATGTCAATATAATTAAAATAATATACTATGAGTATGTTACACTGCCATTTGGGGTTAACCAATGGTTGCAAATATTAATTGAATTATGTCTGTAAAAAAATGATAATTATAATTATATTTATTTATTCATAATATTAAAAACAAATTAATAAAACAGGATATCTGAAATATGCAAAAAAATTAATATTGATATATTATAAAATTTTTTTTAAATTATACTGTATCTTTTAAAAACCAAATATAAGGAGAAATTTTAATGAGGAACAAATTACTTATTATTACGTTATTAGTTTTATTTTCATTTATTGGTTCTTCAACATTTGCACAATCCGCTTATATTAAATTAGGCGGCGGTTATGGTTTAAGTTTAGCTTCACAAATGATATACGATCAAAGTACTACTCCAGCAACTACCTGGGATAATAAATACGGTTCATTTGGAGAAGGTATTAATTTTCAGGCAGGTTTTGGATATAATATTAACAGTAATTTCGCTTTAGAATTAGCCGGTTCATATTTATTAGGTAAAAAGTTCGAAAATACAGTCGGGACAACGACCAATAAATATTACGGAAACACTATTACCATTCAGCCATCCGTAGTTATTAAAGCTCCTATGAAAGATGTTACACCTTATACCAGATTTGGTATGGTTATCGGTATCCCATCATTATTCCAGGAAGTTACATCCACATTAGTAACAGGAACTGATAAATTCAAAGAATCAGGCGGAGTTGCTTTAGGAGTACAGGGTGCTGTTGGTATGAATTTTAAAGCAGGTAAGCATCTTGGAATTTTTGCCGAAGTATTTGGAATCGGTATGAATTATGGTCCAAGTCAAAGAGAAAATACAGAAACATTTGCAGGAGTGACAGCAGATCCTTTAGTTACTTATGGTGAAACCGGTACATATGCAACAGCAAACACAGAAGCAACGCCAAGAAGATCGTTAAGCAGTTTCGGATTAAATCTTGGTCTGACATACACATTCGGTAAATAAATTCGCATCGTAATAAATTCGTATCATTTAGATTTTAAAAAAGCCGGGTACCTTAGGTACCCGGCTTTTTTTGTACTTCATTATAAATAAAAATACTTATTTACTTAACTTTATCACCGAAAAGATTTTCTATAATTTCAAGTATATTTACATTATCAGCTTCGGCATTAAAATTCAATATCAGTCTGTGCCTTAATACTGATTTGGATATTTTCTTAATATCATCGATATTAGGACTGAATCTTCCTTCAAGCGCCGACAAGGCTTTTGCCCCCAGAATAAGATACTGGGAAGCGCGCGGTCCTGCTCCCCAGCTAATGTAATCTTTTATGAATTTCGGTGAATTCTGATTTGCAGGTCTTGATTTTGAAACAATATCAACCGTATATTTTATAATTTCATCAGCAACGGGTACTTTTCTTATCAGTTCCTGGAATTCAATTATTTCCTCTTTGGAAAAAATAATTTTTACGTCAGGCATATACATTCCTGTGGTCTTTTTTATTATTTCCTCTTCTTCGGAATTACTCGGATAGTCGAGCCACAGGTTGAACATGAACCTGTCGAGCTGTGCTTCCGGCAATGGATACGTGCCTTCCTGCTCTATCGGGTTTTGCGTTGCAAGAACAAAAAATGGTTCTTCGAGCGTATATGTAATACCCGCTGCAGTAACCTTATGTTCCTGCATAGATTCAAGAAGTGCCGACTGTGTTTTAGGAGGTGTCCTGTTAATTTCATCAGCAAGAATAATATTTGCAAACACGGGACCTTTTATGAATTTAAATTTTTCACCGCTGTTATCAGCATTATCAAATATTTCGGTACCCGTAATATCTGAGGGCATCAAATCAGGAGTAAACTGTATCCTGCTGAATTTCACACCAAGCACATCCGAAATTGTTTTTACTATCAATGTCTTTGCCAGACCCGGAACACCTATCAGAAGGCAATGTCCTTTTGATAAAATCGATATTATTATCTGCTCAATAATTTTGTCCTGTCCCACAATTACCTTAGCTATCTCACTCCTGAGGATTTTGTATTTTTCGTTTAATTTTTGAACGAGTTCCGTATCTGTTTGAATATTGCTCACCGGCATATTTATTTTTATTATACTTTTTTAATATTATTTAACTATACTTCCCTACAACTCTTCGATATTATTTAATACATCCACCTGTGCAATTTGTTCCATAGTCTCTTTTATAATTTCCACTTTTCCCGCAATGGAAATTACAAGATTACCGGGATGGAGGTATTTTTCCGAAACATTTCTAATATCTTCCAGAGTAACCGCATTTATTTTCGAGATAAATGTATCATAAAAATCTTTCTCAATGCCATATAATTCGAGATTGATGATTTTGTTTGCAATTGCATTTGGAGTCTCCAACTGAAGGGGGTAGCTTCCTGTCAGGTAATTCTTGACCGATTCAAGTTCCTCTACAGTTACATATTCATTTTTTATTTTGTCAAGCTCACTGATGATTTCTTTTATTGCATTATAGGTCAGAGAATTTTCGACACTTGTTTCGACGCAGAAGTCACCTGAATGTTTCCTGAAATTAAAATATGACCTCGCTCCGTAAGTGTATCCATTGATTTCCCTGAGATTCTTGTTTATGCGTGATGTAAAATATCCGCCAAGCAAAGTATTCATAGCAACAACCGGAAAGTAATCGGGATTCTTCCTGTCAAAGCCAAGGTGTCCCAGCAATACCTCCGACTGCACTGCTCCTTTTTTCTCAATTGCAAATACTTTAGTCTTGGTCAGCGAGTCTTTTTTATAAATCGTCCTGTCATAAACGGATTTTTTTTTCCAGCCGTCAAATTTAGATTTGATTAAGGAGATTGCATCCGAACTTTTTATATCGCCTACAATTGCTATTATCAAATTCCCGGGCAGATAGAATTTATCAAAAAATTCTTTTATATTCTTTCTTTGAAATATATTGACAGAACTTATTTTTCCTTCGATGTTTAATTTGTATGGTGAATTTTCATAAACATTTTTCTTAAATCCCCTTTCGGCAAGAAAACTACCTTCATCGAGACAGGAAAGCAGTGAATTTGCAATCTGCTGTTTTTCCCTTTCCACTTCTTCGTCGAGAAATGCAGGGTTCATCAGTAAATCAGATACAATATCGAATAACCCGGTAAAATATTTTTTTAAAGATGTCAATGATAAGTATGTCGCATCATATTCACACCCTCCTGAAATCGAAGCTCCGTGAAAATCAATTGTCTCGGCGACTTCCACTGCATTCATTTTATCCGTTCCTTTGACAAGCAAATCGGAAGTTAAAGATGCGAGACCGGATGAGTCTTCTCCGAACGCTAAATCATCATATGTGCCTGTTTTAATTACAAATTTCACAGAGATTAAAGGCAGTTTATCATCTTCAATCACAAATACTTTAATTCCATTGTGAAGTTTATCTTCAAAATAAGCAGGAAATTTTACATCCTTTGATTTCATTACTACAGGAGGTTTGGACCTGTCTAAATTCGCATAATCAACACTCATATTTATTCCTTTGGCAAATAGCTTAAATTAACTCTTTGATTTTTATTTAAATACTTATTGGATATATTTATTATATTATTTCTGTTAATGCTTTCATACATATTAATTTCATTTATAAGGCTTTCATAGTTTCCAAACAAAGTTTTATACTCGGATAATTTTTCTGATAAGAATACTGAAGAACTGAATTTTGCAAAATAACCCGTTTCCAGTTTATTTTTTGCCTTCTGAATTTCTTCATCTGATATATTACCATTTTTAATTCTTTCTAAAATATCATCAAATTTCATTTCGAGTTCTTCAACTTTAACACCTTTTCTTGCAATTAAATTAACGAAAAAAATGCTAATATGTTCCATTCCGTAAATCATTGACTCTGCTTCATTCGCCATTTGCGAATTATAGACCATCTCATTATACAATTTAGAGCTTTCCCCAGCAGTAAATATTTTATTCAAGATCTGCATTTCGTAATATTCCCTGCTGCCGATTTTCGGAATAAGATAAAACATAAATTTACCGGGTAACTGCACATCACTTATTATAGTGGAGGAATTCTCTTTTATTAAGTATCCGTCGGTAAATTTTTTTCTCGGGATTTTTTCACCTCTTTCAATTCCACCATAATATTTGGTGACCAGTTTTTCAGTTTCCGAATAATCAATATCCCCAACTATGCTTAATACAGCATTATTGGGTTTGTAAAACCTGTTGAAGAAATCTTCAGCATCCGATAATTTCAGATTTTCAATGTTATCTTTAAAACCGATTACCGGCCATCTATACCCGCTTGTTTTGAATAATCTACCACTGCTTTCCTCTTCAAGCGAACCGTACGGCACATTATCCTGAGTCTGAAGTTTTTCTTCGAGCACTACGCTTTGCTGTACCTTAAAACTTTCTTCGGAAATTCCGAATCCCGTCAGCCTGTCAGAATCCAGCCACAGGCCAAGTTCCAGCTTCGTTGAAGGCAGAACAAGATAGTATCCTGTCATATCCCACGAAGTATATGCATTGCTGTCGCCGCCGTTATTATTTAATATTTCATCGAACTCGCCTTTACCTGTATTGGGCGACCCTTCGAACATAAGATGTTCGAGAAGGTGCGCAATTCCCGTTTTATTTTCCTCTTCATCTTTCGAGCCGACATAAAATGTCATATTCATAGACATAATTGGCAGTTCACTTCGCTTCGACATTATCACCTTCATTCCGTTCGGCAGTTCAAATTCCTTAATATCCAAATGTAATTTTATAATATCACTCACTTAGTTTTTCGGTAAATATGTTAATAATAATTTCGGTACAAAAAATAAATATTTTTTGACCGATTCAATGATATCATCTTTCCTGACGCTTAAATATTTCTGAAGATTGCTGTTAACCCTTCCGGTATCATTATAGAAGAACCAGCAATTGAACAAATCTCCGTTAATATTATGCAGTGTTGCCATCCTGGCATTAAATGCATAATCCAGTTTATTCTTTATTTTCAGGTATTCAGCATCTTTAATTCCATTTCTTACAAAATCGTTTATGCCGTCAGTAATTTCCTTTTCAATTTCCTCATTATTTGAATCAGGATAAGCCACAGCTGTTATTATAAATACTCCGGTTTCCAGAAACTGATATTTTGTAGCACTTATAGATTTTAAAAGCTTCTTTTCATAAACGAGATTCCGATAAAGCCTGCTGCTGCGGTTATTCGCGATAATGTTAGCAAAATATTCCATAGTATATTCTTCCTGACTTCCTGCCGCGGGAATCGGAAAGCAAAAATATAAAACAGGAAGTTTAATATTATCGTAAATTTTCAGTCTTCTGTCTTCGGTGAAAATTTCAGGAGTTTTATAGTTTCTGTTTAATTTCTTACTTTTATTAATTTTTCCGAAATATTGATTTATCATATCAATAGTTTCGGGATAATCTATATCACCGGATATTAATAGTGCAGAGTTATGAGGAGAATAATAATTATAATGAAATTCTTCTGCTTCCAATTTTAAAAACGACCTTATATCTTCCTCATTACCTATTGTAGCGATTTCATAAGAAGAGCCTTTAAATAATATTTTTAATATATTAATCATTGCAGTTCCGTAAGGTGCATTATCATAATTCTGCATTTTTTCCTGAATCACTACATTTTTCTGATTCAAAAGATTTTCTTCGGATAAATCTATTTCATTCATCCTGTCGGATTCGAGCCACAGACCTGTTGCGAGATGATTGGAAGGAAGATTTTCATAATAGACCGTCATATCCTGACTTGTAAATGCATTGCAATATCCGCCTGTTCTCTGGACAAATTCGAAATGGTCGCCTTTTTTAATATTCTTCGAGCCTTGAAACATCAGATGCTCGAAAAGGTGCGCCACGCCCTTCTTGCCTTCGGTTTCATCCTTCGAGCCGACCTTGTATCCCACCATAATATTTACAATAGGTTTGGATTGGTCCTTGTGCAGGATGCAGTGTAAATCGTTTTCCAGTTTAAATTCAACAAAATCAATCATAAGAAAAATAAGAACTCAAATTACTCTATTAAAGTTTAAAATGCAGGGGAAAAAGAAAAACATAAAAAGATTAATAATTTAAAACAAGTTTTTCATTCAAAAATCATCTAAAAAAATGAATTATATATTTCAAGATGTTTATATATCTTGGAATTAGAACTTTAGAATATAAATTTTGTTT
>Ga0182021_10007788_pt1 | contig 12697 bp, 5 predicted proteins | sample 612E3MmetaG_FD_120493 | JGI IMG/M metagenome (GOLD analysis project Ga0182021, IMG submission 120493) | Permafrost microbial communities from Stordalen Mire, Sweden - 612E3M metaG (Illumina Assembly) | ecosystem: Environmental > Terrestrial > Soil > Wetlands > Permafrost | place: Sweden... | reverse complement strand
CCCAATGAGTTTTACACGGCCTTGGCAAAGGGTGTTGATTATGCGGCCTCAATATATGGAAATAGAGATTCCGCTCTGGCCTTTGGAAAGAACGAAATGGCAGGATACCATACGGGCCCCGGTACCCATGTAGGAAGTTTAATCGGTTTGCGACACAGCCATCTGGACAATGCGGGCTACAGCATTGACCAGAAAGTGCTTGCCCAAAAACAAACGAGTCCCGAGGAACTCGCCGATATGCTATTAGAGGAGGAAAGATGGCGTCAGATATTATCAAGCCTGGTCGTATGTTTTTTCGCGAGGGGAATCTACGCGCCTGACATCGTATCGAAACTGCTTCCTTTACTTGGATTCGAGTTGAAACTTGAAGACATCAACAGGATCGGTACAGAAATTTATCGCAACAAGTACCGGTTTAAGACAAGAGAAGGATTTTCCTTGGACGAGCTGCGCATCCCGAAAAGAATCTTCGAGACATCGTCTCCTGTGGGAAAATTTGATGAAACATATATACGCCGCGCCATCGACCGCGTGAAAAAGATTATGGAGAAGCAGGGTGCTGATTGACACACCGCGGTGCTGCAAAGATAGAGAAGAGGACGGTAGTACGAATCACTACCCATACAGGTGCATTACAAAATTCTGATCATTCTGATATTCTTCTCAACACAATCAGGCAAAAGCTTCGCTTCGTGCAAGCTTCGCTCGGAAGTTCTTACAATTCGCTTCAGATAGTGGGATTGCTTCCTCCAGCCGGACACCCGCACGGCAAGAGACGAGCTGCCATTTGCGATAATTATAAATCGGATGATTCTAAGGAAGTATCGGAACCATGGGTCAGCTTTACCCTGATTCAAAGGTAAGGCATTTGGAACCTTGTAACAAGCTCTCCTACGATGCTTAGATAATAACAGATCCGATAGGATCGCACGTCATTGACTGCCGAATCCTCTTCCGGGTTTGCTTCCCGTCTGACCATCTGGATCTGTGCCTGCAGGATCACAGGCTCTTCCATGGTTTAACGAAGGAGTGATTGAAGATTTTCAAAAGGACAGCATTTCTTATTCCAGGGTATAGGAATGCCATAGCAAAGTGAAGAAACCCTGAGCTATAGAAGGCCACCTGCTTTCAGAAAGAAGGAAACCTCAAAGTTGAAGATGAACAACAAGACCATGCTCGGACGCTTGTCACATTTGTGGGCGACTCTCCGCGGAACAGACCTGGCACAAAAGTGCGCCGTCTCCGAGCCGCCGCTGCGATCTGAATTGTTCAGCAGCGAGCAAATGAAACAGCATGGCATGGCCCTGGCAGATTCGCATAAGTTGGGTTTGGGACACGCTCCGTACCAGCTCCTGACACGGCTGGCTGACAACGAAGAAGTCTTGGTTGGAGCCTGCACTTTGCTGACGGCTGCGGTCAATGCGAATCTCCCGATTGCGCCGGCCGGGGAATGGCTGCTCGACAACTTCTATCTGATCGAAGAACAAATTCGCATGGCCAAACGACATCTTCCGAAGCGGTACAGCAAGGAGCTGCCACGCTTGCTTAACGGCCCATCGGCGGGACTCCCACGCGTGTATGACATCGCGCTGGAGACGATCTCACATGGCGACGGGCGGGTAGACCCGGAAAGTCTCAGTAGTTTTGTGACAGCCTACCAGACAGTGACCGGCCTGAAGTTAGGGGAATTGTGGGCAATCCCTATCATGTTGCGTCTGGCACTTATCGAGAATCTCAGGCGCGTTGGAGCTCGGATCGCCGCCGATAGGATAGACCGAAACCACGCTGACTACTGGGCAGACCGGATGACGGAGACGGCGGAGAAAGACCCGAAAAGCCTGATGTTGGTGATCGCGGATATGGCTCGGTCAAGCCCGCCGATGGTGAGTTCCTTCGTCGCGGAACTTGCGCGCCGTTTGCAGAGGCAGGGCCCCGCTTTAGCGCTGGCGCTCACCTGGATTGAGCAGCGCCTCTCCGAGTCCGGACTGACAATTGAACGGTTAGTGCAGTCGGAAAGCCAACAACTGGCCGCCGATCAGGTTTCCATAAGCAACAGCATAGGTAGCCTCCGGTTTCTGGGGGCGATGGACTGGCGCGAGTTCGTGGAGAGGATGAGCGTCGTCGAGCGCATCTTGTATGAGGATCCGGGCGACGTCTACGGCAAAATGGATTTTGCCACCCGTGATAGATATCGTCATGTTGTGGAGAAAATAGCGAAAGAGAGCCCGCTATCCGAAAGCGAGGTGGCACAGAAAGCGATCCAGTTGGCCCACGAGGGTGCGGAGGGGAAGGGCAGCGACGATCGAGCGGCTCATGTCGGGTTTTACCTGATTGACAAGGGGTTGCCGCAGCTTGAAGAGATGGCACATGTACGATTGACTCTCTCCGGGATACTTCGGAAAGTGGGTTCCCGGGTTCCTTTGTTCGTCTATCTCAGCACAATCACGCTGATCACGCTGACTGTCACCATGAGCTTATTGGCGAAGACTCGTGGCAGTGGGTTGCATGATTGGCTGCTCGCGCTTATCGCAATCCTCTCGTTGCTCTGCGCAAGTCATATGGCGGTGGCGCTGGCAAACTGGATGGCAACGCTACTGGCCAAGCCTCACGTGCTGCCGCGCATGGATTTATGTGGAGGGATTCCACCGGAATCGCGCACTCTTGTCGTGGTCCCGACGATGCTCACGAGCGCTCAAAACATCGAGGACCTGATCGAGGCGCTGGAAGTTCGGTTTCTGGGAAATCGGGACGAGAACCTGCACTTCGGTCTGCTTACTGATTTCCAGGATGCACACACGGAAACAATGCCGGAGGACGAGCCGCTGTTGGGTCTGGCGCAAAAGAGAATCGAGGAACTGAATGAAAAGTACGGCGGCGTAAAGGGCGATATGTTCTTTCTCTTTCATCGTCCACGCCGATGGAATCCTCGGGAGCGGATTTGGATGGGTTACGAGCGTAAGCGAGGGAAACTTGCGGCGTTAAATGCTCTGTTGCGTGGCGGCTTAAGGGAACCCTTCTCATGCATCATTGGGGATACTGGGGTTTTATCGAAAGTGAGGTATGTGATCACCCTTGACACGGATACGCAACTGCCGCGCGATTCCGCGTGGCAGTTCGTGGGAGCCATGGAGCACCCTCTCAATCGTGCGAGGTACGACGAGGACAAGCGACGTGTCTCTGAGGGATACGCCATCCTTCAGCCGCGAGTCGCCGTGAGCCTGCCCGGCACGAACCGGTCGCGGTATGCGCAGCTCTTCGGGAGTGATCCCGGCATCGACCCTTACACGCGCGCCGTCTCCGACGTTTACCAGGATATCTTTCACGAAGGCTCCTTCATCGGGAAGGGAATCTATGACGTCGATGCGTTCGAGCGGGCGCTTAGTGGGCGCTTTCCGGAGAACCGGATCCTCAGCCACGACCTCGTGGAAGGGTGCTATGCCCGCGCGGGACTGTTGAACGATGTGCAGTTGTACGAGGAGTATCCTTCTCTTTACAGCGCAGATGTGAGCCGGCGGCATCGCTGGATTCGCGGGGATTGGCAGATTGCACGCTGGTTGCTGCCGGGCGTTCCCGGCTTCGACGGACTCCGCCAGAAGAATCCGCTATCCGGGCTCTCAAGATGGAAGATATTCGACAATCTTCGTCGAAGTCTCGTGCCTTCGGCGTTAACCCTGCTGTTACTCCTGGGCTGGACCGTATTGTCGCCGCCCTGGTTATGGACATTGGTGGTGATCGGAATGATCCTGATACCCCCCTGGATTGCCTCTACTTTGGATCTCTTTCAGAAGCCGGGCGATGTGCTGCTCAGGCAGCATCTCGCTGCCGCTGCGCGCTCGGCCGGCCGCCATTCTGCTCAGGCGGCATTTATGCTCGCATGTCTACCATACGAGGCATTCTTCAGCCTGGATGCGATTCTGCGCTCGGCCTGGCGGCTTCTCACGCACAAACGACTTCTGGAGTGGAATCCGGCCTGCGACTCGGATCGCCATCGCCGCACGGACCTCGCTGCCTCCTGCCGGACGATGTGGATTGCCCCTGTCATCGCCATTGTCACTGTGATTTATCTGGCGCTTTCGAGGTCTGCCGTGCTCGGCGTGGCTGGCCCCATCCTGGGCCTCTGGCTTTTCTCCCCCGCTATCGCCTGGTGGATCAGCAAGCCTCTCGCTCGTCGCATAGCAAGACTAACGCCTGAGCAGATCCTCTTTCTCCGGAAGATATCCCGACGGACCTGGGCGTTCTTCGATACTTTCGTCGTCTCGGAAGATCACTGGCTGCCCCCTGATAACTATCAGGAGCATCCCGCTGCGATGGTCGGGCACCGCACGTCGCCGACCAACATGGGACTTGCTCTGCTCGCAAATCTCTCCGCTTACGATTTCGGCTACATTTCGGCCGGACAACTCATTGAGAGGACGACAAATGCACTCCACACTATGGAGGCCTTGGAGCGGCACCGGGGCCACTTCTACAACTGGTACGACACGCAGTCTTTGAAACCACTGCAACCTACCTACGTTTCGACGGTAGACAGCGGAAACCTTGCAGGTCATCTGCTGACCCTACGGCCTGGTCTGCTTGCACTTCCTGATCAAAAGATCCTGGGAGTGCGATGGTTGGATGGGCTCAGCGACACCCTCGGGCTTTTCATGGACGCTGCTGACGAAACCGCTCCGGCCCGGTTTGCGCAAATTCAAACGGACCTGGCGTCCGCATTGGATTCCCGGCCAACGACGCTCGCAGCTACGCGGACGTGCCTTGACCGGCTGGTGACATCCGCCGCAGGGGTGATGGGCAGCCTCGATGCAGACCCCGAGAGCTCCGAGAATGGGGAGAGGGAGTGGGCACGCGCCCTCTCCCGGCAATGCCATGCCACCCTCGACGAGCTGACGTTTCTCGCTCCGTGGACCCTGCTGCCGGCATCACCAGACAGGCTCAGCGATCTTAGCGGCATCAATGAGATACCCACGCTGCGCGAATTGGCCGGATTTGAGGTAGAACTTCTGCCATCCCTTGAGGATCGCCTCGGCGTGAGTGCGAGCCCCGGGGAAAAGGAGTGGTTCGGTGAGTTGCGCCGGCTCATCATGGAAGCAGGCCAACGCGCCAGAGCAAGGATTGCGGCCATCGAACGCCTTGCCCTGCAAGCCGAAGAATTGGCCCGCATGGAATATGACTTCCTGTTCGACAAGGCGCGTCATCTCCTGGCGATAGGCTATAACGTAGGTGAGCGACGCCGGGACTCGAGTTACTACGATCTGCTGGCCTCGGAAGCGAGATTAGCAATTTTCGTGGCGATTGCGCAGGGACAATTGCCGCAGGAGAGCTGGTTTTCTCTAGGACGTCTGCTTACCAGCATCGCTGGGGAACCGATTCTCCTTTCATGGAGCGGCTCGATGTTCGAGTACCTCATGCCGCTCCTGGTGATGCCGACCTACGAGAACACGCTGCTCGACCGGACTTACAATACAGCTGTGGAGAGGCAGATCCCGTATGGGAAAGAACGTGGAGTACCATGGGGTATGTCGGAATCAGGCTATAACGCGATCGACGTTCATCTCAACTATCAGTACCGCGCATTTGGCGTGCCGGGCCTGGGGCTGAAACGCGGACTTGCAGACGATCTGGTTATCGCGCCATACGCCTCGGCGCTCGCGCTGATGGTGGCGCCCGAGAAGGCCTGTCTGAATCTGCAGCGGCTTGTCGCGGAAGGGATGAATGGAAAATACGGCTTCTATGAAGCAATCGACTATACTCCGTCACGTTTGCCGCGTGGGCAGTCAAGCGTCGTTGTACGATCGTTCATGGCACATCATCAGGGCATGAGCTTTCTCTCTCTGGCCTATCTGCTCCTGGACCGTCCAATGCAGAAGCGATTCGAGTCCGATACAATGTTCCAGGCGACGACGCTGCTGCTCCAGGAGCGCGTTCCAAAGCCATCGGGGTTCTATTGGCACGCCGCCGAGCACTCCGAAGTGCGTACGGCATCTATCGGGCCGGAGACGTCGGTGCGCATTTTCAACAGCCCCGACACGCCGATGCCGGAGGTACAGTTGTTGTCGAACGGCAGGTACCACGTAATGATCACGAATACGGGAGGCGGTTACAGCCGCTGGAAGAACATTGCAGTCACACGCTGGCACGAAGACAGCACCTGTGACAATTGGGGTACCTTCTGTTACCTCTATGACGTGACGAGCGGGGAGTCCTGGTCAACCGCTTACCAGCCAACGCTCAAACAATCAGAAAGTTATGAAGCTATTTTCTCGGCAGACCGCGCCGAGTTTCGCCGCCGAGACCATGACTTTGACACACATACGGAGATTGCTGTTTCGCCTGAGGACGACATCGAACTACGACGGGTCACCCTCACCAACCGCGCCCGGACACGCAGAACGATAGATGTCACAAGTTATGCGGAAGTGGTTCTCGCCTCGCCTGTCGCGGACGAGCTGCATCCGGCCTTTAGTAATCTGTTCGTGCAGACCGAGATCCTCCGCCAGCAGCGCGCGATCCTCTGCACCCGCCGACCCCGCTCACGAGAAGAGCAGCCGCCATGGATGTTTCATTTAATGGCCGTTCATGGAGCGGACATCGGAGGAATCTCCTATGAAACGGACCGGATGCGGTTTATCGGTCGCGGAAACACTGTCGCTAATCCACAAGCGATGCGCAGGACATCGGATCTTTCACGGGCTCTCTCGGGCAGCCAAGGCTCCGTGCTCGATCCCATTGTGGCCATCCGGTATCGAATCACTCTCGATCCAGAAGAGTCAGCAACGATCAATATGCTGTCCGGCATCGGCACGACCCGAGATTCATGCCTGGGCCTTGTTGAGAAGTATCAGGACCGGCGTTTCGCGGATCGCTTGTTCGACCTTGCATGGACCCATAACCAGGTGGTCTTGCGCCAGATCAATGCTACAGAGGCCGACGCACAACTCTATGGACGCCTTGCCAGTTCTGTCATTTACGCCAATCCCTCTTTGCGTGCCGACGCTAGCCTCCTCATCAAGAACCGCCGCGGACAATCCGGTCTATGGGGATACGCTATTTCTGGCGACTTGCCGATCGTGATGGTGCGGATCGGAGACCCGGCCAATATCGGCCTGGTGCGCCAGCTCGTCCAGGCCCATGCGTACTGGCGTCTAAAAGGACTCGTGGTGGACCTGGTGATCTGGAACGAAGATCACTCCGGTTACCGGCAAGGGCTCCACGATCAAATCATGGGACTAATTGCTGCAGGCATCGAAGCGAACGTGACCGATCGACCAGGCGGCATCTTTGTCAGACCTGCGGACCAGATCTCGACCGAGGACCGCATCCTGCTCCAGACGGTCGCTCGCGCCGTCATCATCGACAGCCGGGGGACGCTGGAGGAGCAGATCAACCGTGGCGGTATTGCAGATGTGCCCGTCCCGCGCCTTGTGCTGCGCCGAACCCGCCAGCCAGAACCCTCGGCGATAGCCGCATTGCCTCGCAGCGATCTGATCTTCTTCAACGGTCTGGGCGGGTTCACCCCTGATGGCCGCGAGTACGTCATTTCGACCGCGCAAGGGCAGATGACGCCGGCACCGTGGGTGAATGTGCTGGCGAACCCGCACTTCGGAACCGTTATCTCAGAGAGCGGCCAGGCTTGCACCTGGAGCGAAAATGCACACGAGTTCCGCCTCACTCCCTGGACCAACGACCCTGTAAGCGATTTGAGCGGGGAAGCCTTTTATCTTCGTGATGAAGAGAGGGGTCACTTCTGGTCTCCGACGCCGCTGCCTGGCACCGGAGCGATGCCGTACGCCAGCCGACACGGATTCGGATACAGCGTTTTCGAGCACACGGAGCGCGGCATCCGTTCAGAAATGTGGGTTTACGTGGCCCTGGACGCGCAGATTAAGTTCACCGTGTTGAAAGTGCGAAATGAGTCCGGCCGATCTCGCCGGCTCTCTGCCACGGGATATGTAGAATGGGTGCTGGGAGATCTGCGGTCGAAATCGGCCATGCACGTGATCACCGACATCGATCCCGTGAGCGGAGCGCTCTTCGCACGAAACCACTACAACACAGATTTCGCCGGCCGGGTTGCCTTTTTCCACGTGGACGATGCGACCCGGACCGTGAGCGGGGACCGGACGGAGTTCCTTGGGCGGAACGGCACCCTTCGAGGTCCGGCTGCAATGGGCCGGTCCAGGCTTTCCGGCAAGGTGGGGGCCGGCATGGATCCCTGCGCTGCCATCCATGTTCCCTTCGATCTGGCCGACGGGCAGGAACGTGAGATTGTCTTCATTCTTGGCATAGGGCAAGACGCCGGTGATGCTGTCAACATGGTCAATCGCTTCCGGGGATCTGCGGCTGCGCGGGACGCGCTCGAAGCGGTATGGCAATACTGGAAGCACACTCTCGGCGCCGTGCAAGTGGAAACACCCAACCCATCCCTCGATATTCTGGCCAACGGCTGGCTCTTGTACCAAACCCTTGCGTGCCGTCTGTGGGCTCGAAGCGGATACTACCAGCCGGGAGGTGCCTTCGGTTTCCGCGACCAGTTACAGGACGTGATGGCGCTCATACACACTAAGCCACACCTCACACGGGAGCACCTACTTCGTTGCGCTGCGCGTCAGTTTCGGGAGGGAGACGTTCAGCATTGGTGGCATCCCTCCTCAGGCCGCGGCGTGCGTACACACTGTTCGGACGATTACCTCTGGTTGTCGTTGGCGACCTGCCGCTACGTTCTAAGCACAGGGGACACGGGGGTGTTGGATGAATCCATCCCCTTTGTCGAAGGACGGCCGGTCAAGGCAGACGAGGACTCATATTATGATCTGCCCGACCGGTCCGAAGATTCGGCCACTTTGTACGAACACTGTGTGCGAGCCATCAATAGAGGTCTCAGGTTTGGTGAGCATGGCCTGCCCCTCATGGGCTCCGGTGACTGGAACGATGGCATGAATCGGGTGGGCGAACACGGCAAAGGGGAAAGTGTCTGGTTGGGATTCTTCCTTTATGAAGTTCTCATGCGGTTCACTGAGGTTGCCCGCGTGTATGGCGATGTTTCCTTCGCCGAACGCTGCGAGCGGGAAGCGGATCAGGTGCGTCAGAATATCGAGCAGAACGGGTGGGATCGTGAATGGTACCTCCGCGCTTACTTCGACGATGGTACGCCCCTTGGATCGGCAAGTAATCCCGAATGCCAGATCGATTCGATTGTGCAAAGCTGGTCTGTTCTATCCGGGGCGGCTGATGCCGGACGCTCGCGTATGGCCATGGAAGCGCTGGACCAACGCCTCGTTCATAGGGATCAGGCACTAATCCAACTCCTGGACCCGCCGTTCGACAAATCAGATTTGAACCCCGGTTATATTAAAGGGTACGTCCCGGGCGTCAGAGAGAATGGCGGGCAATACACCCATGCGGCAATCTGGGCGGCGATGGCGTTCGCTAAATTGGGCGATAGCCGGCGCGCATGGGAGCTGTTGGCCATGATAAACCCTTTGAACCATGCTCAATCTCCTGAAGAGATTGCGACCTACAGAGTGGAACCCTACGTGGTCGCAGCCGATGTATATGCGCTCTCGCCGCACATCGGCCGCGGTGGGTGGACATGGTACACGGGCTCGGCGGGATGGATGTACCGGCTTATCCTGGAGTCACTGCTTGGGCTGACGCTTGAAAAAAACAAACTACGTATAGCGCCGTGCATCCCTGCGGATTGGGAGACGTTTAAAGTGCACTATCGATACCGCGAAACCATCTATCACATCACCGTGCTCCAACCAAGCGACGGCAGCGTGGCGAGTGTGAAAGTTGATGGCGTCAAGCAGCACGACAAGACGATTCTCCTTGTCGACGACCGCCATGAACACTCGGTCGAGGTGAGAATAGTCAATGCATAAAGAATAATTTGACAGTAATCCGGCGGACTATTTTGTTGCGCATCTGAAGACAGGAGCCTGACACTATTGAGGCTTCCCATGATTGCTTCCGCCGAACTTCGTCAGGCAATTACATGAAATATCCGGTCGCAAGAATTTTGTATATTGGCAGAAGCTTGAATAAATAAGGCTCGCATGTGCCGCCTACCGGGGCGCATCCGGAGAATTCAGGCAAGCCGTCGTTGTCGACGTCTCTAAATGGCACTCCGGATTGGCTGTTTGACTGTATCTTCCAGCCCATTTGTCCGTCCTCAACAAACGCATCCATCGTCTTCGTGATGTACTCCCCAGGCACACAGTCCGTAGCAGTCACCAGGAGATATCGTTTGGAAGAGGATACTAATTTCCATATTTGCATTTCTTCTGCGGGGATGTCCTTGGAACCGGGCTTGAACCATTGACAAGCCCATTGCTCATATATATGACCCGGCTTACCGTTCCTGATAAGCTTCTGGGTCTTTGCGGGTAATTTTTTGAACTCGTTTTCAGCGCGTGTCAAGATCCAATCTCTTGCAAATTGTTCGTCCTCCCCCGAGACAGTAACCTTCTCCCATTTTTCCGCTTCCCCGATGGGAGCATTCGAGAGGATCAGAAAATCTGTCCACTCGAATTTGCTGTCCTGATTATTGGGCGTAAGACCAAACACAAGTATCTTTCGAAATTCTACTGAGACCGTTTCAATGGATTGCACCGTGGTTTTCAACTGGGCCTGCGGCGCGATAACCCATACCTTAGTTCCGACTTTGAACTTAGCCTTGAGCTCATCAGACTGGTCAGGAAAGTCAAGAAAATATTCAGACTTATAATACTTGAATGTCCATGGTTTTTGGTAACCCCCCTGACGGACCAAGAAGGGATCCGCCGCTGCGTCAGTCGAGTATCCCAGAATCGATTGCAGCAGGAGCACGCCCCAAAATAGATTCACTGCTAATTTCTTCATATAATGTCTTGCCCCCAAACACCTTTGCTACTTACAATTACAGTTCTTTCCTTGAAGTATAACTCTTGCGGGCCCAAATGCCCAAAATACCCAGAAGCGAAACAGCATTGAAAATAATTGCGGCGCCGATGTAGAGAGATCCAAGGCCTCCTAATAGGCCGCCCCCCTGTGCAGCACTCATGTCGCTTTGACGCAGACTGTGAAGTCCTATTGAGGCTAATAAAGCATCAAAGCTTAAACAAATAAAATATATCCCCATAACAATTTTGAAATCGATTTTTTTCTTAGTAAACAATAGAGGGACTAATCTAAGAAGTGGAAAAGCGATAGCTCCGAATATGAGAAATGCTTTTCCCGCCTTAAATACAAGTCCAAGTCCCATAAAGAAAGATACGGCGAATAAAAAGCCCAGGACATAAACAAAACAAAGGTACAAAAGTAAGAACGGCCACATGGACACGGGGTCTCGCAAATATGATTGATCTTCCTAAGGCCTGACATGGATAGGCAACATGAACGATGATTGCCTATAGGGGCTTCCTCGCGGCCGACCGCTGCGACAGCGCCGGCGCCTGCACAAGCGGGGTCGTCAAGAGTGACACCCCGAACGCCGATGTCCCGAAAACAACTACAACCAGCCCGCAAAAAATATGGAAGTGGTGAATATTGGCACCTACTTAGTGGTCGCGTAGGAGTGCAGTCCGCCCAAGAGAAAGTTGACGCCGAAATAGGTGAAGAGGACGCAGCCGAACCCGATGATGGAGAGCCACGCCACACGGCTGCCCCGCCATCCCTTTATGGTGCGGGCTTGGAGGAGAGCGGCGTATATCAGCCAGGTAATGAGAGACCAAGTCTCCTTGGGGTCCCAGCTCCAATAAGCGCCCCATGCCAAATCCGCCCACACGGATCCTGTGATGATGCCGAGCGACAGCCAGAGAAACCCGAAGAGTACCATCTGATAGTTGAGCTCGTCGAGCTGCCTGAGATCGGGAAGGAGCGAGTGTGCATCTCCCCCGGACTCCTTTTTTGATTCCCTCGCGATGTAGACGATGCTGATGCCGAACGAAACCGCGAAGGCCGCATAACCGATGAAGCAGGTGACTACATGGGCGATGAGCCAATTACTTTTCAGGGCGGGGAGAAGCGGCTGGATCTTCGAGCTCACACCCGTGGAGAAGGAGGCGTATGCCATTGCCAGGAAGGCGAAGAGAGCGGGGAACACGCCGAGAGTCCGCTGCTTAGTTCGGTATTCCATGATGAGATAAATGAGCATGATCGCCCAGGCTGCGAATACCAATGATTCATAAAGATTGGAAAGAGGCGCATGCCCGTAGCCTATCAGGTATGATTCCCGCCAACGGAGAATTATTCCCGCCATTTGTACGGCGAGCGTGGCCGCTCCGGTGATAGTACCCCAGAGCATGATTGTACGACGGCGAAATATGACTCCCGCAAGATAGAGAAGCGCACAGAGAAGATAGGCGAAGGTGGTTATGGCAAGAAGGATCGAGCTCGTGATCATGGCTTGCTTCCTCCTTTCTCTTGCCCCAGTTCCGCCTGCAGGCGGCCGCAGAGTCTGTTGAATTCCCGCTCAAACGAAATTTCATTCCTGTTGGTCCTTCCGGCAATGACGACATTTATCGTTCCCTTGCCCGCATCCACCGCCGCCCACACCCACAATCTGCGATGGCTTACATAATAAGTGAGGCCTATTCCCACCAGCATCGCCGCAAAGCCCAGCCAGACAAGCCAGACGCCCGGGTCCTGCTTTACTTGGAGACCGGTGTATGGTATCCGGGCGGCGTGTAAGACGCGCACATTGTAGTTCTCAACCCTG
>Ga0182021_10007787_pt1 | contig 12699 bp, 10 predicted proteins | sample 612E3MmetaG_FD_120493 | JGI IMG/M metagenome (GOLD analysis project Ga0182021, IMG submission 120493) | Permafrost microbial communities from Stordalen Mire, Sweden - 612E3M metaG (Illumina Assembly) | ecosystem: Environmental > Terrestrial > Soil > Wetlands > Permafrost | place: Sweden... | reverse complement strand
GAGGACCTTATAGCCAAACACGGACAGGGGGTCAAGGCCCCGAATGTATATTTCGCGGGCTGCACCGCAAGCTACGTTGAGCACGATATAGGTATGGCCAGCGTTAAGTTGCTTGATGAAGCGGGCGTGGACTTCACCTATCTCGGTGAGAGGGAGAACTGCTGTGGCACGCCTATGCTCGTAGCAGGTAAATGGGATGTCTTTGCAGAGGTATTAAAGAATAATATAGCCGCAGTAAAAACTTCCGGCGCAAATACTGTGATAACTTCCTGCCCGGCCTGTGACATGATGTGGCGGCATACCTACCCGGTCTGGGCTAAAAAACTCGGTATTGAATTCGATATCAGGGTAAAACACTATAGCGAAGTGGTTGCCGATAAAATAAAATCCGGCCAATTCAAATTCCCCAACAGGGGAAAGGAACCCATTACGGTGACATGGCATGATTCCTGCCACATAGGCCGCGTTTCCGGCGTTTATGAAGAGCCGCGGGAATTGATTAAGGCGCTGCCCGATGTTAAGTTGGTCGAAATGGATTACAACAGGGAGGAGGCCCATTGCTGCGGCAGCGTGCTCACGCTTATTAAAGACCCTCCCATCGCCGCAGATATAGGCAAGGTGCGTATGGATGAAGCCAGGGAAGCCGGGGCACAGAAGGTGCTGGCGTTATGTCCCTGCTGCGAATTCCAATTACGAGTCAGTGCGGATAAAAAGAAGCTGGATATGGAGGTAGTTGACCTGGCCCGGTTCTGCTGCTCAAGGATGGGCTACGACTTCCCCGATCCGAACCCCGAAGTTAAGAAACAGTGGGCGGTCTTCGAGGCTATGATCAACCTGATGACACCGCAGGGCTTCGCTAATCTTATGGGCAAAATGTGGCCTGAGATGATCAACGCCATGCCGTTTGGTATGGGAGGGATGATGCGCGTGATGGGCAAGATACCGGGCGCTCTCAATCTCATGAAACCAATGTTCCCCATTCTCTTCCCAATATTACTACCCATGATGATGCCGAAGGTAATGCCGAAAATGCTCGCTCTGGTCGGCGATATGGTGCCCATGCCTGATTACATGGCGGAGCAGATGCCGCAGATCATGCCAAAGGTAATGGACTCGCTCATGCCCCATATGATTGGGGACGTGGTGCCACTGGTTACCCAACCCATGATCGATTACCTGCAGGGCAAGAAATAAGAATTATCAGCGGACGGGTCTGAATACCCGTCCGTATTATCCAATACAGTAGAGGCTTGCAGTGCCGTAGCAATATCCAGTCCGGTATTTAGTATTCCAGGTCCGGAATTTGTTATCATTTGGACATGGAATCTGTTCCTCTTTTGAAATATCTGGTAGAAGCCGGCCTCGGAGCGCGCAGACCAGTAGTATCTGCAATAAAACAGGGACGTGTAGCAGTCAATGGGAAAGTCGCCACAGGCTACACAATGCCTGTATTTCCCGGATTGGACACTATCGCCTTCGATGGCAAGCCGGTCAAGTTCAAGCCATCCGAAATGCTGGTTTTCATGGTACATAAGCCCGTAGATGTGCTTTCAACCACCAGGGATGAACGCGGCCGCAAAACGGTAATCGACATGCTGCCTGAGCGCTACCGCTCGCTCGGCCTCTATCCTGCAGGAAGGCTGGATTATGACAGCACGGGACTGCTTATACTTACCAACGACGGCAACCTGACCTACCGTCTTACCCACCCACGATTTGAACACGAGAAGGAATACCTGGTCACTGTGTCAGGGAAGCTTAGCGAGGAAGAAAAAAACAAGCTAGAGAAAGGCGTACTTCTTGAAGATGGGATGACCTACCCGGCGGTTATCAGGGATGCCCATGATGCTGCTTATACCTACAGCATCACCATACACGAGGGACGGCACCGCCAGGTGAAACGCATGTTCCTGAGTGTGGGACACGAGGTCAAAGCGCTCAAGAGGATACGCATTGGCAGATTGGAATTGGGTGAACTTGAAGAGGGGCAAATTAAAAAACTGTCTCAAGCTGAGATAGGGAAGCTTCTGCGCAGATAGTTTTATTCGTCCAGTGGCTCAAACGGCGCCTTTTGGGGTTTAAAACCCTCGTTCATTATCTTGAGCAGCGACTTTATACCTAATCCGAGGGTCCTGTCAAATACTTTACGCACAGCGTCCGACTGGTTTGTAATACTATCGCTGTTAACGGCATACCTCTGTAATGCAACCATGCCCATAAGTTCCAGGCCCTGGTTCACAACCCCCTTATGAGCTGACAGCATTTCCTTGCGGACATTGGCCAGCCTTTCGGCAACGTGCATAACTGTACTTTCAAGTTTGTCTTCGGGCACGGATTTAATAGCAAAGCCGATTTTTTCAGCCATCTCACCATCGATGGTATCACCTGTCATCATCATGTACTTGGCCCACTGAGGCCCCATATGATAAAGCCACATATTAGACATATCCGCTCCCCAGCAGCGCAAGGATGGATATCCTATTTCACAGTCTTTCGTAACAACCGTGAAATCAACACAGTGAGCCAGATCGGTCGCCCCGTTCAGACAGAAGCCATGTATTTGTGCTATCGTAGCCATCCTGTAATTGCGGAGCTCATTATAAATACCCTGGACAGCAATATTGCGCATGCTATCCTGCAGGGGATCCGTCTCCTCGCTTTCAGCCAGGCCGTCCAGGTCATAACCGGATGAGAATCCGCGGCCGGCGCCCCTGATTATCATTACCCTGACCTCATTTTCCCAGTCAAGCCTTTGAAAAACGCTCCTGATCTCATACAGCATATCCATGCTTATCGCATTTCTCAAGTCGGGCCGGTTCAGGGTGATGCGCCCGATTTTGTCGGCTTGTTCGTATAAAATATATTTCAGGTCCAGTATCCCATCAGAGGATACATCGGGGTAGAGGTTGGCCATCCCTTCCAGATCTCTTTTTTCAAATATGTTTGGCATATGCGACCTTTCAATCCGTCTAAACATATTTTATCAGCAACGAACATATACAACAAGCAACGGCAGTACTTGCCATCCCGGCTATTTTCCCGGGCCTGATCACCCTAGCGGCGCCATGTAAATAATTAAGGGCATTATCACTTCGTCCCAAAGTAAAAATATGTGGCATGTGCAGTTAACGGTCAAGTGTTGTAGAATATTGCAAATTTTGTTCGCCTGAAAAATTTAAAAAGGAGCGTGATTCAATATGGGAGACAGACTGAAGGGAAAGGTAGCAGTAGTAACAGGTTCCGGCCGCGGCATCGGCAGGGCGGAAGCGCTGGCCCTGGCAGCAGAGGGCGCCAAACTGGTTATCAATGACTTAGGCGGCGCCTGGGACGGCTCAGGAGCCTCTCAAACACCGGCCGGTGAGGTTTGCGAAGAGATCAAGAAAATGGGCGGGGAGGCAGTCCCCAATTATGACTCAGTAGCCACCGCCGAGGGCGGCGAGAACATCATCAAGACCGCTATTGATGCCTTCGGTAAGATCGACATCCTGGTCAATAACGCAGGTTTCCTGCGCGACCGCATGATCTTTAACATGAGCGAAGACGAGTGGGACGCAATAATCAAGGTGCATCTCTACGGCACATTCCATTGCACCAGGCCAGCTACCGTCTATATGCGCCAGCAACGATCAGGCCGCATCATCAATACGGCATCTATCTCGGGCCTTGGAAACCTAGGCCAGGCCAACTACAGCGCCGCCAAAGAGGGCATCGTTGGTTTCACCCGGACGGTAGCACAGGATATGGCCAGGTACGGCGTGACCTGCAATGCTATCAGGCCGAATGCAGCCACCAGGATGACCATGACGGATGAGCTTAAAGGTAAAATCGCCAAGGCAGCAGCCGCCCAGGGTATAACCAAGCCGGAGGACATCGATAAGTATTTTAACCAGATGTTCGCATCAAAACCGGAACATAATGCGCCCATCGTCGTCTACCTGGCGACAGATGCGGCTGCCTACATCACCGGCCGCACCTTCTTCATCAACGCGAACACTATCGGGTTCTACACCGAGCCCCAGATCACTTCGCAGATCAATAAGGACGGGGATATCTGGACTCTGGATGAGCTGCTGAAAGTAGTTCCCGAGAAGCTCTGCAAGGAATTGGTCAAACCCGCTTAACTTCAGCCATCGATATTAACGAATATCTTTAATAACACAGTTATAGAAGATGGGCGCCTGAGCGGCGCCCATCTTCTACATTTTTCACACAGTTGGAATGGCAGTGATGCAGGATTACATTATACGAAAAGTGCAGGAGAGTGACCGTGAGGCTGTGGTGGATATCTTCAATTATTTCGTAGAGAACAGCTTTGCAGCTTACCCTGATACAAAGGCCGACTATTCGCTATTCGACTTTCTCAAGGGCATGTGCCGAGAAGGAGTCTTTTATGTTATCGAGAAGCCGGGCGGAGGTATAGCCGGATTCGGTATGCTGCGCCATCATCAAAGGAGCAATACCTTCGATTGCACCGCTGAGTTAACTTACTTCATCCTTCCTGACTATTCACGCAAGGGCCTCGGGACCAGGCTCCTGGACGTTTTGGAAAAGGAAGCGGAAAAACTCGGCGTGAAATCCTTGCTGGCCAATATATCTTCACTAAACGGTCAAAGCCTCAGCTTCCATACCAGGCAGGGCTTCAAGCAATGCGGCCTCTTCGAACGCGTCGGAAGCAAATTCGGCAAGGATTTCGACGTTGTCTGGATGCAGAAATTCATTAACAAATAAATGCCCACCCCCTCCACCAGTAGCGGCGGAGGGGGTGAGTTTTAAATTGAACACCTATTTACTTGATACGGAAGTGGAAAGGACCGAAATCGAACCCTTTTCCATCTTGATTCGGACTCTGCTGAGTTCCAGTTGAGGCCGTTAAATTATCGGGCCATTCGGCGAGCTCAACGGGCACGGAAATTGCCTGCCCTGCGCGCTGAACCGTTAGCGTAACTTTGTCGCCGGGCATCTTGCCATTCAAGTAGGAAAGTATATCCTGTACGCTGGTAACCGCTGAATTATCGATGGCAGTAACGATGTCCCCGCCTGATTTCGGCTCCTGTTGATCATCTATGCCGCTTGCGGTCAACCCTGCTTTTTCTGCCGGACTGCCGGGAAAAACACTGACCACATAAACGCCTTTCTCCACCGGAAGTTTAAGCTGATTGGCTAGGTCCTTGCTCACCGGCATGCCTTGAATGCCCAGCCAGGCGGTTTTTACTGCTCCGCCTTTCAGCAATTCCGGCAATCGTGATTTTGCTGTATTAATCGGCACTGCAAATCCGACGCCGTTGGCAGAAGCTTCAATGGCCGTATTAATCCCGACGACCTCTCCGCTTGAATTGAGTAATGGGCCGCCGGAGTTGCCCGGGTTAATCGCTGCATCCGTCTGGATAATGTCCGTCATCGTGCGCTCTGTAGACCCTGGAATGGCCCTGCCGGTCCCACTGATAACACCAACCGTGACCGAGCCCTGCAGGCCGAAGGGGGAGCCGAGCGCAATGGCCATTTGTCCCGGCCTTACTTTGGTTGAGTCAGCCAGGGTGAGATATGTCACATTGGCTATTTTAGAGACATCAACCTGTAAAAGCGCGATATCATTGGAACGGTCAGAGCCAACGACCTTACCATCAAGTTGTGTCCCGTCGCTAAGAGCAACCTTGATTGATGATGCATTCTCAACTACATGATTATTTGTGAGTATATGACCCTGTCCGTCAATGAAAAAACCTGATCCTTCTCCAACTTGTTTGGGAAGATTCAGGCCAAACGCACCAGGCAATTTGGACAGCGGCGATTCCTGTACTTGCTCTATTTGTACTACGGAAGAAATACTTCTATCGTAGAGAGAAGTAACTGAATTTTCATCAAACAGCGGCGCAACTTGGCTCAGACCGGCCGCTGATGCAGTATATCCCTGCGGCTTGCTGATTGCAGTTCCGGTAGACGCTGCACAGCTCGCCAGTAGTAAAACAGCTGCCATTAATGCAACCAACGGCAAAATCCAGTCTTTCCGTATCCGTAAGGAACTATTCCTTGAAAAAGACATCTTGATCCTCCTGATATTATAGTTTCGTTCTGGTTATTATTAAGTCTGCTCTAGCAAGTAATATATATCCAATTGAGGGGATAATTTAAATTGCGGTTCAATTATACGTTCAACCTTATTTTGCTCCAGGTTGACCTGTACCATCCATATTTTTTCATTAAAAATGATCGGCACTACCGCCTGTGTAGCAGCGGGGTTGACCATTAAAATACTGCCGTCAACGATCGTTATACTCGAAATAGATGAAAATATGGGGAATATTCTTCCTATTGTGGCCCCCTTGTCCAGCATTGCTTTCACTGTCGGCTCGGCACTGGCGATTTTAACTGCGTTGTCCTGTGCCTCCAGCGGTACTTCCGGGATAAACAGGCCCTCGAACCGCTTGGTATTGACTACGGTCCTGCCCGTGATATCCACGTCCGCTTCGATGAAATCGCCCATGCTGCGCCCGCACACTACGGTAGCCATTCTTTCCCGCACTTCCACCCGCACTATGATAATATCACCGGCGCCGCTTAATCTCTGCTGTATACCCGGGTCTTTTTTTACAATATCTGCTGCGATCACGGCAGGAGACGGGCTGGCAAGATAAAAAACAACACCAACGATCGCCCCGATCACTATAAGCGTAAGAGAGCTGGCCAGGGCTGGCCTCCACACCGGACCCCTCAACCACGAGACTACTCCTTCCAACCAGGAAACAATTCGTCTCTGCGGTGGAGACTGGACAATAACATGCCGTGTAGATGTACCTCCCAGTATCGCCTCTTTAAGCCTTGCCTTATGGCTGACTACCAGCAGTTCCGGCAGATCGACATTCTCAAGTCTTTTAAGCAGATGTTCCTTTTTCATGTATTAACCTGTCTTTAATAATAATGTCGCAAACGTTAAAAAGTTGCATTACTGCATTTTTTCTCTGAGCTTCTCTATTCCACGATGCAAGAGCGATTTAATCGTGCCTTCTTTTTTGCCCAAAATCTCTACTATATCCTTGATCTTCTTTTTTTCAAAGAACTTAAGTACGATCACTTCCTGGTATATGGATGGCAATTCTGCTAGTTTTTTATGCAGAAGCAAGAACTCTTCATGCTTGCTCAGTTCTTCCTCAGCCTGGTTGACCTCGTCGGCAAAATCCGTAGTGTCGGCCAGTTCCGATATCTTATCAATACTGATATTGCGACGTCCCTCCTTTCTGTAATAATCGTTTATCTCATTGCTTGCTATCCTGTAAAGCCAAGCGGCGAACGGTATATCACGCCAGCGGTACTTGTTAATCTGGTTCATGGCTTTAAAAAAGGTCGCTGAAGTGATATCCAGTGACAGTTGCACGTTTGCCGTGCGCTTGAGAACGTAGTTGAATATCCTCTGGTAATTGATTTCGTACAGTTCACCGAAAGCCTCACGATTATGCTGTGCGCGTTTAACCAACTCTGCCTCTGATTGACCGGAAAATGACGGCGTATCTCTTTTTATCATATATACATTTAGTTAAGTTTAGCTCATAACGCAACGGTTGCAAAAAGGTTGCAACATTGTTCAAACCCATTTTAACATTATATGAGATACTTGTAGACCAATCATATTTCAAAATGCTATGATGAGCAGTTAACATGCTTTCTGCAAGCCCCATCTATTGGTCTTACATGGCAGCTTTATGCCTTTCAGTTGCTCTCTCTTTAATACTGATTGGTTACGTATGGCCCCGCCGTTCGGCAGCCGGCGCACAGTCCCTGCTGGGTATACTAGTTTCCGTTATATTCTGGGCAGTCGGATACATTATGGAGTACGCAAGTACTCAACTTGACGCCAAGCTGCTTGCCTGGAATATCAGCTATATCGGGATGATGATCCTGCCGGTCATGTTATTTACGTTCTCTTTGCGTTATACGCATCGTGACCAATGGGTAAAACCCCGGTTCCTGGTCTTGCTTTTTATCATCCCCATCGTTACTTTGATTTTGCAGTGGACCAAGGATTTCAATTCCCTTATGTACTATGACATGCACCTGGTCCAGGATACGCCTTTTATTTTGGTTGGCAAAAGTTACGGCCCGTGGTTCTGGGTTGCAGCAGCATACAATTACTCACTTCTATTAGCCAGCATCTTTGTGCTTATTGACAGGCTTTTTAGCCCACCGCGCCTTTTTATCGACCAGGCAATTTACCTGCTTCTGGTCATCATTCTCCCGGCAATTGCCAATATCATATACATATTCCACTTATTACCGATCCCACATGCAGATTGGACCCCTGCTGCCTTTGCAGCTTCAGCTATCGCATTGACGCTCGCTATCTCAAGACACCGTTTCATGGAGATACTGCCGGTTGCACGCGAGTCTGCCATTGAGTTGATGAGTGAAGGGTTCCTGGTAATCGATGACAAGGAACGCATTGTAGATTTCAATAGGGCAATGCAGGATATCATCGGACTACCACCAGGCACAATTCATGGCAGCCAACTCCCCGTTGTTATCCTGGACCAACTGAAATCAAGCCAGGACTACACTGCCGGTCTGCCCGCAAATATCGAGATTGAACTGGAAATCAAGAAAGAAATCCGCTGTTTCAGTGTCCATTTTTCCCCGCTCCACATCGGCGGCCGTCAAGCTGGCGGGCATGTCCTTGTTTTCTACGATATAACCGAGCGGAAGCACATGGAAGATACGGTGAAACAAATAGCCTACTACGATCCCCTCACGGGCTTGCCCAATCGGCTATTATTTAGCGATCGCGCCGAGCAGGCGTTGTCCAGTTCGATCCGTTATGGCAGGAATATGGCCGTAATGATCATAGATATTGACAACTTCAAACTGGTCAATGATACCTACGGGCACAGTGACGGGGACCAGGTCCTGCAGGACATTTCAATACGCTTTTCCAGTTCTGTACGGAAAGTAGATACTGTCTCTCGCCTGGGTGGCGATGAATTCATAGTATTACTTCCCGAAATTGCAGGCGGCGAGACTGCAGAGATAATAGCCAGAAGAATAATGAAAGCAGTTTCCGTTCCATTCTGTGTATCAGAAAAGGAAATCGTCGTTTCCGTTAGTATCGGCATCGCTGTTTTTTCTCAGGAAGTATCCGGCCTTAATGAACTGATCAAGAACGCAGATATGGCAATGTACGCTGTTAAGCAGCAAGGCCGCAACGGATACCGTATTTATAATACTAGTACAGATACTCAGCGTGATGACAACGGATGACAGGATCATCCACTTTATTCGTTTTTAAAACCATACCGCCAGATGACTGCGTATTAAACAGAGACTTCACCGTAATAGATTTTTATTTCTTAAGCGAGTCTAAAGCTTTCTGCCAGGCGTCAACCGTGGAAAAAGCGGTATTCTTATTAAAAGCGAGGTAAAGATCCAGCTTGAGCACAAACACCACCGGCTCGAGATCATCAGGATTGACACCCGCCTTTTTAGCCACAAGTTCTACATCTTCCCTGGTACCAAGCCAGAGATCAACATCTCCTGCATCGAGTTTCTTAAGCCCGTCTGCAGTAGCGTCAGTAAATACGAAATTAATAAAACCCAGTCCTGCCAGTTTCTGCTGGCCGGCTTCGTCTTTTACCGCAGCAATCGCTTTTACAGCTTTTGCGTCTTCCAGGTTACTTACATGTACACCGGAGCCCTTCTTGGCATAGAGCCAGTTTTCATAATCCCCGATCGGGCCAACCCACATAAAGAGGTGCTCCCGCTCCGCCGTTCTGGCCACTGAGTACAGGGCAGTCCCCGGGTCAGTTTGCGTCAACTGATAGGCCTGGGCCCACGGCATTACTTCAATGTTAATATCCTGCCCCAGCTTGCCCATAACGGACTTCACTACTTCTGTTGATTGCCCGATAACTTTTCCATTTGTATCGACGTAATTGAACGGCGGGTAATCTTCGGTCAGGATACGTAATTTTTCGGCCGGCGCAGGTGTTGCACAGGACATAATTGCAATAATACCGACTAACAAAAGGGCAAGCAGTCTTCTCATCTTTCTTTACCTCGTCGATTTGTATCAAGATTATACTGCTACTCCAGCCTTGTCAATAGTTCTTAGTATTGCCCTTCTTCTCTCAATAGGACACGCGCTTGCCGGACAAGCCTTCCGGTCACCTGATGAAAAAATATACGAAAGATATTGAGGCCGCCGGGAGTGACCTCGACGAGGATGATACTAATTGGAACGAATGGAATCTAACGATAGATAAGTTCCTTAAAGAAATTACTCGTATAGCTGAGGAAGATGACGGGGATTGCCATTCCGATAGAGCCTGTAAGTATCAGGGTCCAGAACAGATTGGCAAAGGAGCTTTCCCGCAGCAGGCCCAGCACAAAGACATTTACCTTTTCCAGCATGCCCGTTGCCTGGGTATTAATAATTCTTATCCATGAAATAACTGTAATCATTTTATTGTTCCACTCTGTACACATATTACAACGCATTTATTAACAAAATGTTTAGTGAAACGTTAAATTTTTATGACTTCGCGCCGGGTGGGATTACAGGATGGGTAGATAGTAGAGCGGTGCTAGACTGGAAAGCCACAGTCATACGAATTTTCCGATGAATAAAGGGGGTTTGTCACTCAATGGAAATATCGATAAATATAATATAGAATTTATCCTGTACGACAAATCAACTTAAATATTGGTTGATGACTGTTGTGCTGGTATGGTATTTTAGAAATCATGTGGAGCCGTGGAGAATGGTAACTCGTACATGTCCATTATATTCCCGTATGTGGGCGAATATTCAAGTTTTCCAAGTTATAAGGGTTGAACTACATGCAGTCGACATTTTACTGTCCAACATGTAGGGCGCCGGTTGCCTACGGGCAGGATTTGTGCAAAAACTGCGGTGCTGCGCTGACATGGACCTCTCAGCAACAATTATATTATTGTCCCAATTGCTCTTCGGCGGTAACCTATGGCCAGGCGGCTTGCGGAGTCTGCGGCACCACACTGATATGGGCAGAGCAGCAAACATACGGACAGCAAACCGGAGTGAATCAGCCTTCTCAGCCTGACACCGGACAGGAAGCCTCTACTCAAAAAGACGGCCGGCCCCGTAAACCAGCCAGAAAAAAATCCCGCGCCGTACTGCGTAAACAGAAGATCCTTGTCGCCTTGGGCTTAATACTAATACTGATCGTAGGCGGTGGTGTGCTGATAATAGGTATGAACTGGGATTCAAGTAAGCAGATTTCCGGGGCTCCGTCGCTCTCCACAGATGAACCGGCAATATTGTCCTTCACAGCAAGTCCCGCTACAGTTGCCCCGGGGGGAAAATCCACTCTTCAGTGGAACACAGATGGAGCTACTTCCGTATCCATCGATCAAAATATCGGGAAGGTTGCCGCCGAGGGGTCATTAGAAGTGTCTCCCTCAGAGAACACAACTTATACGCTCGCAGCTACAAATAGCACTGGTTCTATCACCGGATCAGCGACAGTCAATGTCGTAGTCCCACCTCTCCCTGTGATATCCTCTTTCACCGCATCTCCCTCCGCTGTCAATCCCGGGCAGACAGCCAACCTTCAATGGAATGTCGCGGGGGCCAGCTATATAACTATTGACCACGGGGTCGGCACAGTTCCCGCGTCCGGGTCATCACCCGTATCGCCCTCAGAGAATACCACCTATACTCTCACAGCCGGAGGGCCGGCTGGCTCTGTAAAAGCATCCACTACAATCACAATAGCAGGGGCAAATCCCCCGGCAGTATCTGTTTTCTCGGCAAAACCGGCAGCTATCAACGTTGGGCAGTCCTCTCTACTGCAGTGGGATGTGACAGGGGCAACATCTGTTTCAATCAATCACGATGTCGGATCAGTTGATCCGAGTGGATCGAAAGCGGTATCACCGTCAGAAAATACCACCTATATCCTTACCGCCAAAAACGATTTCGGCTCGATCAATGCGTCGGCCGTCGTTGCAGTATATCAATCCAAGCCCCCGGTAATAGGTTCTTTCACCGCAACGCCGTCTGCAATCAGCGCCGGGCAGTCTTCAACTCTACAATGGACTGTGACAGGTGCGACCTCCATCTCCATTAATCCGGGAATTGGTACAGTTAGTTCAACGGGGACTTTCAGCGTATCTCCTTCGGATAACACTACCTACATTATCACTGCCTCCAGCGGCGGTAGCACCGTTACATCAACGGCCACAGTATCGATAGTCCCTACAGGTACCCCGGTAATCACATCGTTCAACGCCGTCCCCGGCGTTATTACAAAAGGGCAATCCACGGAATTGCGGTGGAATGTCAGCGGAGCTACGTCAGTATCTATCGATCAGGGAGTCGGGACAGTAGACGTGCGATCCGGGACTGTAGATGTATCCCCGACAACGCATACAACTTACACGCTCACCGCCACCGGCACCGCCGGCTCAGTCACGGCAAGTGTCATCGTCACCGTAGCCCCACCTGCAGCGTTCACAATCAACTCTTTCACAAGTAGCCCGGTCACAATAAAAGCCGGTGAACAGGCGACGCTACGATGGAATGTGAGCGGCGCAACGTCAGTATCTATAGACCACGATGTCGGCGACGGTCTTCCACTGCAAGGGACGGCCACGGTAACACCCACGGTGGCAACGACATACACATTGACTGCCACCGGCAGTTCATCTTCTGCCACAGCATTGGTTACAGTGTCG
>Ga0182021_10007786_pt1 | contig 12699 bp, 11 predicted proteins | sample 612E3MmetaG_FD_120493 | JGI IMG/M metagenome (GOLD analysis project Ga0182021, IMG submission 120493) | Permafrost microbial communities from Stordalen Mire, Sweden - 612E3M metaG (Illumina Assembly) | ecosystem: Environmental > Terrestrial > Soil > Wetlands > Permafrost | place: Sweden... | reverse complement strand
GGCACTGTTGTAACCATCTGATCCTGTAATGCGGTCACCAATCCTGTTGGTAAGAATATTCATATGATCCATGACCTCATTATCGGTTTTGCCAAGGTCAATTATTTTATCAACAACTGGATCATTCTGACCACTGACTGAAATTGCAGATAATAAAAAGATATTCAGGAAGATTGAGCGAAGTAAAGTCATATTATTTTTTCTTAGAATTATTTAACGATTCCCGCATGTTGAGGCATTTGAGCCCTGGCCGTGTTTATTGTTGATGATGCTGTCAGAACCAGGCAAAAATAGGTATGAAGAACAGACAATCTTCTCATGACTAATATATTTTAAAATGAGATATTCATAAGCGGAAAAACAAAAATAGAAATTTTTAATATGAAATCACTTCGAATGCACAATATCACTAATCCTGAAATTGACATATATTTAGTATTTTTACATCAAGAAATGAAGGGAAAGGGGATCGATACAAAATCTATTCAGGAAAGAGGGTGGTTAAAGCTTGATAATGCAGCTAAGCTGTTCCCGGCAATAATGTCGGGAGAGCTGACAGCAGTATTCAGGATAACTGCATCTCTTAAAAAACCGGTTAAATATTCTGCGGTAAAAGAAGCGCTTGAGATTACATCCAGACGCTTTCCATACTTCAGTGTATCGCTTGGAAGAGGCTTATTCTGGTATTATCTCGAATATAATCAACTGCTGCCACGGATTCAGACTGAGGAAAAAATCCCCTGTACAGCCTTTGCTGCCAACAGGAAAAACGAACCATTGTACCGGATACTTGTCAAAGAAAACAGGATCTCGGTTGAGTTCATACATATCCTGACAGATGGCGGCGGAGCACTTGAATATCTTAAATCATTACTATATACCTATTTCAGACTAACCGGTAAGCAAATCTCGTCAGATGAAGGAATAATATCGCCTGAAAGTGCGATTCTTCAGGAAGAAATGGAGGATGGCTATCAGAGGTTTTTCAGGAAAAAAATACCACCTCCGGGAAAGCTGACCAAGGCATGGCATCTGCCCTACAAACTGAATGAAAAACCCAGATTGAAAGTAACCAGCTGTGAGATTGCCCTGGATAAGCTTCTCCCTATAGTAAAGGGTCATAATGTCTCTGTCACAGAATATATAGTTTCTGTCTATCTGTATTCACTGCAAAAAATATATTTTGAAGAAAAAGCAAAGGATATTAAACAAAAAAGAGGTGTTCTTCGCATTGAAGTTCCGGTAAATATGAGAAGAAGGCTTCCCAGTAGGACCATGCGGAACTTTTCCCTCTTCGTGCTACCAGAAGTTGACCTCCGTCTTGGTGAATATACATTTGAGGAAATCCTGAAGATTGTCAGTTATCAGCTGCAAACCGGCGCAGATATCAAACAGATAGGGCGTTTTTTATCACAAAATGTGGGACATGAGAAAAGTCCACTAATAAGAGTGCTCCCTCTTTTTATAAAATCTATGGCAATCTCGACAGTTTACAGAAGACTGGGATCAACCCAGTGTTCGGGTATCCTTACTAACCTTGGGAGTGTCAAATTACCTGATGAAATGGCGGATCTTATTGATTCATTTGAATTAATACCAACACCGCCAAATACTCATGTAAGGATCTGTGCTGCAATGGTATCGTTCAGAAATCAGTTGCACCTGAATTTTTGCAATATTTCAGTATCAACACATTTTGAAATGCATTTTATAAAACATCTCACTGAATTGGGAATACCTGTAAGAATACTTAATACCAAGTAAAAATTAATGCTATGAAACCCACATGATTGACAACAATTACAAACACGATTGAAAAATAATTTTCAATCATGTGTGGTTACATCATACCTTTAAAATCAAAATTATATTATGATGAATCTATGTACCAATTGTGGCGTTGAACTGGATGAGGGTTTTACATCGTGTCCATTATGCGGGTTTGCCTCAAGCCTAAAAGAAAACCCCGGGACCAGAACTCCGTCGGAACATTATCCATCAGACATTATACTTCTCTATAAAGAAGAAAACAGGAAACACATTTGGGAACTTTCAGGAGTAATAACATTTTCAGGAATAGCGGTCTGTACTATTGTTGACCTGGTTATACATAAAACTCTGTCATGGTCACGGTATGCAGATACCTCAATCCTTGCATCATGGATATGTCTCACCCTGATTCTCCTGACTTTCCGGAAATATTTTATAATTATCCCGGGGTTATTGCTTACAATACTGACAACATTGTTTTTATTTAATCTTTTCTCACCGCCGGTTAACTGGTTCTATGGTATCGGACTACCGGTTACAATAGCATTGTTTGTGGCCGTAAGTGTAATAGTTGTACTCTGGAAAGTAGCTCATTTCAAGGGATTTAATATTCTTGCATTTGCATTTATAGTTCTTTCGGGGTTTTGCATTGTTTCTGAAATTTTTATCGATAAATATTTGTCTGATAAGGTTAATATCCAGTGGTCAGCAATAGTTGCTGTTTCTATTCTTCCAATTTCTCTCGTTCTGTTGTTCGTACATTACAGGATGAAAAGGGGAAAACGACTCGACTCATATTTCCATGTTTAGATTAAGAGGCGCAAAGGCGCAATGGCGCAACGGCGAAAAGACCAAGGCTCAAAGCAAGGGGGCGTGTTGCGTCAGGCGCCTGTTTTTGAGCAGAATGATATGTTTCTGAATGGATTTGAAAAAAGCTTATATTTAACCCCCTGAAACCAATTCCGGTAAAATGAAAAAAATCTTCCTGGTTGCATTTGCTTCTGTATTGATAATATCCGCCTTACACTCCCAAACTTTAAAGTCGCCTGATGAATTTCTTGGATATACACTTGGCACCCAGTTTACTTATCATCACAGGGCAGTTGAATATTTCAGATATGTAGCAGAAAATTCGCCCCTGGCAATATACCGTGAGTATGGAACAACAAATGAGGGTCGTCCGCTTGGAGTTTGTTTTATTTCCACAAAAGAGAACCTTGCAAATCTGGAAGAATACAGGAAGAATAATCTTATTAAAACCGGGCTGCTTAAAGGTGAGTTTACCGGTAAACAGATCCCCTTCATATGGCTTGCATATAATGTTCACGGAAATGAGGCTGTAGGAATGGAGGCTGCAATGAAAACGCTTTATACACTTGTAAGCGGATCATACAAGGATGTATCAGAATATCTGAAAGGCTGTATAATAGTGATCGATCCATGCCAAAATCCTGATGGTCACGATCTTTATACGAACAGATACAGGAATGCCATGAATAGTATTATTAATCCTGACGGAAATTCCTGGGAACATAATCAGGGCTGGCCTGGAGCCAGGACAAATCACTTTCTATTTGACCTTAACCGTGACTGGACCTGGCAGAGTCAGATTGAAACACAGCAAAGACTTCTCCTTTACAATCAGTTCATGCCTCAGGTTCATGCAGATTTTCATGAAATGGGAGCTGAATCGACCTTCTTTTTTGCACCTGGAGCTGATCCGTGGAATAATATAATTACTCCATGGCAGCATGAGTTCCATAAATTGATGGGGAATGGAAATGCGGCACTCTTCAATGAAAAATTCAGGCTTTATTTTACCAAGGAAAACTTCGACCTGTTCTATCCCGGATTTGGCGATACGTGGCCATTGTTTAACGGGGCGATGGGTTTTACATACGAACAGGGCGGAGGTGGCGCTTCGGGTGTTGCATACAAGCTTGAATCAGGGGACACACTTACTCTGAAAGATAGAATAGATGGCCATTTTACAGCTTCAATGGCTACAATTAAGGTATCATATGAAAACAGAGAAAAACTTCTTTCAGAGTTTAATAAATACTTTGAAGAGAGTGTAAAAAATCCTCAATTCCAATACAAATCAGTGATAATAAAAGGGTCCAACGAAAAATCAAATTTGAATAACCTCCTGAAACTTTTGGACCGAAATCAGATAAGATATAGTTATGCAGGAAACACAGGTAAAAAGTTTAAAGGATTTGATTACTGCGCCAACAGGGACGGGGAAGTCACAATTGAAAAAGGTGATATCCTCATTAATGCTTATCAGCCCCAATCTCACTTTATTCAGGCACTATTTGAACCCAAAACCAAAAGTACCGATTCTCTCAGCTATGATTTGAGTGCATGGGCACTGCCATATGTTTATAATCTGAAATCGTATGCTCTTGCCGATAAGATTACTCCCGATACATCAAAAGTAGAGTTGAAGAAAATCATAAATGAATTCCCGGGTAACAAACCTTATGCCTACGTAGCTAACTTTTATGGTTTTGATGAACTGAAATTCATGGCTGCACTTTACAGAAAGAATATAAAGCTAAGATATTCATTAAAACCATTTACATTAAACGGGAACAGCTTCAACAGGGGAAGTGTTATAATTGCCAGAGGTGACAACAAACATCCGGAAATCAATTTTGATAAAGTAGTTACGGAAGCTGCGGATGAATGCCAGGTAAAACTGATACAGACTAATACAGGACTGGTTGACAGTGGTAAGGATTTTGGGTCTGAAAATTCACCGCTTATGAAAAGAAAATCAGTAGCTGTGCTGTGCGGAGAGGGAACTGTCCCCGGTGCAGTGGGAGAAATATGGTACTTCTTTGAGAAAGAATTAAACTATCCCATTTCGTTGATAAATATCAGTAACCAGGAGAAAATCAATCTCAAGGATTATGAGGTTCTCATACTTACATCAGGCTCCTATTCAAAACTTAAAGACACCATTATCGATTATGTAAAAAGAGGAGGAAGAGTAATTGCACTCGAAAATGCTATCTCAATCTTTGCGGGAGAAAAAACCACTTCCCTTGCAAAAGCAATCGAAACCAGGACAATCGAACAAAAAGCTGTTGAGAAGAAGATTAAAAGCAATGATTCCACTCTTCTTAAAAAATTTGAAATTGAAAATGAACGAAGATATGCTCTTTCTGAACGATCTGCCGGCAGTATTTATAAGGTTAAGCTCGATGAGACCCATCCTTTTTCATTCGGTCTGGGCAAAGAATGGTTTATCATGAAGCGTACGCCAGGGATACCTTACCTGACTACAGGCAGCAACATAGGATATATACTTGATAAAGAACCTGTTTCAGGATTTGCCGGCTTCAAGTTTAAAGATAAAATCAAGAATACACTTGTTATCGGAACTGAGAAAATCGGTTCCGGTGATGTTGTATATATTACTGATGATCCGTATTTCAGGGCATTCTGGAAAAGCGGAAGAGTGTTGCTTGGGAATGTAATTTTAAGGTAGGATTATTGGGACTAAGGGACTAAGGGACTAAGGGACTAAGGGACTAAGGGACTAAGGGACTAAGGGACTAAGGGACTAAGGGACTAAGGGACTAAGAGAATTAAAGATAGATTTAAAACCGTGTAACTCCTTTAATAACTTCGTGTTACTCTATGATAAAAAATATATAATGAAATTTTATTTTCCCATTTTACCTTTATTAATTCTGGCTACATCATGCAGTAACAATGATCTGGAGCAGAGTAGAAAAATAATCAACACTTCGGACCTCGCATACTATGTTAAGAACCTGGGTTCTGATGAATTCATGGGAAGAAAACCATTTACCCCGGGAGAAAAGATAACTGTAGATTTCCTGGCTGATCAGCTTAAGAAGATTGGCTTCGAACCTGCTTTTGATGGGAGCTATTTTCAAAAAGTACCTATGGTCGAAATAAGTTCAGAAATCGTTGATAATATCAGTATTAAAACAGGAAGAAAAGTTATATCTCTTCATTCACCTGATAATATTGCAATAACCTCTCCCCGGCTTTCCGGTGAAGTGAATATTCATGAATCGGAAATGGTCTTTGCGGGTTTCGGTATTGTTGCTCCTGAATATAACTGGAATGATTACAGCGGATTGGATGTTAAAGGAAAAACGGTTGTCGTATTGATCAATGATCCGGGGCTCTATACAGGTGATTCAACATTATTCAAAGGCAGGGAAATGACCTATTATGGCAGGTGGACATACAAATTTGAGGAAGCGGCGAGACAGGGGGCCGAAGGAATTCTTATCATCCATGAAACAGAAGGGGCTGGTTACCAATACAGCATTCCAAGGAAAAGCTCGATATCACCAAGGTTGTATATGCAGTCTGCTGACAGCAATAAAACTTCCTGTGCATATACCGGATGGCTCTCTGCTGAATCAGCGGATTCTCTGTTCAATATTCTGGGTTATAATATAAAAGAATTAAGAAAAGCGGCCTGTAAAAAAGAATTTAAGGGATTTGATCTCAAATCACAATTATCACTCTCGATCAGGAATAAAGTAAAATTTAATACTTCAACCAATGTTGCCGGAGTTCTGAAAGGAACAACCAGAAGCACTGAATGTATAATCTACGAAGCCCACTGGGATCACTTCGGGATAGGCGAAAAAGAGAAAGGTGATTCAATTTATAACGGAGCTGTTGATAATGGAACTGCGATGGCCTGGGCTATGGAAATTGGCAAAGCCTTCTCTGGTTTAAAGAGGCGGCCATTAAGGTCGGTAGTTATTCTTTTCCCTACCGCGGAAGAACAAGGGCTGCTTGGATCTCAGTACTATACAGAAAATCCTCCGTTCCCAATGAATAAAACTGTTGCTTGTTTCAACAACGATCTTATGCTTCCGATGGGACGCATGAAGGATGTTATGATTACAGGTTATGGTCAGTCTGATCTTGACGATATGTTTGCAGAAGAGGCAGTTTTACAGGACAGGTTTATCATCAGGGATCCAAACTCTCAAACCGGCATGTATTTCAGGTCCGATCATTTTTCTTTTGCAAAAAAAGGAGTGCCTTCAGCATTTGCCAGGGGAAATGTTGAAAGCAGGGAGCATGGCAGGGAATGGGCCTCAAAAATGGAACAGGACTATCTAAATAACAAATATCACAGACCTGCAGACAATTATGAACCTGACAAATGGGATTTAAGCGGCATAGCTGAAGATGCAAAACTAAGTTTTTCAGTGGGATACCGTCTCGCAAATTCTGATTTTTATCCTTCATGGAAATCGGGCTCGGAGTTCAAAAATGTAATAAGATAAGGAGATTCCTCATTCCTCCCGCTTCGCGGGATCCATTCGGAATGACACTCCATTGAGGTTTAGATGGGTAGGAGAAGGCGGTTCGCTGGGCGAACCGCCTTCTCCTACCCAATTACTCCAAAAAGCCTTGTCATTCCGAACGAAGTGAGGAATCTCCTGCTTCCGTTCGCCATTTTTATCTTGAAACTTTATCATTCAGAGCATTCTTTGCAACACCGTAAAAGATCATTACAAGTATCTATATTACAGAACATTATCGGTTGTGCACTCAAATTAATATCTCTTTTCGATATTTTGAGTTATCAATTATTATTTAGAACTATTTTAAACTTCTGTTATTTTATTAACAATGTTAATATTATAACAATAAATTGTTAACTTTGCACAGGAAATAATAGTTAAAGAGTGGTTGAAAAATGCTTTAACTCAATAAATCAAGAGATTACAATTATTAAAATGACCATCAGCGAAATAGCAAAGATAATAGACGGAAGGGTGATATGTTGTGAAGACAGGCTGTCGACATCAGTAGAGTATGCTTTTTCCTCCGACCTTATGAGCGATGTTCTTACCGTTGAAAAAGAAAATCTTCTTTTAATAACCGGTCTTGCAAACCTGCAGACAATAAGAACCTCAGAGATGTCCGACATAAGCTGTATTATATTCGGCAGGGATAAAAAAATCGGGGAAGAAATGGTATTACTTGCACGCGAGAACAATATGATCCTCGTAGAAAGTCCTCATTCTGTGTTTCATATATCAGGGGAACTTTACAAAGCAGGGATTAAATCAATTTATTGAACAATGCAATTCAGGCATAAAATATCAGGCGGTGATTTTGCAAGGGCGGGGAACATAGCAAGTGAAGTAAAAAAAATTCTTCGTCAGCTGAATATTGACCATTCGGTCTCAAAAAGAATTGTCATTGCCCTCTATGAAGGTGAAGTTAATGTTGTTGCTCACGCATATTCAGGAGTAATAGACGTTGACATTGATGAAATAAAAATTGAAACCACAATCACCGATAAAGGTCCGGGAATAGCTGATATTGAAAAAGCCATGGAAGAAGGATATTCTACAGCCACTCCACAGGTAAGAGAAATGGGGTTTGGCGCAGGAATGGGTCTGGCAAATATGAAGAAGAACAGCGATTCAATGAAGATCTCAAGTGTACCCGGTGAGGGAACAACCGTGCATCTCGTAACTTACATAAAACCCAATGCAGGATAAGAATCAAAACAGAGATTTCCATCATGCTTTGACTGTCCATAATGATATATGTATAGGTTGCACTCATTGTATGACAGTTTGCCCCACCCAGGCAATAAGAGTGAGAATGGGCAAGGCTACTATAATAGCAAACCGGTGCGTGGACTGCGGGGAGTGTTATAAAGCCTGTCCTGTATCGGCAATCGTAGTTGAGCAGGATGATCTTGAAATGATTTTTAAGTTTCCGGTAAGGGTGATTCTTATTCCAAGTGTGCTGATCGGACAGTTTCCAAAGAAGATAATGACTTCAAGTATCTATAATGCATTAAAAGAGATAGGGTTTACTCATATTTATGAGGTTGAAAACACAGTTGATATGGTTCTTGAAGCATACAGGCAATATATGCATGAGCATAAAGAACGACCGATGATTTCTTCATACTGTCCTGCAATAATAAGGCTCATCCAGGTTAAATATCCCTCACTGGTCGATAATATTATGAAGGTCAACCCTCCTATCGATATGTCAGCCATGTATTACCGTGAGAAACTTAAAGCAAGCGGAATCGCTGAAGAACAAATCGGGTTGTTTTATGCAACACCATGTGCAGCAAAAATTGCCGCTGTCAAAAGTCCCGTTGGAGAAACTGAATCAGCTGTTAATGGAGTTATAAACATTAATTTTCTGTATAACAGGATATTAAAATTCCTGCAGAGAAAATATACTGAATCTGAACCGCCTGAAACAGATGATCTATTGAGTTCCAGGGGTATATTATGGAGCCTTACAAGGGGTGAGGTCATTCATTCCAACGGACGCGCACTTGCTATTGACGGCATCAAAAATGTTAATGAGTTTCTTGAAAATATTGAAAATGAGAAACTTGATCAAATTGACTTTTTAGAATTAAGAGCTTGCGACGAGAGTTGCGCAGGCGGGATTCTGATCAGCGGAAACAGATTTCTGACAGTTGAACGGCTAAAAAACAGGGCTGAAGAATACCAGGCAAGAGAAGATGACAAAGAACGAAAACTCACAGATGGATTTCTTGACATCAACGAACATGGATTTCTTGGTGATATAAGCCCACGACCCATGAGCAAACTGGATGAAGATTTTACGGCGGCTCTTAAAAAGATGGAAAGACAGCGGCGTATTATGTGTTTCCTGCCCGGTTTCGATTGTGCAGGATGCGGTGCTCCTGACTGTCAGACATTATCCGAGGATATAGTCCAGGGAAATGCCCAGATATCACACTGCATATTTATGCAGCACCAGATGATAAAACAGAATGTACTGAGCCAGAATCAGGCTGTCAGGATAACCGAAAACATCTGGGGAGAAGGAAGACTTGAAAAAAACTGCAACAAATTAGGAGCTGAAGATGAAAATAACTGATATTATAACAGGCTTAAATCTTAAGGTTGTATCGGGGCATAACGGACTGTCAAATGAGATCACCGGCGGATATGTTTCAGACCTGCTGAGCGATGTAATAGGTAACGCTAAAGAGGGACAGATATGGATAACACTGCAGACTCACCAGAATATCATTGCAGTTGCATCACTTAAGGATATTTCAGCAATTATTATCGTCAAAGGACTTGTTCCTGAAGTAGATACAGTTGAAAAGAGCAATATTGAGAAAATACCGCTTCTGAGCACTGAAATGGATACTTTTAATATTGCCGGAAGGCTGTTTGAATTATTGAGATAGAAATGGATTTTTTCAGGGCCGACCTTCATATTCATACAGTCCTTTCACCCTGCGGTGATCTGGAAATGAGCCCGGGAAATATTGTTTCTGAAGCTGCTTTTAAAGGCCTTGACATAATCGGAATAACCGATCATAACACAACCCGGCACTGCGATCTGATTACAAAGATGGCATCAGAAAAAGGGATTTATGTAATGCAGGGTGCCGAAGTGACAACAAAAGAAGAGGTACATTGCCTTGCGTTCTTTGAAAATACTGATACGCTTAAAAAATTCCAGGAATTTCTCGATGCGAGTCTGCCTGAAATTAAGAATGATCCGTCAATATTTGGATATCAGGTGCAGGTTGATGAGGATGAGAATGTTGTATATGAAGAAAGCAGACTTCTGATAAACGCTCTCTACAGGTCAATTAAAGAAACTGCAGCATATATCCACAGCCTGAACGGCCTTTTTATCCCGGCACATATAAACAGAACAAAGAACAGTATTTATAGTCAGTTGGGTTTTCTTCCGGATAACCTTGACGCAGATGCTCTTGAAGTATCCAAAACTACAACACCGGAACAATTTTTAAAAAGTCACCCGGAAATAAAGGATTTTACTTTGATAAGAAGTTCTGATGCTCATTATCTGAACGATATCGGTACTGCATTTACATCATTTTATATAAATGCACCAACCTTTGCAGAAATCGGAATGGCATTAAGGGGTGAAAACGGAAGAAAAATCGTAATTGAATGAAAGAATTATCTTTAAACATACTGGATATTGTACAGAATTCTATCAGAGCAGAAGCTGCTGAGATTTCTATTATGATAAATGAATCATTGTCCGGAGATCTTTATCAGATTATCATAAAAGACAATGGAAGAGGTATACCCGATGAAATACTCAGGAATGTAACGGACCCCTTTGTTACAACACGCACAAAAAGAAGAATGGGACTTGGTCTTTCACTTTTAAAATACCATGCGGAACTTACCGGAGGCGCCATGGAGATAATCTCAAATGTCGGAAAGGGAACTGAAGTAATAGTGAATTTTTCTTTCAGTCATATTGACAGACAACCGCTGGGAGATATAGCGGGCATTTTAGTTATACTAATGGCTTCAAATCAGGATATTAATTTCATTTACACTCACAAGACAGAATACGGTGAATACAGATTTTCATCAGAGGAAACTAAGGAATATCTGGAAGTTGCAGCCTTAAATGAAATGAACCTGCTGGAAGAAATAGGTTGGATGATTGGGGAAAATTTAAAGGAAATCAAGGTATCAGGTTTTGAATTAAGAGAACGCAATAGAGTAATTTTATAGCGTTATAAACAATAAAATGAATAACTTAGAAGAGCAAATTTCGTGAGAGAAATGCTGAAATTAAAATTAAACTTAACAAATAAAAGAATGTCAAAAATCACGTCACTCGCGGATCTGAAGAAGAGGCGCGAAGAATTAAAAAGCGGGTTGGACATCCGGGTTAAAGCCATCGATCCTGAAAGTGTCGTTCAGGTGAAAGTTGCAATGGCAACTTGTGGTATAGCATCAGGTGCTAAAACCGTCATGGAGTTTTTTCTGGAACAACTTGAAAGAAGAAATGTTGCAGCTGTTGTAACTCAAACGGGCTGTATGGGATATTGCTATGCAGAACCTACCATCGAAGTCAAACTTCCCGGTCAGGATCCTGTGGTATTTGGTTTTGTCGACCTTAAAAGGGCGGACCAGATAATTGAGAAGTATATCAAAACAGGAGAACTGGTAGATGGTATAATCCCTGTTAATTATCAAACTATTGACTTAAAAGAATAAGGAGGAAAAAGTATGTCAAAATACAGTATGCATCTTCTGGTATGCGGTGGCACAGGTTGCCATGCTTCAGAAAGCGATGCTATTGTCTGCAATTTAAGAGATGAACTCGAGGCAAAGGGTCTGATAGATTCTGTCCAGGTTATAATGACAGGATGTTTCGGTTTCTGCGAAAAGGGACCTATCGTGAAAGTGATGCCCGACAATACTTTCTATGTTCAGGTGAAACCTGAAGATGCACAGACAATTGTAGAAGAACACGTTATCAAGGGAAGAAAAGTAACCAGGCTTTTATATAAGGATCCGGTAAGTAAAGAAGCTGTATCCGATTCAAAACACATGGGTTTTTTCAAAAAGCAGCTCAGAATAGTTCTGCGTAACTGCGGTTTTATTAATCCTGAGAACATTGATGAGTATATAGCACGTGATGGTTATCAGGCTCTCGGAAAAGTATTGACCGAAATGACTCCTGAAGAAGTCATTAAAGAGGTTAAGGATTCAGGTCAGAGAGGACGCGGTGGTGCAGGATTCTCCACGGGTCTCAAATGGGAACTGGCACGCAAGAATAAGTCAGATGAAAAATATGTTGTTTGTAACGCCGACGAAGGTGATCCCGGAGCATTTATGGACCGTTCAGTCCTGGAGGGTGACCCACATTCTGTTCTTGAAGCTATGGCCATTTGCGGTTACAGCATCGGCGCAAGCAATGGATTAATATATATTCGTGCTGAGTACCCGCTGGCTATTGAAAGATTAAAGATTGCTATAAACCAGGCAAGAGAAAATGGCTTGCTCGGCAATAACATCTTTGGCACAGGGTTTAACTTTGATATAAAACTCCGTTACGGAGCCGGTGCTTTTGTTTGCGGTGAAGAGACAGCTCTTATTCACTCTATGG
>Ga0182021_10007784_pt1 | contig 12701 bp, 10 predicted proteins | sample 612E3MmetaG_FD_120493 | JGI IMG/M metagenome (GOLD analysis project Ga0182021, IMG submission 120493) | Permafrost microbial communities from Stordalen Mire, Sweden - 612E3M metaG (Illumina Assembly) | ecosystem: Environmental > Terrestrial > Soil > Wetlands > Permafrost | place: Sweden... | reverse complement strand
TATGAAGAATGTAAACAGTATCGTCAGGCGACTGGGACCCGGCCTCATCACCGGAGCTGCCGACGATGATCCCAGCGGCATTGCGACCTATTCGCAGGCCGGTTCGCAATTTCGTTTCGGCCTGGCCTGGACGTTGTTTCTGACGACACCGTTAATGATCGGCATTCAGATGCTGTCGGCAAGGATCGGTTGGGTAACACGCGAAGGATTGGGCGCCAACATCGCAAAAATTTGTCCACGCTGGCTCACCCTGACCCTGATCGCACTGCTGACAGTGGCAAATACCATCAACATTGCTGCCGACCTGGGCGCCATGGGCGAGGCCGTGCGCCTGCTTGCCGGCGGCCACGTGGCCCCGTACATCATTGGCTTCGGCGTGATCTCCATCGCGGGTCAGGTATATTTTTCGTATGAAGGAACGGTGCGTATCCTGAAGTGGCTGACGCTTGCGCTCTTCTCCTATGTGGCGGTCATTCTATCGGTTGCAGTTCCGTGGAAACAGGTGTTCACCGAATCAGCCCTGCCTTGGCGCTTCGTTCCCCCGGGCACCTCCATGAACGACTACGCATCCATCGTCGTCGCCGTGCTCGGCACGACGATCAGTCCGTATCTGTTTTTCTGGCAGGCCGCACAGGAAGTGGAGGACAACGTTCGCCGCCCCGAAGCGGCCGAACTGCATGACCATCCCGCCTACGCCGCGGAACACTTGTCGCGCATCAAGCAGGACACCTATATCGGAATGCTTTTTTCAAACGGCATCGCCTTGTGCATCGTGCTTGCCACCGCCGTCACCCTGAACCAGCATGGCATTACCAACATTTTGACCGCGACCCAGGCAGCTGAAGCCCTGCGGCCAATCGCCGGAGAATTCGCATTTGCAGTCTTTGCACTCGGGATTATCGGTACGGGTCTGTTGGCCGTACCCGTACTTGCCGGATCGGCAGCATTTGCAGTGAGCGAGGTATTCGGCTGGAAAGCCGGGCTATCGCATGGTTTCCATGAAGCGCGCGGCTTCTATGCAATCATCATCGTGGCGACGGTCATCGGTGCCTTGATGGGTTCCCTTGAAGTTGACCCCATCAAGGCGCTGATCTGGAGTGCCATCATCAATGGCGTTATCTCCGTGCCTATCATGGCAGTCATGATGCGCATCGGCCAGTCTGAAAAACTCATGGGCAAATTGACCATCACCCCGCGCCACCGGCTATTGGGTTGGATAGCCACCGGTGTGATGGCTTTGGCGGTAGTGTTCATGCTGGCAACCAGCTTCTGATTGGCAGGTGCGAGGTTTCATTTAGGCACACCTCGCGCATCAAAACACAACGGAAAGCATCAATCCGTAACCACTATCGGGGCTACCTGCCGAATAGCCTTTCAGCAGGTAACCGTGCAGATAGACATCGGTACCGATTTGAAAGTCCGCATAAAGATTCAGTTCGCGCTGGTCCGCAATTGTGGCGGAGGCTTTCTGCGCATATTTGTATTCCGCTCCTATGCTCGCTTTTTCGCTGAATGAATAGCTGCTTCCCAGCGATCCATAGTAAACATTGTTCAACTGTAACTGGGCTGAGCTTCCCAGCATTTCATATCCTGCTTTGATAAAGGGAGTGAAATCACCCACGCCCCGATAGGCCACAAACTGGACGGCATAATCGTTTTCCCCGGTACCCAACGCGGTGCTGGCTGTGCCGAATTTGATACGGCCGGACAAGTCGAGACCCGAGTTCGATTCGTCGTCAGCATAAACGTTGTAAGTCAGCATGGTCACAACGTCACCCAGCCCGGACTGGGTTGTGCGCGTTTTCGTTACCGTTGTAGTCGTGGTCGTGGTGCCACGCCAGCCCCTGTATGTGCCGCTTCCGATGACCTCGCCCTCGCCGGTAATTTGCAGGTAAGGCACCGTCAATTTCAGCGACCAGGGACCGGCTTCATAGAGTGCAGTTACCGGAATCGTGACGATGTCTGTCGTTGACGTCGTGCCGTATTTACCCGAACTGGACTCGTAACCGGCACCCAACGTCCACAGACTTTCTTCTTCCGCATGCGTTACACCGGAAACCAGGTCCAAAGTCGCAGCCAGCGCGCCCACTATCATTTTCGTTTGCCGTTTCATGTTGTTTATCCTTTTAACGATTGCGTCCGCCGCCGTGACCCATCGAGCCGCCCCGGAAGCCGCCGGTTCTGCCTGTCCTGCTGTTTCGCTCCATGCGTGCGCCATATCCTTTGCCATAACCACTCCCGGCATCGCTTGAATCAGGCTCGCTTTCTGTCGCAGGAGCAGGTTCTTTATCAACTGTCGACGAATTCTGCCCGGAGGTGCCCGCAGTGGCGCTTTTCACCTGCTGATCCAGTTGTTGGCGATATGTTTCGTATTCGGCCTGCGTCATGGATTTCAGCGGCACCTGTCCGGCTCCCGGCACTTCCGCTGCCAGTGCGGAATTGAACAGACACAAACCCAGTACCACAGTGCATGCACTCGTTAACATCCGGGTTGGTTTTTTCATGGCAGATTCCTTGTTCACTTGTTAGCCGATCATTTTCCGTTGGGCGATATTCCGCGAATGAAGGGAAGTCCCTTTGCTCGTGTTGCATTCGTGTGAATCATATTTGTTTCCCGCACTTTTCACTTGAACTGTTAACGACAGCGTCTACCTCGGCCTGCGTCATGAACTGCGCCGTATAGGCAATCCCGCTTGCCCTGATCAGCCCGACAAACGAGCGCAGATGGTTGCGTGAACCGCACAGCAGGCTATCGTAGGTCTGGAGGATGGGAAGTTGATTGGAACCGCTAGCGGCTTCGTCGCGGGCATTTTGCACATCGACGATGTCGAATTCCTCGATGAATGCGCCGACCGCCAGTCCCTCGTTCAGCGTGACTGAACCGCGCGCCAGCAATCCGTCATACAGTGCACGAATATCAGCATTGGTAAAAGCTCCCGCGCTATCGTCCACCACGGGATCGGGTATGGACAGGTTATCCAGCATCGCTTTCACGCTGTCCATGTGTTTTTGTTCGGACTTGGTCGCGATCGTGTAGAAAGTCGGATCTGCCCATTGGGTATACAGCGCCAGATAGATATCGCGTGCCATTTTTTCCTCCTCGCGCACGAACAGCATCGTGTTCTCTTCCGACCCAACCAGCGGTTGCAAGGTACCCAAGGGAATCTCTTTGCCCTCTCCTTTTCCACCGCCACCGCCTCCGCACCCGGTAACAACTGCTGCAAACAAGACCGGCACCAAAAAGCGCGTCACATCCAATACACTCATTTTCAGAATTTCCTTATTCCGTATTTCAACCTGGAAAAAGTTTTCAGGTTCAATGGTTACAAATCCGGCAGCTCCCGCCCCGCCCGCGCTGTATCAATCAGCAAGGACGGGGCAAAGATGGCTGCACGGTCAAATCAGCGCCCCATGCCTTGTCCGGCATTTGCACCCTGCGCTCCGCTGCCGCGGCTTTGTGAACCCGCTCCCGAGCCGTCGCGCAACCTTGCTCCATTGCCCTTGCCGGAATTCTTGCCAGCGCTCGACCGCATCGCGGCGCGTTGCTCCGGGGTCATTTCAGCCTGTTTCTGGGCACGATATTGTTCGCGTTCCTGCTGGGTCATTCCCGCCGTCTCCTTCAGATGCTCGGCACGAATTTCATCGCGCGTACGAAGCTGATCCTGCACCTTGGTTTGATCCTGTGTCTGATCGCGAACCTGGTCGCGCTTTACCAACGGTTCATCTGCTGCAAAACCCGATCCGGCAACTGCCAGACCCAGTGCAAGCGTGGCGCCAAATAACATTTGCTTTGTGCTCATGATGGTCTCCTGTCGTTTGTGATATGTAAGTTCAAATCAGGTTGCTCGCCTGATGAGTGCATCCTGCGCCCGGACTGTTGCCCGGCAATTTCCAGGTTGTATCAATTTGTAACGATGTGTTACAGGAACCTTTCCGGTTGTGACAGCGGCCTGCGCCCTCGGGTATAGTGAAGCTCATGGACAGTAAAAATATTCTGGTTGTGGACGATGACGCCGGTCTGCGCGACTTGCTGCAGCAATATCTCGCCGCGCAAGGCTTTCAGGTAACGACCGTTGCCGACGGAGTGGCGATGGACGCGTATCTTGCCGCCCACACTGCCGATCTGGTCATCCTCGACCTGATGTTGCCGGGCGAGGATGGGTTGTCGCTTGCGCGCAGGCTGCGGGCGCGAAGCGAACTGCCCATCATCATGCTTTCGGCGCGCGGTGAAGATATCGACCGTATCGTGGGATTGGAGGTTGGTGCGGACGATTATCTGGCAAAGCCGTTCAATCCGCGCGAGTTGCTGGCCCGCATCCGTGCCTTGTTGCGCCGCAGCGAACCGCTTCAAGCCAGGAGCGAACCCGTATCCGCCGATGCCTGCCGTTTCGGCGATTTCCAGCTCAACGTCGAGGCGCGCGACCTGCACAAGAATGGAACAAACATCGCGTTGACCGCAGGCGAATTCAACCTGCTGAGAATATTCGTCGAGCATCCCAATCGCGTGCTGAGCCGCGACAGCATTATGGACATGCTCAAGGGCTACGAGCGCGCGCCTTTTGATCGCAGCATCGACGTGCGGGTAACCCGTTTGCGGCGCAAGATCGAGAACGATCCGAACGCGCCCGTGTATATCCGCACCGTGTGGGGTGAGGGCTATCTGTTCGCGCCCGACGGGAGCAGATAGCCATGCCGAACGTGCGCAAATCCCGTTCGCTCTTTCGCAGTACCGCTACCACATTGGCAGCAGCCCTGCTGATTTTTCAGCTCGTCCTGATCGCTGCATCGGTGAATTACGTGATGCTGCCCATGGCAAAACGCTCGGCTGACGATTTGGCCGCATTGTTGGTATTGTCGGCACAGACCTGGGTGGAACTCCCTCCCGAGACGCGCAAGGATTTCGAGTTTGAGTTGGCGCGCAAACACCAATTCATGCTGTTTGAAGATGCCGCCCCGTTGCCGCCGCGCACAGGCTACCGACCCTATCTGGAACTGCTGGACAGCGCACTGACAGCGCGTGCCGGTGAACCCGTTTCAGTCAAGGAGACGAATCTCGATACCACTTGGTTCTGGGCAGATATTCACACCGGCGGGAAACTGCTCCGCATCGGCTTTCCCAAAGAACGTCTTGAAATAGATCCCCCTTCCATGCTGTTGCTGGCGTTGATAGCCACAATCCTGTTTACCCTGTTCACCGCGCTGGTGCTGGCGCGACGCGTTACCAAGCCCTTGACGCATTTTTTTGCGGCTGCCCTGCGCATTGGCGAGGGAGGCATTCCGGAGTCCTTTCCATCAACCGGAATCAGGGAACTGTCCAGTCTGGCCGCAACCTTTAATCAGATGGCGTTGCAAGTCCGCGGGCTGCTCGCCAACCGCACTCTAATGCTGGCAGGCATCTCGCATGATTTGCGCACACCGTTGGCGCGCATGCGCTTGGCAATTGAAATGCTGCCCGAAGGCACCGACCCGGGTCTGGTTGCGCGCCTGCGGCATGACGTTGAGGAAATGAACCGGCTCATCGGAGAATTTCTTGTATTGAGCCGGGAAATACAAAAAGAACCGCCGCAACAGATTGATATCAAGCTGTTGCTGGAAGAACTGGCAGACAATGCAGAAAATGAAGGGGCTCAGGTGGCTTGGCAGTCTGATGGCAACACGCTGTTGTCCGCCAGTCCCATGGCGCTGCGCCGGATATTGACCAATCTGCTCGGCAATGCCATCCGTTATGGCACCAACAAACCGGTAGAAATCAACTTTTCCCGCCATGACAATATGGTGGTAATACGCATTCTGGATCGTGGACCGGGCATTCCACCAGAAGAATTGGAAAACGTGTTTCGCCCCTTTTACCGTCTGGAATCTTCGCGCAGCAACTCAACGGGAGGCAGCGGTCTCGGGCTTGCCATCACCCGTCAATTGGCAGAGGCCAACGGCTGGCAAATTGAACTGCTGCCGCGACCGGAGGGTGGTACCGAGGCCAAACTGACTATTCGCCTTGATTCCTAAAGCACGAAACCTCCGTTATGACCGCAGTCGGACGCAAAGTTTTCCGACACAAGGACATCCGTGTCACCCGCATGCATTTAGCTATCAATCCTGAAGCCGGGTAGGATTTGATTTCTCGCGCCGTTCAAAGAAGCGCAACAAGAGGAAAGTAAGCCAGCCGATGATCACCAGTGCAACGGTGAAAAGCGTGTAGGAAACCGGCCACGGAATACCCGCCGTCATCATCGAGAATTCCGACATGCCACCGATACCGGCCAGCACATTGAGCGGCATGAACACAACGCTCAGCACCGTCAGCCGCTTCACGTTCTTGTTCTGGTTGTTGTTGATGAAGCCGACCGTGGCATCCATCAGGAAGTTGATCTTGTCGAAGATGAATGCGGTGTGTCCGTCCAGGGAGTCGATATCGCGCAGGATCTGCTGAGCATCCTCCAACTGCTGTTTGTTCAGGAATTTGCTGCGCATGAGAAATGAAACGGCGCGGCGCGTATCCAGCACGTTTCTGCGTATCAGACCGTTCAGGTCTTCCTCGTGCGCGATGGCAGTCAGTGTCTCATCAGCCTGCTCACCAATCTTGTTGTTGTTGAGCACTTGCTTGCTTACCACGCGCAACCCCTGGTAAACATCCTCAAGCGCATCGGCGGAATATTCGGCATCGGCCGCATACAGGTCGAGCAGCACATCCTTGTAGTCGAGCACGTAGTTGGGTTGCGTGAGTGCGCGTAAACGCTGCAAACGGAAAACCGGCAAATCGACTTTGCGCAACGAGAACAGCGTCTCCTGATACATGATGAACGCAACGGGAACGCTGCGGGATACATCTTCCTTGTCGAGCAGAAAGTCGGAGCGCAAATGAACGGCACCGTTGTCCTCGACATAGAACCGCGCGCTCGACTCAAGGTCGTTCAACTTGTCCGGATCGGGCAGATCGATTCCGAAAATGGCGCCCACCCAGACGCGTTCTTCAAAGGTCGGGTTGACCATATCCACCCAAACCGGCTTGACCTTGATCAGGTCGTCGCGGGTGCTGATCTCAATCTCGCGCAAACGGCCTTCGTGCAGCTCAAATGCCTTGATAGTGGATCTTTCATTCTTGTATTCGCGCTTGCCCAGGGCCTGAATCAGCGAAATCGGGACATCCTGTAGCACCTGCTCCTTCTTCTCGTCAGTGATCAGATCCCACACGAACAATTGATCCTCGGGCGACAACTCTTCCAGGACTTCCGAGAACTCGTTCGACGATAACTGGTTGAGAATCTGCTGCATCTTCGCCAGATTCTGTTTGCGCACCAGCGTTTCCACGAGATCATGGCGGGGCATATCCTGGTTGTGGACAAACTCCTCGACGAGCCGGTGCTTTTTTATTAGATTAAGCACCGTCTGCTGGCTGGACTGGTGTTCGATATTCGACTCGTTTGGCATAAAAACCGCCCCGCAGTAATAACAGAAGTGATGGCGGGATTATAAGTTATCCTTTGCCCTGTCAGCCTGTTATCGACTGTATTTGTGCCGAAATTCGCAGGATTTACCACCATGAATAAACCCGACAACGAACACGCTCACACCGAGAACGTACAGGACCATTTCCGTCAGGTGCAACACCTGCTGGAGGAACAGGCACTGGCGGAGACGGCTGCGCTCCCCCCTGATTTGCCGCACGACGAGCGGCACGAATTGCTGGAGAAAATGCTGCACAAGCGCCATTTGACCGAATTGCGGAAGAAGCTGGATGAACTTCACTCTGCCGATGTCGCTTACATTCTTGAGGCCCTGCCCATTGAACAGCGCCTGAAGGTCTGGAATCTGGTCAAAGCGGATCGCAACGGCGAAATCCTCGTTAAATTGTCGACTACGGTGCGCGAATCGCTGATTGCCCGCATGAGCCGGGATGAGTTGCGCAACGCGGCAGAACATCTCCATACCGATGAGATCGCCGACCTCGCCCCGGATCTGCCGCAAAATGTGATGCGCGATGTGTTCAAGTCTCTTTCCATCGACGAGCGCGAGCAGTTGCGCACGGCAATGTCCTATTCGCCTGATTCGGTCGGTGCGCTCATGGATTTCAACATGGTGCATGTGCGCGAGAATGTCACGCTGGAAGTGGTGTCGCGTTACTTGCGCCGACTCGGCGAACTGCCCAGTCAGACCGACCATATCTTCGTGGTGGATCATGATGACTTTTTCAAGGGTGTGTTGCCGATCAATATGATCGTCGTCAACAATCCGGAAACGGTAGTCGGCAAGCTGATGCAAACCGGTTCTATCCGGCTTAATCCCGACGAAAAAGCCGAGCAGGCAGCACATTCTTTTGAGCGCTATGGACTGATTTCCGCGCCGGTGGTAGATGAAGACGGCAAGCTATTGGGACGGGTGACTGAGAACGTTGTACTGGACTTCGTCCGTTCCAAAGCCGAAACCAGCCTGCTGAATCAGGTCGGCCTGCGCGGGGAAGAAGACATTTTCGCTTCCGTGTGGAAGTCGCTGCAGAACCGCTGGATCTGGCTGGCATTGAACTTGTGCGCCGTGTTTTTCGCCTCGCGTGTAATCGGCAGCTTTGAAGACACCATCGCAATGCTTGTCGCTCTCGCCACGCTGATGCCCATTGTCGCCGGTATCGCCGGCAATTCGGCCAACCAGACCATGACTGTCATCGTCCGCGCTCTTGCGCTGGGACCGCGTTCGCGAACCAACGTGCGTCGCCTGATGTACAAAGAGTTGAAGATCGGCGGATTGAACGGTCTGGTGTGGGGGAGTATTGCCGGGTTGTTCGCCTACTTTCTCTATTACAGCGTACCGCTCGCCCTGGTGATGACGGGTGCGATGCTGCTCAACATGATCGTGGGCGCCATCACCGGCATGTCCATCCCGCTTGTTGTGCATAAACTGGGCCGCGATCCCGCCATGGGCTCCAACATCATGATCACCGCCATCACCAGCAGTAGCGGGTTCTTTATCTTCCTGGGGTTGGCGACGATATTCCTGATCTGATTCAACCTAACTGAACGGCGCCCGGTTCCACTTCTCGAGCCAGCCCGGCAAAGCGCTTGCAGGCATAGGACGGGCAATGCCGTAACCCTGGCCGCATTCGCAACCCATTTCTACCAGTTCTCGGAAAAGTTTTTCCGTTTCCACGCCTTCGGCCACGATCTTGCGGTCGAATGCCCTGGCCAGCGCGATGACACCCTGAACAATCGCCCGGTCGCCTTTGTCTTCCAGCATATCGCGAATGAAAGACTGGTCAATCTTGAGCGTATCGACCGGCAAACGCCCGAGATACGACAATGATGAGTAGCCGGTGCCGAAATCATCCAGCGCGAAGCTGATACCGATCTTGCGACAACGTTCAATGGTGTCGCTGACCCTGGGGATATCTCCCAGCGCTGCCGTTTCCAGCACTTCAACCTGCAAACTGCCTTTCGGCAGATTCGGGTGGCGCAATATCTTGCGCTTCAGCTTCCAGGCGAAATCGCTCGCTTGCAGGTGGCGCGCTGAAATATTGATGCTCAGCTCCATCGACAGGCCGACCTGATACCAAGCTTCGAGTTGCTCAAATGCCGTCGAAACGACCCAATCGCCAAGTTCGATTTCCAGCGTCGTGCCTTCGACTGCATGCAGAAATTCAGCGGGGGCCAGCACTCCGCGCTCCGGGTGATTCCAGCGGATCAGCGCTTCCGCCCCAACCAGTTGTAACGAACGCATGTCCACCTTGGGTTGGTAATACAGCTCGAATTCGTTTTTCGCCAGCGCCAGCGTGAGCCGCCGCAAAAATTCGTGGTGCGAACGGGCGCGCAGGTCGTTTTCCGCATCATAGAGGTAGTAACGGTTCTTGCCGGACTGTTTGGCGGAGTACATTGCCTGGTCGGCATGGCGCAACAGTGTGTCGGCGTCCTGATCGTCCGTGGGAAAGAGTGCAACACCGATGCTGGCACTCACCTCGAACAGCTTGCCTTTGATTTCGATAGGCTGGCTGATCGCCTCCAGCAAACGGTTCAGACTGGCCGCGTACTCTTCAGCCGCACGCAGCCCCAGCAACAACACGGCAAATTCGTCACCACCCAGCCGCGCCACAGTATCGTCGCCACGTACAGTCTCCTTGATACGCCTGGTCACCTCGATCAGGACACGGTCTCCGGCTTCGTGCCCCATGGTGTCGTTGACGAGTTTGAAGCCGTCCAGGTCCAGGTAGCACACCGCCATTATGCTTCCTTCGCGCCTGGTGTGCGCCAGCGCCTGTTGCAGCCGGTCAGCCAGCAAGACGCGATTGGGTATGCCGGTCAGCGCATCGTAGTGAGCAATATGCTCCAGTTGCTTTTCGTGCTGCTTGAGCAGCGTGATATCGGAGAAAGTGCCGACCATGAGTGCGGGCGCACCAGCCTCATCACGCTGGGTGACGGTGCCGCGACACAGTATCCATTTCCAGCTGCCGTCCTTGCACCCCAAGCGCATCTCGGAAACGTAGTGGCCTGCGTGTTTCTTCAGAAATGCATGCAGCTCGCTTCTGACCCGGCGCTCATCGTCGGGATGGATGATTTTGAATATCCGTTCGGAGCGATCGCCCAGTTCGTCTTCTGCATAGCCCAGCATCTCGGCGAAACGTTTTGAATAGTGAAATTCTTCCTGTTGCGGCTTCCAATCCCACACCGCATCGCCCGCGCCTTCCAGCGCATGGCGCAGTCGCTCCTCCGTCAGGCGCAGTATTTCCTGTTTGTCTTCCCCCGCGCGCTGCGCTTCCTTGAGACGCTCGTAATTTTCGATAACGAACCATAAAGACAGCAGATACAGACAGGACGTGAAAATATCGATGAAGGAGTAGCCGGTATTGAAATAGGGCAGAGCATGCACGGTCACAATGCTCAGCAAGCTGATGCCCAACCAGATACGCCCCATCTTTCGCCCTTGCAGGAAGAATGAACCCGCCAGCAACAGGAAAAACAGCGATAACCGCATCGTGTTGTAGGGAGCGAAGATATAGATGAACAGGAACAGGCAGAACGACAGCGCCACGGTGATCGAACTCAGTAATTCAACCCGGTTTCGATAGTGGTGCAGATAGACTGCAAGCAGCAGAAAGAGCACGCCAAAACCGAAATCGATCATGCCCAGGGTTGGGCTGGCTTGCCAGCGAATGAAGCCCATTCCAAGGGAAATGATGCCGTTGAGCAGCAAGACGCTGCTCAAAAAAATATATTTATAGATGTGATCTCGTTCATTTTTGAATGAATTCAAATTGAACGACCCTGACTTGATCATCGAAGCGAATCTCTCCTGCCCGGATATTGCCGGGCTGATAATATTTTTTTCCGCCCTCGGGCGGAATGGTGCTTCAGTTGTTGCGCGGAACGTCCGATGTTGCTGAAAATCATAGCCAGTGAAACGTGACGTGTGCTATTTTGGTGTACTAGCAGATTTCAGTACATACATACACATCATCGATGGCAATCTTATCACGCACCTGACACAGAAATGACCGATAGTCCATCTATCCAGCCTCCACAAATGGATCCGGATCTTGAACGCTCGCTGCTGGGCATCGAGATTCCGCCCTGCCCTGAAATTCTGCTTCGCATCATGGCCGAGATGCACAAGGAAGAACCGGATTACCATCGCCTTTCCGACTTGATCAGCGCTGACGTGGCCCTTGCCGCCGGTCTCATCAAGACTACGAATTCGCCGTTTTTTGCCCGCTCACAGCGCGCACGTTCGGTACATGACGCGCTGACGATACTCGGCCTCAGAAACGCCAGCCACACCATCGCCGGCATTATCCTGCGCAATCTTTTTCCCAACACACCGGTCATGGTGCGTTTCTGGGATGCCTCGGCGCGCACGGCAAGGCTCTGTGCCTGGCTGGCGTATAAACTGGATATCCCCGGCTTTCACGCCGAAGACGCTCATACCTTCGGTCTGTTTCACGACTGCGGCATTCCGGTGTTGATGATGCGCTTTCCGCAATACAAAGAGGTATTGGGACACGCCAATCGCAATACCCAGACCGAGTTCACCGCAATTGAAGAGTCGCTGGTGCTGACCAACCATGCTGTTGTGGGAAGCGCTCTCGCACGAAGCTGGTGGTTGCCGGAGGACATGTGTCAGGCCATTCGCCATCACCACGAACTGACTGCTCTGGGACCGGATTCAACCTTACCCAAAATACACCGCCAATTTATCGCCACCACCCAATTCGCCGAACACTTCTCCCAGCAGCAACTTGGCCTGGATTTCACGGAAGAATGGCCCAAGTTCTGCGCGGCTTCCCTGGAAACGCTGCAGATCGATGAGGAAGACCTGGAATTTTTGTACACCGAAGCCCGGCAGATCGTCACCGCTGCAGAGTAGTTTTTTGAAGGTGCAATGTTGTGCGCTGTCTTTCCACTGTCATTGGCAACACGCACAAGCAAACAATTCATGCGACTCAATCGTCAATAATGACGCGGGTTTCAGGAGTCATGCGCGATTTTTGAACAAAGAAAAAACGAGGAGTAAAAAAGGCTCACCCGTTTTTGTGCGGGTACAAATTATTGGAGTGAAGCGGAGACGGTTCGCTGAAGAAGATCAACAAACACGAAATGTAAACTCACTCCCTCCGTTTAATACGGAGTTCGCAGAAAGGGCGAAACGCAACTACCCGGCGCCCGCCCCAATCTACGAAGCTTAGGCGCCGAGGATGCCTTTAACTGCTACAGGAGCTGCAGATT
>Ga0182021_10007783_pt1 | contig 12703 bp, 13 predicted proteins | sample 612E3MmetaG_FD_120493 | JGI IMG/M metagenome (GOLD analysis project Ga0182021, IMG submission 120493) | Permafrost microbial communities from Stordalen Mire, Sweden - 612E3M metaG (Illumina Assembly) | ecosystem: Environmental > Terrestrial > Soil > Wetlands > Permafrost | place: Sweden... | reverse complement strand
TTTCAAAAACACTCCTCTAAGCATTTTGTATACGAAAGCATCAACCAAACTCAACCTTTGTGGGTTATGTTGGTGGTTTTCTGTTATCAACTATCATTGTGATCAGGATTGCCATTAGTACTATAACAATAGTAATTGCTTTATACTCTTGAACTAACGGCGAAGGCGAGATTGATGGATTAGGCGTTGGTGTTGGCGTGTTTAGACTGGTCACTTGAGAGTTCGGTACTGTCAAAAATGGCACAAAGTTCACGGTGCCTAAGTTGAATCGTTTTTATTATCATATATTGTCGCATTAATTGCTTGCTGGTCGGTTGTTCCCCTCCAGTTTTTTGTTAAGTTATATTCCGCCGTTGCTCCAGAAAGTTTTACGTTTAGTGAATTGCCATAAATATCGTTGTCAACTATTGTTGGCATATATTGGCCCTGTATCTGAACTCCGATTGAATTATTAGTGGCCGTATTATTTTCAAAAAATTGTTCTGCTGCTTTCTAAAATGGACAAAAGTACATGGCAACTCCAATTTTTTTGACAACTTAATTTTGAAATAGTCGAACATGTGCGAAGCTTAAATATACATACCCGCAAAGCCGAATTCTGCAGAGAAACAAAACCTTCAAAATCATAAACTCTTGCGACAAACCAAAACAGGTGGGCAAAAACCATTGTAAACAATGATGACGGGGCTAAAAACGGGTATTTCTAAAGGTCAACGAGGTTTATTGGAGGTAGAAAGGGTAACTTTTGGCTTTTTACCGATTGATTTGCGCCAGGCAACGGCATTTATGGTTTTTTTGTAAAGCGAAAGCAGTATAAAATGATTATTTTACACATTTAAACGTCAAAATCCAATGCAAGTCCTCATTAGGAATTACATGTTGCTTGCAAATTATTCATGCCTTTGACTATTTTTGGGTACTTCGGGTACCGAAGAAAAGAGGGAAACCTGTATGACAACTTAGCGAGGCCTCCGCGGAATTTGAAGGCTGAGAAACATTTTTCAACCTTTTTACTCCTTCACCAATGAGGAGAAAAACATACAATGTCGAACTTTAAGGTTGTAAACAGGAGCTATAACTTCACCACCAAGGGTGAGATAGACTTTATAGATTTATCCGACAAAATCCAGGAAGAGGTTTCGCTATCAAGAATCCAAAATGGTTTAGTCCACGTTTTTGCCCCTCATGCAACAGGCATCCTGATCTTAACAGAAAACGATGACGCTCTGCTAGATGATATTAAGGGGTTACTTGAAGAACTTGCGCCAAAACAAAAGAGGTACCAGCACCCATCCAATGCTCACGCTCATCTGCGATCTATAGTACTACCGCCAGATAAGACCCTCCCGATAGTTGATGGCACTGTAACCTTTGGAACATGGCAGTCACTGATGTTCGTAGAAACAGATGTTTATCCGAGAAAAAGAACAGTAATAATCCAAGTCATGGGTGAGGAATAAAAAACTGAAGAGAAATTAACCTTAAGCCTTTTTTTTCTTCAGGTAATTAAATTTTTAAAAGCTTCTGTTTTTCGCATCTCGTACAACGAGAAACTGCCTTATCAACATGTTATTTTAACGTTTTAATGGTAATCATGTAAGCTGGCAGCCGTTATTTTAACTATTTATTGTAAAAAGTTACCATTCGAATAAATTTCGCTCTCTTTGATTATTGGTGGCCAGTCTTAGCGCATAACAAGAGAATATTTACAGCTGAAAATCAAACAGTTTATGGCTTAAGCATAAGATAGTGAATGCTTCAGTCGCCCTTCAACTTCCCTGCAAAGGGTACTTGAGCTAAAAAACGTGTCAAGTGTCAAGCTAATGAGGGTAAATGCTCCCGAATGCATCCCAAAGAGCCGTCAAATTAGCCTTTACTATTAGCTAATTGAAAATAATTATATCAATTTGAAGTCATACCTATAAAAAAAGTCAACGTTGCCGCCTACGTCTCCTCGTGGAATAAGCGGCTATTGAGCAATACCGTGTTTTAGGGAAAAAAAAAGTATGATTATATAAGCTTCGTCATACTTCGAAGAAAATTAGCTTTTATGCTCTGTACGAATCTGTCTTGCTGGCGCTCGTGAACGCATTCGAGCCTTTTTCTTTACTTCAGCTCTCTCCGATGGTTTCTCTGCAAATGAGTCAGGTTCTGCTTCTTCTATTGGTAAAGCGTCAACTGCATCAGGGAAATCTTCGTTTGTAGCTTGTTGGGCTCCAGCCTTAACCATTGCTTCAATCGCTCTATCAACATCGCCGGGCTCCACGTTAATGCCTAACGTTGCATCCATAAGAACAACTGTCTCGTAGCCAAGTTTGCGAGCATCCAAAACGGTATTTACCACGCAATAATCCGTTGCTAACCCTCCAACAAAAAGCCGTTTTGTCTCACACATTTTTAATTCATGCTCGAAGCTTGTTCCATCAAAAACCGAGTAACTTTCATGTTCAGGATTAGTTGCCTTCGAAATAACTGCACATATAGATGGTAGTTTAAGGTCAGGACTAAACTTGGCACCATTGGTATCTTGAACACAATGAGGCGGCCAAGGACCACCCTGCGCTTTAAACGAGATATGATTTGATGGATGCCAATCTCTGGACACGAAAATGTGAGCTTTTGCATCTTCAAAGTGCTTTGCATAAGCATTTAGAACAGGAATTATTTCGTCGCCGCCTTCAACTGGAAGTGCACCACCCGGCAAGAAATCTTTTTGGATATCCGTTATCAAAAGGACATCAGAGCTTGTTAAGTTAAATTTTTTTTTCACAGTAGACACCTTATTTACATTTTTCCATTGAGAAATGTTTAGAAATTAAGATAAAATAATCAGTTACTACTGAATAAACTTTTTGAAATATAATTTTGGTCTTTGGAAAAGGCTTTATTAAATTAATAAAAATGGTGAACGTCTGTCGGTTTTAGTCTATGTTCTTTTTAAAGTTGCTTCAGAGACAGAACGAGAAGGTGCTCAAAAATTGATAGAGTTTGAAGAGGTTATGTATGCAGACGTAGTTTTTGGTGAGTATGATGTAATTGCAAAGATGACGACGACGGATTTGGAAAAGTTACAAGATTTCGTTTCGGATAAAGTGAGAACGGTCCCGAACGTGCTTGTTTCTTCGACAATGATAATTTCTAAAGAATACAAGGGAAAAACTTATCGCCCGAAAAATAAATAACTTTTAGTGTGTTTGGTTGATGTTTTTGTATACCGTTAAGGATATCCTTATCTTTTAACCCAATCAATAAAATATTAAGGTATCAACATGCAAACAAAAACCCGGGAAGACTCCATCTCTAGCAGAGAAATGCATGCCCTAGAAGTCAACGCGGAATACTATGGAATAAGCATGCTTCAATTGATGGAAAACGCTGGATGCAACTTAGCCCAGGAAATCATTTTACGTTTCCCCAACAAAAAGAAAGTGGCTGTTTTCTGCGGTCTAGGCGGAAATGGAGGAGATGGCTTCGTCGCTGCTAGACACCTTTTAGCGGCAGATTATCAGGTTAAAGTTATTCTTGTTGGTAGACGACGTGATATTAACAATGAAGCTGCATTGAAAAATTGGTTGGTTCTTCAGCCCCTGCAAGATAACATCTCGCTGGTTGAAGTAACCGATAGCTCAGTTATACCAAAAACATCAGCTGACATAGTAATTGATGCTTTGCTGGGAACGGGAACTAAAGGGCAACTTAAGCCACCAATATCCCAAGTAGTTGATTACATCAATTCTTTGAATGCTATTAAATTAGCGGTTGATGTTCCAACAGGCATAGATTCGGACACTGGCGAACTTTTAGGCACGGCAGTAAAAGCCGATCTCACCGTATCTTTCCACAGGGAAAAAATTGGTTTAAAAGAAGCGAAAAAATATGTCGGCGAACTTGTTGTGAAAGACATAGGTTTGCCAAAGGAACTCGAACAGTATGTTGGACCAGGCGATGTTTATCTTGCCAAAAGACCACGGAGTCCAATAGCACACAAAGGTGATTTCGGTCGTCTGCTGGTTATTGGTGGAAGTGAAGTTTATTCTGGAGCACCCACTCTGGTTTCGCTTAGTGCCCTAAGAACAGGAGTAGATCTTGTATATCTTGCGGCGCCTTCTAAGGTTGCTTATGCGATTGCCTCTATTTCTCCTGACTTAATTACGATAAAGCTTAATGGCGACAATCTCAAACCAGAGAACATAGAAACATTAAAACCATATTTGAATATAGTTGATGCAGTTGCTATAGGCCCCGGTTCAGGTTTAAACCCTGAAACCGTAGATTTCATCAAATTATGTGTAACAGAAGTTGAGAAAGCGGGTACCCCCCTGCTTTTAGATGCGGATGGGCTTAAAGCGTTTGCGAGATTTAAGAGACCATTGAGGGTACCTCTGGTTTTGACCCCTCACTCAGGCGAATACACGATACTTACCGGGGAAAGCTTACCTGAAAAACAAGAAGAACGCGTCAGGTCAATACAGGAAACAGCAAAAAAACTGAATGCGACAATTATTGTAAAGGGCAAAGTTGACATTATATGCGACTCTAAAAAATCAAAGTTAAATTTCACAGGGAATGCAGGCATGACTGTCGGAGGCACCGGCGATGTTCTCACAGGTATTGTTAGCGGTTTGTTAGCTCAGCATGTTGATCCGTTTGAGGCAGCTGTTGCCGGAGCCTTTGTTAATGGCGCTGCCGGCGATTTTGTTGCAGATGAAATTGGTTTTCACATGGTAGCTACGGATATTATAGAATGGATTCCTCAGCTTTTGGATGATCCGATGAGTCACTTGAAGGTGCGAAAATAAGTGGAAGATAATCGACCATCAGTGCTTTCCATTCCTGTGCGAGTTACCATTTATCATGCAGCTCAAGATGACCCGAAAAAAAACACTGCCCTAAGACTGAAACGTCGTGGATTAGCCAAGATCGTCACCAGAACACGGTTTCTGCCTAAAAGAGCCATAGTGTTAAATCCTTTCGGAGAAATAGCTCTTTCACCGGCAGACAGAGAACGAATTGAGCAGTTTGGGTTGGCTGCCCTCGATTGCAGTTGGGAGCACGCACAAAAAGTAATGTCGGGCCATGTGAAGGGAACGAGTCGTTGTCTTCCAATTTTGATTGCGGGTAATCCTGTTAATTATGGGAAGCTTACCAAGTTGTCGACGGCTGAAGCAATAGCTGCTGCGCTATATATTGCTGGATTCCAAAAGGAGTCGGAAGAGCTTTTGTCAATTTTTACTTGGGGGCACACGTTTTTTGAGTTAAACCGTATGCTGCTTGACAATTACGTTAATGCTAAAGATAGTTCCGAGATCGTGGAAATGCAAAATAGTCTTCTGAAAGGCAAAAAAAGTAGTTAGAACTGTGTTTTGTTGATGCTTTTGTATACAGAACCATGAAATGCTTATAGCAAGCCGTGATAAAATTCGTTAAAGGCACCATTGGATGATGGGTGAAGCTTGCAATACATAACTGATTTCTATTTATTCTTAGCTTCAGTTATGCTTATTTCACTCTCAGGCGTCCTAATGCATGGACCATTGTTTGCGGTTACAATCAAGAGAGCTGCAAAAAGCAAATTTTCAGGCGCCTTAATTGCTGTTGGCCATGGCATAGTAGAGTTTCACTCATGGTTCTAATTTTCTTTTTACTTAGCGAGTTCACTATTCCAAGTATTGTTCAGGTTTCTGTCGGATTAGTCGGTGGCTTTTTGATGATTTTTTATGGGCATAAAAACATACAGAAACAGCGGTAAAAATGAAGACCCACAGGCAAATTTGAAACGTGATTCTGTTATTGCAGGACTTTACACCACTGCGGTTAATGCGGATTTTATTTTGTGGTGGTTAACCATTGGAACAACATTGATACTTAATGCTCAATTATTTGGGTTTGTTGGCTTTTCTGTGTTTGCTGGGGTTCATTGGATCGTTGATTTCTCAGGGTACTCGTTAGTGGGATTGATAATTTTTAAATCCCAACGGTTTTGGAGCAAACATATAACAAGGGGAATTACAATTTTTTGTGTTGTAGTTTTCATTGATTTTGGAATTTACTTTATGGGTTCAGCCTTGTGGTCTTTGATTAGCACAGTTATATAGAAAAGATGAGTGAGTAGTATTCATGGAATTTCACGTTGGAAAAGCAATCCTTGAGTTAATCAAGGGCGATATTACAGACATGGAAACAGATGCAATCGTTAATGCTGCAAATTCGTCTCTTATGGGCGGTGGCGGAGTAGATAGCGCAATACACAGTAAAGGTGGACCTAAAATTCTTGAAGAATGCAAACGAATAAGAGCGACAGAGTGGCCTGACGGTTTGCCAACAGGAAAAGCAGTTATTACTTCAGGCGGCAACTTAAAGGCTAAATTTGTTATACATACAGTTGGCCCTGTTTGGCTTGGCGGTTTCCATGTTGAATCAGAACTTCTAAAACAAGCCTACCGGAACTCGCTTAAACTTGCTGTTACCAGAGGGCTTAAGACAGTAGCGTTTCCATCAATTAGCACTGGAGCCTATGGTTACCCTGTTGAAGAAGCCAGCCAAATCGCAATTAAGACAGTAAAAGATTTTTTGGAAAATGAAAATAAGCTTGAAAAAGTCGTTTTCGCATTGTTTTCTGATGCTAATTTTAAAGTTTACTTGGAAACGACAAAATCACTTTTATCCTAAGGTACAGTTCCGTTACTCCTTAGAAGTTACTTCCTCAACTTCCATAATCGATGCCACAGGGATATCAAGTTGCTGTTGCACAGTTTCGAGCACAGACTGTTGGTCCCGGCCCTCAACGATGAAAGCAACTCTTTTTTCGTTACTACAACAATAACATGATTTTGCTTCTATGTTTTTGATTTTTCCTTTTGCAAGCATCTTTGCAGCTCCTTCTGCACACGCTTTAGCATCTTGCCCCGAACGTAAAATGTGGGAATTTATTAAATATCTTGGCATAAAATCAAGTCCAATATACTAGTTGTTGAAGCATTTTATAAACCGTTAGAGGAGCAAGCTTTTCCGTCATAACTTTAAGCAAGTTTTGATTGGCGTTAAATCTAATTTTTGCGGTTATTTGTTTTTCAAAACGGGTGTATATCGAAAAACGATATAAGATTTATATATTAACTATTATGATGGTTACTGTAGTCAAGCCGAACACAACAACACAATTAGTGATGAAAAAATGAAGCAACTATCAAGAACCGGAACTACTTCACGATTACAATTAGCTATAAACAATCGAACCAAAAATATTTTTGAAACAGAAGTAATTGAGGCAATTGATGACATCTTATCAACCCTTGGCACTTCTAACAAACATGCAGTCTATAGCCTTCTTGAAAATCATTACGGATTAAGTAAAAACGAGATTCCGCACAAAATCGAAGCTTTCGCCTATGCAATTGAACAAACCTTCGGGTTGGCTGCACAACTAATAGAGATAAAAGTGATGAAGAAACTTCACACTAAATTCAAAAACGTCTATACTCCAATAAAAGCGGAAGCAAATTTTTGCGAGTTCATTTTTAACTTGCAGACCCACTTGCTGACTCAGGTCTAAATTTTCTCTTTTCAAAAGATTAATGCCCGCTGCTTAAACTAACATTAAAGTCAAAGTAGAATTTATGCTGCTCAGATTTTTAATCTGTTTTATTACACTTTCCCGAAGATGATCCAAAGATTCACCACTAACTTTTGCGATAATATCGTATGCTCCATGAGAAAGATAAACTTCTTTAACTCCCTCGAGCTTCCTCAAATCCTCCACTGCAACTTTGCTTGATTCGGGGTCAGTAGTTATAAAAACAAAAGCATTTCTTTTGGGTCGCTGAACTTTCTCGCTTTCAGATGAGATAGCGCTTATGTGTACACCTAAATCAGCAAAAATACTTGCCAAACAATCCACCTCTATAACTAAATAAATTTCGTGGAAAGAAGTTATTAAACATGCGTTGCCGTCTAGGCACAACAACAACTGAATATTAATCTACAAATTCACGCATAACATCCAAATGCAGAAGTTGGGTTTGGCAAACACCGGCTTTTTGGCGAAGGCATAATGAAAACAACCGCCAATTCACAATAATTTTTAGGCCACCACAAAGAAAAGAAAGGAATGGATCTTACCTTGTGCCATCTAACGCCAAGCCCGAAATAAATTATTTTTACCCGTTCGTGTTCTTGAATTGAATTAGAGAATATATGTCATATTTGGTGCCTAAGATTTTTCTTCCATCCAAGTAACCTAGCTCAATCAGAAAGCCTAAGCCCACAACGTTACCGCCTAATTTCTCAACAAGTTCGATGTTCGCTTTTACGGTTCCGCCCGTTGCAAGTAAATCATCAATTATCAAAATGTTCTCACCTTTCTGGATGGCATCTTCGTGAATCTCGATGCTGTCACATTCGTATTCTTTTTTGTAAGTGAGGTTCACGCATTTGAATGGTAACTTACCTTTTTTCCGTACTGGAATAAACCCGACGCCTAATTCGTATGCTAAAGCAGCACCAATTATGAATCCTCTGGCTTCATTTGAAACAATTGCATCGATTTTTTTACTTTTATAATGACCAGCTAATTGTTTAATGGCTTCATGGAAGCAAACGTAGTCTTTCAAAAGAGGGGTTATATCCCAGAAAACCACGCCTTTGAACTCAGGGATTCTTCGAACTTTTGATTTAAGGTCTACTGTTTTTTCGGTTTTATTCATTCTTGCTTTTTCTCCGTTATACGAATGCTCCTTTTAGTGCTTGGTTACATTCGCAGTCGCATTCAGGGGGCAATTTGGCAACAGTTTCAGCGATTATGCGCTTAACGTTTTCAATGTTTGTCTTCATAGTTGCAAGAATATCGTCAACGCAGACTACGTGATCTTTCCATACGTCATAGTCTGTGACTGTTGATATGTTTGCATAACAAATTTCTGCTTCTCTAGCTAAAACGCATTCGGGAACAAGCGTCATTCCAACTACGTCTGCACCCCATTGACGGTACATTTTAGATTCTGCCTTACTTGAAAAACGTGGACCTTCAATGCAGACGTAGGTTCCTGTCTCATGCATTTTGACGCCAATGTCGTTTGCCACTGAAATGATGGTTTTCCGCAGTTCAGGGCACATAGGTTCGGCGACGGAAATGTGGCAAACTTTATTTTCTGTGTAAAAGGATTGTTCCCTTCTTGTGGTTCGATCAATGAATTGGTCGACAAAAACGATTTCCCCTGGATGATACTCCTCTCGCAGGGAACCAACAGTTGAAGGCGCAAGAATACGCTTTACGCCAAGCCGCTTCAAAGCAAAAATGTTTGCCCTAACATTTATGTCAGTTGGTCTAATTGTATGTTTTTTTCCATGCCTGGGCAGAAAAGCCACGCATTTACCACCCAACTCACCCACAGTTATTGTGTCAGAGGGTTTACCATAAGGCGTTTCCATCGCTACTTCTTGAACATTTTTGAGCAGTTTAGGATCGTAGAGACCTGTTCCACCAATTACTCCAAATTCAGCTTGCATGCCAATTACTTCAAGTGCTCACCTTATAAAAATAGCGACAAATATTGAGAGGAAGAGACGTTTCAAAATAATATAATATTGTTAAAAAAAGAATAGGTTAAGATGTTTTTCCGATGTTTACTGAAATTGTTTGTGTTTGCCCGTTTCTTACAATTGTAAATTGAGCAGATTGTCCTGGTGTTGTATGTTGTTCAAGATATGAAAGTAAGTCGTCTGTGTTGGTTATTCTTGTTCCGTTGATGGCTACTATTATGTCGCCGCCGATTGTTACGGTTGAGCCTAAGATTGATACTTGACTTGAGCCGCCTTTAAGCCCGTTCTGTGAGGAAACGCTTTCGACTAGAAACCCGTAGGTTGTGCTGGTTCCCATCGCTTGAGCAATCTGATAATTCATGTCTGTTCCGGTTGCGTCGATAGATGGATGATTGTTGTATGAGCCTGATGTAACCAATGAGCTGAGTTCACGCATTATTGTATCTGAGGGTATTGCAAAGCCTAAACCTTGAGAATTCGTTACAGCTGCAGTAGTTATACCGACGACGTCACCGCCATAATCGAGAAGGGGACCACCAGAGTTGCCTGGGTTAATAGCGGTACTTGTTTGAATAATATCAGCAATAGTAGGACCTGTTGTTTGGCTTGTACTTGCTTCTTCAGTTATTGTTCGTCCCAATGAACTAATCACGCCTGTGGTTAACGTCCCCGACAAGCCATATGGTGAGCCCACTGCAACAACTGGTTCGCCAACTTGTAAAGCCTCAGAACTGACAAGCGTCAAAGGAGTTAAGCCGCTGGGCATCGGAGTAATCGTAAGCACTGCAAGGTCAGATAGAGGATCTGAACCTAGCACTTTTGCTGGGTAGCTAGTTCCGTCTGCGAAAGTTGCCGTTTCGTTGATTGCATCTTGTGTCACATGGTTATTAGTAACGATGACAAGTTGGCCATTCACTGAAACTACGAATCCTGAACCCTGCTGCAGGTTATATCCTGCAAGGCTTCCAAAGAAGTTGTATGCAGGTACAAGATCTTGGATTACAACCACTGATGATTTAACCTGCTGATAGAGATTCGAAAGCGAAACATTATTGCCTAAAAAGTAGGTGGAGTTCGGATATGAAATGTAGGTACCATTCGCCCCACCATTTTGTTCCTGAATTTGAAGATTATTAATTTTTCCATCTAAAACTGAGTAACTTACTGCAAAGCCGATTGATGCTCCCACAACCAAACTTACAAGAAGAACAACTACGACAAATCTTGAAAAGCGTTTAGTTTTTGTTGGTTGCGGGATTGGAATTGAAGGGATGGATGGGGTTTCCATAAAAATCCTCAACATTAGTTATTATTAGAAAAGTTCATCAGTTTCATAAATAGCTTGTTTGCAGTTGGGGCATTTGTCGTCGTTAATTTGAATGTTGCTTCCGCAGTGAGGGCATTTCTGATTCTTTTTACTTGAGTGCAGACCTTGTATCTCTTTGGTTATTTTTCCGTCTTTAAGCAATAGCATACGCTCTGTATTACGTGCTGCTGAGCTGTCATGAGTGACCATGATTATGGTAGTGCCTTGCGTAAGGTTGAGGTTTGCAAGCAACTTAATGATTGCCTGTTTGTTTTGGCTATCCAGGTTTCCTGTAGGTTCATCGGCAAGGATGAAAGCAGGATTATTTGCTAATGAACGCGCAATTGCTACTCTTTGTTGTTCACCTGCACTGAGGCGTTGTGGTCTATGTTCTTCCCGTCCTGAAAGACCTACCATTTTCAACAGTTCACTTGCCTTTTTATTTCGTTCACTTTTGGATTTGATTCGTCCTTCCATTGGTAACTCTACGTTTTCGCGTGCGTTTAAGTATGGTAACAAGTTGAAGGTTTGAAAAACAAAACCCATCTTGTCTCTTCTAATTTTGTAGAGCTGGTTTTCAGGTAGATTTGAAACCTCAACGCCATCAAGCAGAACTGTACCGCTCGTTGGTTTGTCAATGCAGCCTATAACATTTAGCAAAGTTGTTTTGCCTGAACCTGATGGACCCATGATTGCTACAAATTCACCAGTGTTTACTGTTAGGTTTAGGTTTGATAGGGCTGGGACGTCGCGTTTGCCAAGACTATAGGTTTTGGTCAATTTTTCTATTTGTAATACGGGTTTACTCATATTTCATCGCCTCTGCTGGTCTTATTTTTGATGCTCTCCAAGCGGGATACAGACTGCCTATTGCTCCGAGTAGGACGGCTGCGCCGAATAATATCATTATGAGCTCGGGGTTTAGTGTTGCGACTGATAAGCCACTTATTTGTCTGGTGCCTGAAAGGAGCGCAGTGGCTCCACTTCCCACACCAACGCTTGGAAGTAACGCTTGTGCCAGAGTTGGTGCTGCTACACTTCCTATTGCAATACCTACTACTCCAGCGATTATGCTTAGCAAGACTCCTTCAAGCATAAATTGGCCCATTACCGTGGAGTTGCTGAAACCGATTGCTTTGAGTGTTCCAATTTCTTTAGTTCTTTCTTTGACCGTGTAGAGCATGACAAATAAAACAATCAAACTAGTTGCTAAGACAACTACAATTATTTCTTCAACTGCTGTGGAATACGTTTGACTACTTGATGATTGGGCAGTTGTAAGCTCCGTATTATAAGTGGATTGTAATGTTTGGAGTTGCGTTAAACGGGTTTGATCTGTTGTGACGGTAAGCTCTGGGTGCATTGTACTTAAGGTGTTAGCTACTTGTGTTACATCATCACTGCTTTGTGCAAAGACTGTGAGACTAGTTATGTATCCAGTGTTGTTTGTTATTGTTTGTGCGTCGGATAGGTTCATGAATAATGTTTGGGTTTGAGAAACTGCCGATGGACTATAGATGCCCACTACTGTAAAGGTTTGACCCAAAATTGTAATTGTATTGCCTACTCCAGCGTTGAAGTATGCTGAGTTATTCTCACTTAGCAATACCTCGCCAGTGGCACCTGCCTGTAAGTTGCTCCCAGAAGTTATGTTAGTGGGCAAAATAGGGTAGTTATTTACCATATCAGAGGTTAATGGGATGCCTTCAATGGTGTAATCAACTGCTAGACGTGTGATGTCTCTACTGTATCCGTTAAATGATACAGTTGTTGTTACGTTTTGTCCTTCAGAAGCCTGTAAAGTAGGCTCGACAGCTGCAACTCCAGAGAGTGTATCATTGATGTCAGTGTAGAGACTTT
>Ga0182021_10007782_pt1 | contig 12703 bp, 5 predicted proteins | sample 612E3MmetaG_FD_120493 | JGI IMG/M metagenome (GOLD analysis project Ga0182021, IMG submission 120493) | Permafrost microbial communities from Stordalen Mire, Sweden - 612E3M metaG (Illumina Assembly) | ecosystem: Environmental > Terrestrial > Soil > Wetlands > Permafrost | place: Sweden... | reverse complement strand
TGGATCAGACGCCCCTCGGAAAGATGTCGGGAGAAATGGTCATCGATAGGGATGGGCACCTGGTGTCACTCGTCTACCGAGCCTCCTACGGCGAGATGAAGATCGAGCGGTCGTCGCCGCCGCTGTAGCTAGATCGGGCTATTGGGCGCGCTCTAGGTCTCTGGCACCGCAACAACGCAACAACGAAAGGTACAGTTGTCGGATTGCAAGGAAGTCACCATTGAGACGCAGGAGCAACCTGAGGTGGTGATTCCGGTACACGACACCAAGGACTTTGTGAAGCCCGATTGAGACAAGCCATGAGTAGGACCACTAGGCATGAGTAATGCCTATTGCTCCGAACGGCGGTTTAACTCGGCAAGTTGATCGTATGGAGCGCAGCGGCTTCGCCAAAGTGCGCGACTTCGTTGCACATCCCCTTGCAGGCCGGCCGCGCTCGGCGCGGACAAAAACTCCGCGGGAATGTCAGTGGTCGCATCAGCGGCGGGCGGCTTGTCCGATCTCGGCGACCACCCCCACCTCACCCTGGTCGCGCCCGAGAATCCATCGGCCCTGGCTGCGATCGCGTTGGCCATGACTTGCCGCTATTCCGACGCAAGCTGTACGCAGACCGCGACGACTTCCATCGCCTGGCGCACCTGATCGCGCGGTGGGCGGGTGGGCGAAATGCAAATGTTGCGGTTGTTGGGATCCTTGCCAGTGCATTCGCCTTGACTCTCAGGGCCGGAGCCATCAGGGACACCAGCGTCCATATTGCTGTAGCGAGTGTCCTGCGCGCCGGTGCGGGCGGGGTGGTCGGGACGCCCCCACCCCCGCTTCGTCTTGCCTATCCTCTCATCGCTACGCGGAGGCAATATCGCGCGCCTGTGTCGGTTGGCTCGATTGGCCGCTGTCAGAACGCACGCTGGATGCCTGAGCCGCAGCTTCCCCAGCCGCCGCCTGGACCAGTCTGCCGACAATTGCACCATAGAACTCGGCCAGATTGGAAAGCGAGCCAGCACAAGCAACCACGGCAGCTCGAAGTACGTCACCACTCCCGCCCGCCACCTGAGCGAGTTTGGGTCGGAGTGGCTGCGGCAGCGCGTCTACGATCTCCTGCTCAGCGATTCGCTTGATGCTCCGGCTGCTTGCCGAGAGATGGAGGTCCGCGACGAGCACAGCCACCACCTTGGTCTTGGGCTCGAAAACCTCCACGCACATGTTGAAAAGCTCCGACTTCTGGTCGGTGAACTCGGGGCGGCTGGCTGCGCGTTGGAATACGTCCCAGGACGTCTGTTGAAACAGTCCTCGAGCTGTCAGGAAGCTCTGGATCGAATCGTGGAAGAAACGCACCAAAGTCGGCTCGCTTTCGCGGAACGGCGAGCCGCTCAGCGGAACAACTATGCCTGCGTCCTTGAGCCTCTTGAGCACTTGTGCTCGCGCGTCGGGCGCATTTGCGTAGGCCAGCGTTCTCGACGCGTCGGCCCAATACGTGTCGACGCACATGCTAGCTGCCTGCGAAAAGAGGTTGCAATCGGACTCAACCTTCTCCAACAGCTTGCGGAGGGCCTCGTGATACACGCTGGCGAGATTTGTCGCGACCAGCGCACCGCCACCTGGCGACGCGATCAAACAGAGCCTCACGAGAATCGGCGAGTACGTTCCATCAGCCGCCTTGAGGGGGGAAACCATAGCCACAAGACGGTCCACGACGTCCGAATCTGGGGGAGAGTACTTCTCAACGAACTTCCGCAACGACACGTCCTTCAAAGGCTGAGGCTCGGCGAGCAGCCAGCGGGGTGAAGCTCTAACGACATTCTCGAACGCCCTGTCCGGCCGCGACGTCAAGATTGCGCCGCCTTTGGAGAACTTGCTACGAAGATGCTCACCTAGAGCTTTTGGAGTGAGAGGGGCCTCGCTCAACCCGTCTAGAACCATGAAGAACTCACCCTGTCTCATGCGCTCCTGATGGTACTCGACGGACACGAGCGCCTCGTTCAGCGACGAGCGGTTTGCAAACTCATCCATGATGGTTGCGCGGTCTCCGGCACAAATCAGGGGCAGCGGCAGATCCGGGTTGTCTTCCCACGCCGCGATCGCCAACTCGACTACCCGCCGAAGAAGCGCACTCTTCCCAAGACCACCAGGCGCGGAAATGTACACGCTGATCGGATCGGCGCCCACCGTGGTCATGACTTCGGCGATGAACTCCGCAGGCTCACGGCCGCCGATGTCAGGTGCTCCGTTTGCTTGGAACAGGACGGGCGGGCTGGCGTACTGCTCTTGGTGGGCTTCCCTGCGGCCGTTCGCAATCCACGCGCTCAAACCATTGACATAGTTGCGGTAGAAGCGGCGCCTTACGAATGGCCACTGCAAAGAGATGCCAAGAATCCAGTCGAACGGCGCAATCTCGAGCAACTCGCGGAAGACTGGCATCGAAACTACGCCGATGGCGCAAGCGACTAGCATTTCAGCGGTGAGAAGCCCACCAAGCCCCAGGAGATTGACGTTCAAAGTCTTGTCCACGAACGAAACCACACCTGTTCCGAAGAGGCCGAAAAGGCCAGTGCCGACCGCCACCCATCGGCGAGCAACCCGCCGTTCATGCAGCACCGCAAACAGCAAGAAGCCGACTGCCCCAAGAAATAGCGCGAGAGCGACCGTGCGAAACCAGCGGGCCTGGTAGAATGGAGGCTCAATTGCGTGGAATATGACATTGGGCCAGCTTACGCTCATCTGCAGGCCCACAGGATCGCGATAGTTCAAGCGGACGGCGTAGCGTTTGTTCCATTCTAGCCTCTTGCCCTCCATTGGCGAGAAGTGCGCACGCACGTTTGCGGCCACAGCACCGTTCTTCACGGTGCTACTGAGGGGATACAATGCCTCTTGATTGATTGAGTTGTCCCCATCCAATATTTGCAGTGACACAGTGTGATTCGCGAAGTCACGAATCAGCGGAGCACCTGCCCAATGCAACTTGATGTTCACATCGGAATCGAAAATGCTTCCAGAGAAAGAAGCCTCGCCTTTTGTCGAGATGTTCAAGCTTCCGCCGGAAGTCTCGACGCTTGCCACATCGATGTCCTTCGCGCAACCAAGCACGTAGATGTCGGAAGGCGAGCGCGGCAAGGAGCTGCGCGGGATGGACAGCAGAGCGCGTGCGGGATCTCTGGTGGCAATAGTCGGAAGCTGCCTCGCCCGAAGGGTGCCTTTGGCGATTCGCTCGGCGTAGACCGGTGTCTTCGATATGTCCATCAAGTAGATCCCAGTGTTGTCTCCGTTGCTCGGAACACCGGCAAGCCAGATTTGAAACCGTTCCGGCTCCGAGACCATGGTCGTGCCACGGACCTCCGAGAGCACCTCGGAGGATGAAATCGAGTTAACCTCTCGTCGGACGACATACACGCCGTTGCCTGCCGAGGCCACGGCGAGCGCATCGTTCACAGCGATAGCTCTTCCACCAAAGCGCACCTGACTCAGCAGCGGCTGACCATTGCCAAGAAGCTGTCCATCGGACGACACTCCGAAAACGCCTTGGCCATCACTGATGATCCACAAGACATGCTGAGCGGGAACGAACCGCGCTTGATCCAACCCATGCGGAAGGGCCGCACTACCAAGTTGATCGCCCCCCTGGTTCATCGCGTAGATGCTGCCGTCGACTCCCTCAACCCAAACGACGCCGCCTTCTGGTTCAGCGTAAATTCCCTTCACCGTCTTGCCGCCTAGCCGGAGAGCCTGAGTCTTGTCAAAGTTATCCGACGCAACGTCAAAGACCAGGACCCCGTCCTGGTCCGGCGGCTTGACCCAAATCTTGACTCCGACAACCCGCACGAAAGGGTTGTCGGAGTCAAGATCGGGGGCGGCCTTTAGTTTCCACTTGAACAAGGTTCTAATGGTGAGTTTGGGAGGGGTTGGGTCTAGAAGAAAGATCTCCGCAGCGGTGGCCACGAGGAGTCTTCCGGATTGTGTGAGTTTGACATTGTAATCGGCTTCCCCTTTGCTCAGAGAGAGAAACTCCTGGGGTTTGGACTTGGCTCCAACATTCGATCGTGCGAGTGAAATCGAATTGCCGTAGAAACCGTCCACGAACCAGCTGCCGCCTTCGAATGGCAGGGAATGGCCGACGACCTTCGACGAATACTTAGGCCCGCAAGGGCGAACGCCGCTACTATCGGCCCGAAAGCAATGCGGCGTATTCTTGCCGGTGTCACCGGTATCGACCAGCCAAGCAGTTGCCCCAGTCTTGTCCACGTCTAGGTTGAAGGACTCTGAGCGCCATATCTCTCTTGGTGCAACGGATGTTCCTGGACAGTCGAGGATCAGCAACCTATGTGGCTCGTCTTTCTTCCTGATGTGTACCCAGACAATTGGAAGACTCTTTGCCGGGATGGCTTCGACATCGCTCATTGGAAAGTTGTCTACGCCTCCGACCTTGGCCCCCTGAGCATCAATGAAACGCGGCTCGGTTCCCCACACGAAAAAGGTCCGACCATCGGAGCACGGTACGACGCCCGTTGCCTCTGGAACGGTGGCCTTCCAAACACCGTTGAACGATGGCCCCTCGTTGGAGTCCGCCAAGCAGGGATGGGCAAGAGCCAGCAGCGCTGACGTAGTGGCTAGAACTCCGACGCACCTGAAAGCCAAACCGGCACCGTCCATTCTGAACCTCTCTTCTCTGAACCTCTCTTCCTACCTCACCACGAGGAAGAAAACATATAATTGGAATCCAGGCAAGGAGGTTCGCGAGTGGGGTGCGAGCGACATACTCAGAAATGCGGCAAACGGGTGCAGTTGACGAGGCCAACGTAGGCGCGCCGTGGGAGGCGGAGATCGCTATTCCGACGCAAGTTGTACGCAGACCGCGACCACTTCCATCGCCTGGCGCACCTGATCGCGCGGCGGGCGGGTGGGCGAAATGCGAATGTTGCGGTCGTTGGGATCTTTGGCCTCCCTCTGAATCTGGTGGTGGGGGCGGAGACTGGCTCAACTGACGACACGTCGACCGGGGCGGGATGGAGTAGACTGCCCTGGATGTTCGAGACAACCTCGTCAGGACCCAGAAACGGTGGCAAAAGCCGTCCCGTCGCGCTCCGCGGACCCGATCAAGGTTGCGCTGCCGCGCTCCGGCAAGGTTCTCCAACGCTCAAGAAATCGCTTCGATTCGCCTATGGCCAGGGCCGCGTGGGAGGACTCAAGGCGAGGGCCGTCGCCCAGATCCTCTTCGGAGCAAGTGGCGAGGAGGGGCAACACACCGACGGCGCTTCTTCGCAGTTTCATGGCAGTTCTCCAAGGGCTGGCAAGCCAACACAGACTGGCATCACGCTACAGCGTTTCCACGTCGATGGCACGCAACCGTGACACAAAAACAACTGATCACGCAGTGGCTTTCAGTGCCGGTCCTGCGCCTTAGCGACGCCGGCGCAGTCGTCGCAGCAGGAAGGCGGCGCCGAGTAAGACGAAGGGCCGTCCGGACGTGCGCAGCGAGAACTGGCCCGCGTTGCAGTCACAACCCGAGTGGCCCAGTCGCGCCGTACTGCCCGCGTCGGGTGGCTGAGAGTCTCTCTGGCCATCTGGGCTGCCGGCGTCGGACGCGATGGAATCTCTTCCGCCATCGAAGCCGCCGCTGGCGCCACCCGCGCTACTGCGTCCACCCGCGCCGCCAGTGCCGCTGGTGCCACCCGCACCGCCGGCTGTTGTGCCGCCGGAGCCGCCCACACCACCACTCCCACTAGCGCCGCCGCTGACACTGCCGCCCAAGCTGCCCACGCCACCGGCGCCGCCCATGCCACCGCTTCCACTTGCACCGCCGCTGATGCCACCCGCGCCACCAATTCCGCCTGCACCTCCGCTGATGCTGCCACCGGCACCACCCACGCCACCGCTTCCGCCTGCGCCAGTGCCGCCAGCGCCGCCAGCGCCGGTGGGAGGGTTGGCGCAGTCACTGTTGGTCCACACCCGGCACTGGCCGTCTCCCGAACACTGGCTGCAAGCGCATGGGTCACAAGAACCGCAAGGTGTTCCGAGTGCCGCAAAATCGCAAAGGCCCGCACCGTTGCAGGTCGCTCGGCAAACGCCGTCGCCCGAGCTGCATTCGTTCTCTGGATCGCTGCCCGCGGCATAGCCAGTGCACTTGCCCGCGCGACCAGTCTGATTGCAGGAGACACACTTGCCATCGCACGCGCTCTCGCAACACGCACCATCCACGCAGAAGCCCGAGGCACAGGCGCTCGCGCCCAAACAAGCGACCCCATTCTTGCTCTTGCAACTACCGCTGCCATCGCAAGCCTGCCCATCGGCACAGCTACCAGGAACCTCAGTACCCGCGGCTGCCTGCACGCAAGTGCCTTCGTGGCCGCCCACTGCGCAAGATTGGCATGGACCCGAACAAGCCGCGACGGTGCAGCACACGCCCTCCACGCAGAAGCCCGAGGCGCAGGTCGACGCCGTTGCGGCAGTGCACCCCTCGCCATTGCCGAGATTCGCTACCTTGTACTCCCAGATTTCGCTCGACCCCGAATAGGGCGGGCCTGCACCGAAAAGCACCATCACGCCGCGCTGGCTGTCGTAGGCCATAGCCGCCGAGGTGAGCGCGCTTGGATTGGGGGACAGAGTGCGCAGAAACCAGGTTGGCCCCTTGCTATCCATTTCCCAGGTCTTGCTGCCAGTCGTGGTCGACGCGTCGGTTGGCACAACCATTCGGCGGCGCAGGTTGTCGTAGGCCAACACGGGCAAAGCGGGGCGCAGGCCCCAGTAGGGTTGGCCGTAGGTGCCGAAATCGATGAAGTCTCCACTGTCGCGAAACGCCCAGCCGGCCGTGACCGGATCCCATTCCCAGACGACGCTGTTGCTGCTGGTGCCCTGCCAGGTGCTCACGCCCTCGAAGAGAAACATCTTCTGGCGTCCCTCGTCGAAGCTCACCAGCGGGTACGCGCGCGCACGCGGCGCGACGCTGGCTGAGACAGGCGTGCGGTTGGTCCAGCTCGCACTGCTGCCGTCCCACTCCCAGACCGCGTTGCTTTGCGGGTAGGGATCCGTGCCGCGTCGGTCGGCATGGGTGGCGGCGTTCTCGCCGCTGAAGAGCAGCACCTTTGCCCGCACCGAATCCGTCACCATGCCGTGTCCGTCGACCGGATCCGGGCTCAACCCGGGGTGAAGCTGGCTCCACTTGCGGGTGTCGCTATTCCACTCCCAGGTGTCCGCGAGGAGCAAGTTGGCCGCGCCGTCAACCGTTTCGCTTCCCGTGCCGCCGAACAGGATGAGAGACTTTCGGGATGGATCGTAGGCCATCGCCGCGTTGGCGCGCGCTGCAGGTCGCACTTCAGTCTCGACCTGCAACCAGGACTTCCCGTTCCACTCCCACAAGTCGTCCAATATTTTGAAAGCGTCGTCCATGCCGCCGAACACATATGTCTTGCCGTTGGATGGGCAAAATGCCATGGCGAAACCGGAGCGCTCGTTCGGTGCGTTGCGCGGCGTCGGATTGGTGAAAACTGCGGTCGCGGGTTCCAATTCCCAGAGATCCGCCAAGGGAATGGTCCGTGGGTCAATCGTCGCGCCTGACCCGATCCGGTAGAAGAAGGTCAGACCCGCCACCAAATAGAGGCGGTCTAGCGTAGGGTCGGTGACTAGGGAGGCGTACGCGCGCGCGGGGGGAAGGTCGGCTTCGCTGCCAGTAAGACGCTGCGCCCACGCCGCGGTGGTCGGATCCCATTCCCAAACGTCGGCCACGGTCACGTGGTCCGCGCCACCCACCAGCACGGTCACGCCACGGCCGGGGTCGTACGCCATGGCGTGCCCCCAGCGCGCGCTCGGCTTGTCTCCGTCGGTGGTGCGTTCAGTCCAGCCGGGCGTCGCCGGATCCCAGTCCCATGTGTCCTGCTGGGGGACGCCGGGATCGTCCACGCCTGCAGTTTGGTTGTCTTTCTGTAGTCCGCCGAACAGGACAGCGCGGGCGCGCTTGTCGTCCCAGACCAGTGCGGATGAATATCGGGCACCGGGCGCGACGGCGAGCGTGAGCTTGGTCCACACACCAGTGGCAGGGTTCCACTCCCAAGTGTCGCCAAACGCGATCGACACGCCGGTGCCATCGTAGTTGAGAGCGCTGGGGAAGATGACACTCCGGTCAGCACTGCTGCGGCCGCCACCGAAGAGCAGCACCTTGCCCGTAGATTTCTCGAACACCATGCTGTGCTGGCTGCGGCCTGGCGGCTGCGCACTCGAACTGGTGCGGTCAGTGAAAACGCCGGTTGTGGGATCCCATTCCCAGATGTCCTCGTAATCGAAGCCGGTGCCTGCACGCCCACCCACGATGACAAACTTGTCGCGGGTCGAGTCGAAAATCATACCTGCGCCCGAGCGCGCGCCCGGCTTGCTGCCGACTGGGGTGCGATTGGTCCAGGTGCTGGTGACGGGATTCCACTCCCACAGCTCCTGGGACGCCGCCGGCTGGTAGCCGGTGGCGTCCACGCCAGATTGGCCGCCGAACATGACCAGCATGTTGCGGACCTCGTCAAATGCGGCCGTTTGCAGGTAGCGCGAGTCTGGCGTCGGCGTGGCCGGGACATCGACGCGGGTCCAGGCGGCCGACTCGGTCGCGGGCACAGTGCCGAGAGCCAATTGCGAGGATTCAGTGCCACGCCTGTCACCGGGATTGTTCTCGGAGCAGGCGACGAGGAGGAGCAGAGCGACCACCGCGCTCGTCTGCATTTGGCGCCGACGCAGGCGGCGCCACAGCAAGGCAGTGCCGAGCATGGCAAGGGGCAGCCCTGGCGTGCGTGGGGCGGTCTTGCCCAGGTCACAGCCACAGCCCGAGTGGCCCAGCCGCGCAGGGTTGCTCGCGTCGGACGCAATTGCATCTAGTCCGACGTCGGGGCCTCTCGCGTCGGGCGCGCTCGAATCGTTCGCGCCGTCGGGGCTGGCCAAGTCGGGCGGAATTGCATCGCTTGCGCCATCGGCGCCGCCCGCGTCGAGCCTGCTCGAATCTCTCGCGCTAGCCGGGCTGCCAGCGTCGGGAGGAACTGAATCGCTTACGCCATCGGCACGGCCCGCGTCCGTCGCCTTCGCGTCTCTCCCGCCATCGGGATTGTCGCTGGCGCCTCCTGTGCCACCGCGTCCGCCTGCACCGCCGCTAATGCTGCCGGCCGAGCCACCCGAGCCACCTAGAAACGTGCCGCCCGCACCGCCCGCACCTGGGCCACCGCTACCACCCGCGCCGGCACCGCCGGTACCACCCGCACCGCCCGAGCCTGCGCTCCCGGAATCGACAGGGCCACAAGTGAAGGGAGTCGAGGGAGTGCAGATGCCAGCTCCGTCACATTGTTCACAGGGTCCGCAGGGCGTTCCCCATTCCGGATAGTCGCAGCTGCCTGTGCCGTCGCAGGTCGAGCGGCACGGATCGCTGCCTGAGTCGCATTCGCCCTCTGGATCGCTGCCCACCGCGTGGGGCGAGCATTGGCCCGCGCGAGCCGCCTGGTTGCACGACTCGCACGTGCCATCGCACGCGCTTTCGCAGCACACCCCATCTACACAGAAGCCCGAGGCGCAGGCACTCGCGCTGCCACAGGCCGCGCCATTCTTGCTCTTGCACTTGCCGCTACCGTCACACGCCTGTCCGTCTGAACAGCTGCCGGGGACCTGCGTGCCCGCAGCCGCACGCACGCAGGTGCCTTCGTAGCCGGCCACACTGCACGATTGGCAAGCCCCAGAACAGGACGCGACTGCGCAGCACACGTTTTCCACGCAGAAGCCCGAGGCGCAGGTCGATGCCGTGGCAGCGGTACACCCCTCGCCGTTGCCCAGCTTGGTTACTTTGTACTCCCAGGTCTCGCTCGATGAGCTCGACTGGTCAGGCGCGCCGCCAAATAGCACCATCACCCCGCGCCCGCTGTCAAAGGCTATGGTCGACCCGCTGCGGGAGCTTGGCCCGGTGGACGGAGTGCGCAGGTACCAGGTTGGCCCCCTAGGATCCAGTTCGTAAACTTCCTAGTTCACCGCATCGCTTGTCCACGCGGTGAGAACCTGCCGGCGGCGCAGGCTGTCGTAGGCCACGAACGATCCGCCGCCATAGGAGCTGCTGAAATTGAGAAGATCGCCAGGGTCTTGGTACGTCCAGCCGGCTGTCACGGGATCCCACTCCGAGAAAGAACTGCCGCTGCTCATCTCGTCATCGGAAACCGAGCTGGTAAAGAGAAACATCTTCTGCCGGCTATCGTCGAAGCTGAGCAAAGGGGGCGTTTGGCAGTAGTACTGCGCGTTCGAAACCACCACGGGCGTGTGATTGGTCCACGTGACTTTGCCGCCATCCCACTCCCAGACCAGGGTGCTGGCTGCAATGGGAGAAGTGGGACTGCCAGGAAGCGAGTTGAGGGAGTTGTTCTGGCCGCCGTAGAGCAGCACCTTGGCACGCCCCGAGTCGGTAACCATGCCGTGCATGGAAACCGCATCCGGGCCCGACGCAGGGAAGAGCTGGCTCCACTTCCGCGTGCTGCTCTGCCATTCCCAGGTGTCCCGCAAGTACCCGTTTGCGTCTGCGTAGGGCAACGGCGGATTCCCCACACCGCCGAACAGGATGAGGGACTTGCGGACCGGGTCGTAGGCCATCGCGGTGTCCCAGCGCGGGGCGGGCCGCACGTCACTTTGGATCTGCGACCACGTGCTGCCATCCCACTCCCACAGATCGTCCAGCGGCGCACCGGTCTGGTCCGCGCCGCCGAACACGTACATCCTGCCGGTGGCAGGGCAAAAAGCCATGGCGTGACCGCTGCGCCGTGGCGGCCAGGTATTCTGTGACGACGGTGGCGTGCGATTGGTGAATGCTTCCGCTGCGGGCTCCAGATCCCAGACATCTGCGAATGCAATGGGGGCAAGCGACGGCGGCGACAAGGTCACGCCTGCCAGCAAAACCAGGCGGCTTCGCGCAGAATCGGCAACCAACGAGGCGTACAAGCGCCCGCTGGGCAGGTTGGCCTCGCTGCCGTCCAGGCGCTGCGCCCAGGTCGCGGTGGCCGGATCCCATTCCCAGAGGTCGGCCAGGCCGTCGCCGGTTCCGATGTCAAACCCGCCGGCCAGGACAGTCACGCCGCGGCTCGGATCGTACGCCATGGCGTGACCGTAGCGCGCGTTCGGTTTGTTCCCCACCGCCGTGCGCTCGGTCCAGCCCGGCGTGGCCGGATCCCATTCCCATGTGTCCTGCAGAGGCATGCCAAGGGTAAAACTCGGGTCATCACCTAGCTGGTCTTCCCGCATGCCGCCGAACAAGACCGCGCGTCCGCGCTGACTGTCCCAGACCATCGCGGACGCGTGCCGGGCACCGGGCGAGATGGCGGGCAGAAGCTTGCTCCACGCACCGGTGGCGGGATCCCACTCCCAGGTGTCGCCGAACGCAGGCGAGACCGCGGCTCCGGGGTAGGAGCCGTCGTAGTTGACGTCGCTGTAGTCCGTGACTATCGAATTGTTGGGACCACCGCCAAAAACCAGCACCTTGCCCGTGGATTTCTCGAACACCATGCTGTGCTCGGTGCGGGCGTCCGGTCGCGGCCCCGAAACGCTGCGGTTGGTGAAGGCGCCAGTCGAAGGATCCCAATCCCAGGTGTCATCTAGGTCGGCCCTGTCTTCCCCACTTGCGCTGGTCCCACCGAAGATGACGAACTTCTTGCGGCTCGAATCGAAGACCATGCCTGCGCCCGCGCGCGGGCTCGGCTTGCTGCCCGAAGGGGTGCGGTTGGTCCAGGTGCCGGCCGCGGGCTCCCACTCCCACAGATCCCCAACCACCTTCCAGTGGCCAGTGGAGTCCGGACCAGAGACGCCACCGAACATGACCAGTAGCTTGCGAGACTCGTCAAAAGCGGCCGCCTGCAGGTAGCGCGGGTCGGGGCTCGCCCCCGGCGGTGGGACGATGAGTCTCCAGGTGGCCACTTCGCCCACAGGCACCTCGCCCAGGGCCGCGTGGGAGGACTCAATGCGGGACCCAGGGGCCTTGGGCGGCTGGCTTTCGGAACAAGCGGCGAGCAGGAGGAGAGAAGCTAGGGCTGGTTCTTGCAACTTCATCGGGTTTTCTCAACAAATGGACAGGATGGCAGCGTCGCAGAGGCGTCGCGCGCTGACGGCGACAGTGATGAGTTCAGCTCTAGAAGGGATGTCCAGGGGTGAAACTGGGTCAACCTAGAGTGCAATCGCGTTCCTGTCAGGTGAGATTGGAGACCACACCGCTTCGCCGCGCTCACGGCGGGTCTTTGCTTGCGGGCTGGTTCGACCGGCGCGCTCTGCGCGAAGGCCGAGTTGTCGGCGCGGTCTGGCGACGTGCCTGGCGAGATCTGGCCCACGTTGCAGTCACAACCCGAGTGGCCCAACCGCGCTTGGGTATAGGGATAGTTTGGGTGTGTATGTGGATGTGGTTTACGTAGAAAAGAAATTAAGAGCCGTTTGCGGGAGTCGAGCGGAGCCGAAGGCGAAGCTCGCCTCCCGCCTCATCCTGGTCGCGCCCGAGAATCCATCGGCCCTGGCTGCCCAGATCGGGTTGGCTATGACTGGCCGCTATTCCGACGCAAGTTGTACGCAGACCGCGACCACTTCCATCGCCTGGCGCACCTGATCGCGCGGCGGGCGGGTGGGCGAAATGCGAATGTTGCGGTCGTTGGGATCTTTGCCAAACGGATAGGTCGCCCCGGCCGGCGTCAGCGCCACGCCCGCTTCCTTGGCAAGCTTGACCACTGTGCTGGCCACG
>Ga0182021_10007781_pt1 | contig 12703 bp, 9 predicted proteins | sample 612E3MmetaG_FD_120493 | JGI IMG/M metagenome (GOLD analysis project Ga0182021, IMG submission 120493) | Permafrost microbial communities from Stordalen Mire, Sweden - 612E3M metaG (Illumina Assembly) | ecosystem: Environmental > Terrestrial > Soil > Wetlands > Permafrost | place: Sweden... | reverse complement strand
TCGCGGAGCCCGTTTCTCAGCAGGGTCTGCTGGGTCTCGGCCAGCCCCAGCTCCCAGGGAGCGCCCGCGTGCTTGAGCGAGGTGAGCGGCGCCGCGCCTGTCCCCCCGTCGTGGCCCGAGATGAGCACGACGTCCGCGTGCGCCTTGGCGACCCCGGCCGCCACGGTGCCGACGCCGACCTCGGCGACCAGCTTCACGTGCACGCGGGCACGGGGATTGGCATTCTTCAGGTCGTAGATGAGCTGGGCGATGTCCTCGATCGAGTAGATGTCGTGATGAGGGGGTGGCGAGATCAGCCCGACGCCAGGCGTCGAGTACCGCGTCCTCGCGATCCAGGGATAGACCTTGTGGCCCGGCAGCTGGCCCCCCTCGCCGGGCTTGGCGCCTTGGGCGATCTTGATCTGGATGTCATCGGCGTTCACGAGGTACTCGCTCGTCACCCCGAAACGGCCGGAGGCCACCTGCTTGACCGCACTGCGACGCAGGTCGCCGTTGGCGTCCGGCAAGTAGCGCTCGGGGTCCTCACCGCCTTCCCCGGTGTTCGACCTGCCTCCGAGGCGGTTCATGGCAATTGCGAGTGTCTCGTGCGCCTCCGCCGAGATGGACCCGTAGGACATGGCGCCGGTCGCGAAACGCTTCATGATCGCCTCGACGGGCTCGACCTCGTCGATGGGAACCGGAGGGCGCACCGCGGCCTCGCCGGTGCGCAGTCGCAGCAGCCCGCGAAGAGTCGCCAGGCGCTCGGACTGCTCGTTCACGAGGCTGCTGTACTCCTTGAAGACGTCGAAGCGCTTGGAGCGCGTGGCGTGCTGGAGCTTGAACACGGTACGGGGGTTGAAGAGGTGGTATTCGCCCCCCCGGCGCCACTGGTACTCGCCTCCGACCTCGATCTCGAGCTCCCCGGCACCCGGCTCGGGCCCGTCGTAGGCGTAGCGGTGGCGCCGCGCCACCTCCTCTGCGAGCTCGGCCAGCCCGACACCGCCCAGCCGGCTCGGCGTCGCCCCGAAGTACCGCTCGACAAGTGCCCGCTCGAGCCCGATCGCCTCGAACACCTGGGCGCCGGTGTAGGAGGCCACGGTCGAGATGCCCATCTTCGACATCACCTTCAAGACGCCCTTGCTCGCCGCCTTCAAGTACTTGCGGAAGGCCTCCCGCTCGGACATCTCGCCGAGCAGCCCGTCGCGGACCATCTCGGCGATCGACTCGAGCGCGAGGTAGGGGTTGACGGCCGCGGCCCCGTACCCGATCAGCAGGGCGAAGTGATGCACCTCGCGGGCGTCGCCGCTCTCGACGACGAGGCCGACGCGGGTCCGCTCCTTTTCGCGCACGAGGTGGTTGTGCACCGTAGCGGTGAGCAGCAGCGACGGGATCGGCGCAAGGGTCGAGCTGGCGTTGCGGTCAGAGAGGACGATTATGTTGGCGCCGAGGGCGATCGCCTCCGAAATCTGGCTGCAGACCTTGTCGAGGGCGGCTTCCAGGCCCGCCCCGCCCTCGCTGACGGGGAACAGGCCGTCTATCGCGAAGCTGCTGAACCCGGGTGTCTCCCCGTGCTCGTTGACGTAGAGAAGCTTGGCCAGGTCGTCGTTGCCGACGACCGGGTACGGGAGCGAGATCTGGCGGCAGGAGGCGGCTTCGGGCTCGAGCAGGTTGCGCTCCGGCCCGACGGTCGCCTCGAGCGAGGTGACGAGCTCCTCGCGGATGGCGTCGAGGGGCGGGTTCGTGACCTGGGCGAACAGCTGGGTGAAGTAGTCGTACAGCAACCGGGGCCGCTCGGAGATCACCGCGAGGGGCGTGTCGGACCCCATGGAGCCGATCGGCTCGGCGCCGGAGCGCGCCATGGGATCGACGATGAGCCGTAGCTCCTCTTTGGTCACACCGAAGATCCTCTGGTGCCGGACGACCGAGGCGTGCTGCGGCGTCAGCATGATCCTCGGGGGAAGGTCGTCCAGGTGCACCAGGCCTTTGGCCAGCCATTCGGCATACGGATGCTCGGCGGCGAGCCTCGACTTGACCTCGTCGTCGCCGATGATCCGGCCCGCGGCGGTGTCGACGAGGAACATCTTGCCCGGCTGCAGCCGGCCCTTTTCGACTATCGAGGCAGGGTCGAGATCGAGGACACCCACCTCCGAGGCGAGAACCACGAGGCCGTCGTCGGTCACCCAGTAGCGGGCCGGGCGCAGCCCGTTTCGGTCCAGCACGGCGCCCACCACGGTCCCGTCGGTGAACGAGACCGCTGCGGGGCCGTCCCAGGGCTCCATGAGCGAGGCGTGGAACCCGTAGAAGGCCCGTCGAGCCGCGTCCATCTCGGCGTGGTTCTGCCACGCCTCGGGGATCATCATCAAAACGGCATGCGCGATCGGCCGGCCTGCGAGGTGGAGCAGCTCCAGCACCTCGTCGAAGGTGGCCGAGTCGCTCGCTCCCGGAGTCACGATGGGGAAGATCCGCTCCAGGTCGCCTTCGAGGAGGTCGCTCGCCAGGAACGCCTCCCGGGCGCGCATCCAGTTGCGGTTGCCGGCGAGGGTGTTGATCTCGCCGTTGTGCGCGATGAGGCGGTACGGGTGCGCGAGCGGCCAGGACGGGAACGTGTTGGTCGAGAATCTCGAGTGCACGAGGGCGATCCGGCTCTCCAGGCGCTCGTCGCTCAAGTCCGGGAAGAACCCCCGCAGCTGCTGGGGGGCAAGCATCCCCTTGTAGACGATCGTCCGCGTCGACAGCGACGGGAAGTAGACGCCGATCTCGGCGTGCTCTACCCGCTTGCGCAAGATGAAGCACTGGCGCTCCAGGGCATCGCCGCTCAGCGGGCGAGCCCCGCCTGCGGCCCGACCGGGCCCGCTCGAGACGAAGAGCTGGGAGAACCTCGGCGCGCTCGCCCTCGCCACCTCGCCCGCCGCGGTCAGCTCGACGGGCACCTCGCGCCAGCCGAGTACGGCCAGGCCCTCCTCGCAGGCGAGCTCCCCCACGATCTCGATCGCCTTCTCGGCGGCGCTCGGGTCGGTCGGGAGGAACGCCATCCCGGTGGCGTAGCTGCCGGGCTCGGGCAGATCGAAGCCCACCACCTGCGAATAGAGCCGGTGGGGCACCTGCAGGAGTGCCCCCGCGCCGTCACCGGTGCCGGGATCGGCGCCGAAGGCACCCCGGTGGGCAAGGTTCTCGAGGGCGGTGAGCCCGAGGTCGACGACGCGGTGGCTGGCCGGGCGCTTCAGGTCCGCGACGAATGCGACCCCGCAGGCGTCGTGCTCGTACGCGGGGTCATAGCAGCCCGCCACCTTGTCCTTGCTGGTCATTCGGCGTCCTCGTAACGCTCGGGGCGACCGGCGACCAGCGTTGGTCCTCGGTCAAGGTCGACATCCGGCTCAGGTGCACGGCTCTCGCCGTCGGCTCGCGGCCGGGACGCCCTTGGCCCAGCGGATCAACGCCAGAGAATACACGCGACTCGTCGCCGGCTCGATCCGCGCCGCGCCTCGCGCCGAACTGGCGCCGACTCAAAGTGGGTCGACGGTGATCTTTCCCCCGTCAGCGACGTGCTCGGTGAACTTCGTGCCGTCCCAGTAGCGCAGCTCGTGACGGCCGCCCGGATCGGCGAGCCAGGCCCGCGGGGTGGGAGGAGGAGGCGGCGGCGTAGGCACCGAACCCGGACCGGTTCCGGCTCGCCCGGGTCCCGGATAAGCAGGAAAGGCCGTCCCAGGCTGGGGCGGAGCGTCCCACCCTCCCGGAGGCGGCGCGCCCTGGTGTCCAGGCGCGGGCGCCTCCCACTGTCCAGGGGCGGGAGCGTCCCAACCCTGCGACGGGCGCGGGGCGCCCCAATCCCCCGCAGGAGGGTGCCAGCCCGCCGGTGGGCCGCCCGGGTCACGCGGCCCCGGGCCCCACCCCTGGCCGTCCCCTGCCGTCCAGCCTGTGGGCCCGGTCCGCGGCCGCGTCGTGAAGTAGGCGATCAGGTACAGGACCGAGAAGATCTCCCAGGACAAGAAAAGCAGCAGCGCCCAAACCGGAGCCGGGATCTTCCAGGGGGTCACGCCCCGCGCGCGCCGGTACCGCTCGGAGAACATGTAGCCGAGAGCTCCGAAGACGACGCCGAGGACGAGCTGCTCGACGATCGTGCCCGTCGAATACTCGATCGTCATGCCGATGACGCGCTCAACGTGCACATCAAGAGCGTAACCGCCCCTCACTACCCGGCTGCGAACCATGTCCGCAGCTCAAGCCAAGCTCCCCCCTCCCTCCGTCTCCGGCGTGGTTGGCCCACCCGCCCTGCCGGGAAGGGCCGGTGTCTGGGGCCGTCGTAGGATCAGCCGGGTGACCGATCATCTCTCTTCCCCTCAAGGCGCGTCGGGCCCGACCCCCAAGGTCGCCCTCACCATTGCGGCAACCGATTCCGGCGCCGGAGCAGGCATCGCGGCTGACCTGCGGACCTTTGCGGCCCTGGGAGTTTTCGGGACCCTCGCGGTGACGGCGGTCACCGCGCAGAACACTCTCGGTGTACGCGAGTTCCTCGGGATGCCGCCGTCGATCGTCGAGGCCCAGCTCGACGCGCTCTGGGAGGACCTGCCTGCCGGAGCCGCCAAGACGGGGATGCTGGGAAGCACGGACGTCGTCAAGCTCCTCGCGAGCCGGGGCGCGGCCGGGATGCTGCCCCACCTCGTGGTCGACCCCGTGCTCGTCAGCTCGAGCGGCAAGCCGATATTCGGCGGGGAGGACCTGGCCGGCGCCTACCGCGAGCTGTTCGGGTGTGCCGCGGTCGTCACCCCCAACCTGCCGGAGGCCGCACTGCTGACGGGGCGCCCGATCGCTGATCTCGAGGCGATGGAAGCGGCAGCCCGCGAGCTGCAGGGCCTCGGCCCGAGCCTCGTCGTCGTCAAGGGCGGCCGGCGCCGCGACACCGACGCCGTCGACGTCGCCTTCGACGGCCGTTCGGTCACCCTGCTTCGGGCACCGTGGATCGACACGCCCAACGTCCACGGCACGGGATGCACCTTCGCCGCCGCGATCGCAGCCAACATGGCTCTCGGCCTCGAGCCCCTGCAGGCGGCGCTGTCCGCCAAGGACTTCGTGACCCGGGCGATCCGGGGAGGCTCTCGCTGGCAGCTGGGCACCGGCCACGGGCCGCTCGACCAGACGGGGGCCGGCCCCGCAAGGGCTGACACGGCCTGAGCGGGCCGCAGGCAGCCTCAGGAGACCGTTCGGGCAGGCGAACGGGGCCCGCAGGCTCGCCACATCTTCACCTGGGCCGCGGGAGGCTCAGAGGCGTGTGGGGGCCCCGTAGCGGTGCAGCACCTCGGGGATCGCCACGTGTCCGTCGAGGTCCTGGTTCGACTCCAGCAGGGCAATCAGGAAACGGGCCGTCATGGCCGTTCCGTTGAGCGTGTGCACGAACCGTAGAGAACCGTCCCCGTCGCGAAAGCGCACGTTCAGCCGCCGCGCCTGGTAGTCGGTCGTGTTGGAGCACGAGGTGATCTCCCGGTAGCGCTGCTGGCTCGGGATCCAGGCCTCGACGTCGTACTTCTTCGCCGCCGAGGGACCGAGATCTCCGGCGGCGGTGACCACCACGCGATAAGCGATCCCGAGGGTCCCGACGATGTCCTCCTCGATGGCGAGGATCTCCTCGTGGTGCTCCTTCGAGCGCTCTGGATGGGCGAAGAAGAACATCTCCACCTTGTCGAACTGGTGCACCCTGAAGATGCCCCTCGTGTCGCGCCCGGCCGCGCCCGCCTCGCGCCGAAAGCAGGTCGAGTAGCCGGCGTAGCGCGCGGGCAGGTCCCCGGCGCTCAGGATCTCGTTCTGGTGGAGGCCCGCCAACGCGACCTCGGACGTGCCGGTGAGATACAGCCCGTCTGACTCCAGCTTGTAGAGGTTGACCTCCTCGGTCGGCAGAAAGCCCGTGCCGAACATCGCCGACTCGCGCACCAGCACGGGCGGGAGCACGGGTTCGAACCCGCGCTCGACCAGGCGATCGAGGGCATATCGGTACAAGGACAGCTCCACCAGGGCGACCGCGCCCCGCCGGTAGGCGAAGCGGGCCCCCGATACCTGCGCCCCGTGCTCGAGATCAAAGCCGGGCCTGGCCGGCCCGTCTGACTTCGCCGAGCCCCAGAGCGCGCTCAGCTCCATGTGGTCGCGAGGCTCGAAGGAGAACTCCGGCCGGCTGCCGACCTGGCGCAGCTCGACGGCGTCATCGTCGGTGAACCCGTCGGGCGCGGTGTCGTCGGGCGGGTTCGGGAGAGTGGCGAGCAGCTCGGCGCGGCGTGCTTCGAGGACCTCCAGGTCGCCCTGGGCGAGTCGCAGCTCCTGGCCGACGGCCACGAGGGCTGCGCGCTCCTCCTCGGTGGGCTTGCCCCTGGGCCGGGTCCTCGCCCGCAGCTCGTCGACCTTCGCGGACAGCTCCCGCCAGAGGCCGTCGACCTCCAGGAGGGCCTCGAACTCAGCCGCGGCCCCCTTTCGGGCGAGGGCGCGGCGAAACTCTTCAGGATGCTCGCGGGCCAGCCGTACGTCGATCATGGCCGCAGCCTACGAGCCGCGAAGGGCGCGACCAGGAATCCTGCGGCCAGGAGCTTTTGAACCTGCACCGGCGTCAGCGGCGCCGACCCTTCTTGCGGGGCCTCGGGGGTGGGCGCCGAGCCGGAGTGCCGGCTCGAGCGGGCGTCGCGGACCGCTTCGGCGGTCCCGCCGACGGCGGGGCGCTGCTGGCACGCCGTCCGCCGGGGATGGCGCCCCCCTCGTCTCCCGCTTCGAGGTCGCCCTCGGAGCCGACGGCCTCGTCGTCCTCGAGCTCGTCGTCGGCGACAGCTGCGGCCGGCGTCTTCGAGGCACTCGGGCGGAGAGGGGACGGCTTCGCCGGCGCCGAGCCTGAGGTCCGGCGGCGCTTGACGGCTGCTGTCGGCTCCGGGCCGCTCAGGGCTCCGGCCGCCACGGCCGCAGGCGAGATCAGCTGCAGAGCGGTCCCGCGCGACTCAAGTCGCTCGCGGATGCGCCGGTAGCGCTCCTCGTGCTCCTTGAACATCGCGAGCAGGGGCGAGGCGATGAAGATCGACGAGTAGGCCCCGCTCGTGAGGCCGATCAACAGGGCGAGGCCGAAGTACTCGAGCGTAACCGCACCGAGGATCTCGGCACCGAGGACGAGCACGGCGAGGATCGGGAGAATGGCCACGAGCGAGGTGTTTATGGACCGGGCCAGCGTCTGGTTCATCGAGAGGTTGACGACGTCGGTGTATGAAAGCTTCCCGGTCGCGCCGAGGCCGCGCGAGTTGTCCCGGACGCGGTCGAACACGACGATGGTGTCGTAGAGCGAATAGCCGAGCACCGTCAGGAACGCCACGACGGTGTCCGGCGTGACGAGGAACGAGGCCAGGGAATAGATCCCGACCGTGATGATGATGTCGTGCGCGACCGCGATGATGGCCGCGAGCGCCATCTTCCATTCGAAGAACAGGGAGATGTAGGCCGCGATCACGAGCAGGAAGACGATGAGGGCTTCGACCGCCTTGTGGGTGATGTCGTTCCCCCACGTCGGCCCGACGTTCTCGACCGACACCGCTGAGGCCGGCTTGTGCACCAGTGCCGCGAGCACGCCGGCGATCTTCGTCGCCTCGGTTGTCGAGACACCGGCCTTGCCCTTGGCGAGCTTCGCCTCGACGTTGATGCGCGCGTTGCCGCCAGTTCCGAGCTGGGTGATCGTCGCCCCGCCGAAGCCGAGCGGTGCCAAGGCGCTCTGCGCCTGCGCGACCGTCACGCCGGGGGCGGGCACCTCCCAGGAGGTCCCGCCCACGAACTCGATGCTGTAGTTCAGGCCCTTGACCCCGAGCGACACCAGGCCCGCCAGGATCACGAGCGACGAAGCCGCGAACCACCATCTGCGCTTGCGGACGAAGTCGAAACGGGTCTCCCCGCGGTAGAGGCGGACGAGTGCCCCGCGCCGGTGCTCCCCGGCTCCGAGTGCGACAGCGGCGGTGCTCATGCTCCGGCCTCCACGGGTGCGGCCAGTCCCCTCGCCACGCCGAAGATCCGCGCATCGGTGAAGACGCGGTTGCGGCCGAGCAGGATCACGAGCGGTCTGGTGAAGGTGTAGGCGGTTACGACATCGACGAGGGTGGAAAGCCCGAGCATGAAGGCGAAGCCCCGGACGGCGCCGATGGAGAGGATCCAGAGTACGAAGGCCCCGAGGAAGGACACCGCGTCAGCGGAAAGGATCGTGCGGTAGGCGCTCTTGAAGCCCCTGTCCACCGAGGACCGGATCGACCGGCCGGCGCGCACTTCGTCCTTTAATCGCTCGAAATAGACGATATAGGAGTCGACGGTGATGCCGACCGAGACGATCAGCCCTGTCATGCCGGACAAATCGAGCGTGAGACCGGCGGAGGTCTCACCGAGCAGGGAGATGATGGCGTAGATCAAAGCGCCTGTGGTCACGAGGCCCAGCACGACGACTATCCCGAGCGAGCGGTAGTAGAAGATCGTGTAGCCCATGACGAGCAGCAGCCCGAGCAGGCCGGCCAGCAGGCCGGCATCGAGGGAGTGCTTGCCGAGCGTGGGCGAGACGGTCGTGTAGGTGGCCGTCTTGAGGGCGATCGGGATCTGGCCGTACTTGAGGACCAGGGCGAGATCGCCCGCCTGCGACTGCGTGAAACCTCCGGAGATCTGGCCCGAGCCGCCGAAGGACTGGGCGTTGATCGTCGGCGCCGACTCCACGTACCCGCCGAGATCGATCGCCAGGGGAAGGTGATAGTTCGTCTTGGCGATCGTGTCGAAGAAGGCCGAGTACTGGGACTTGATCGTGAAGTTCACGATCCAACCGTTCTGCGTGGCGTCGAACTGTGCTGATGCCGAGCCCAGGATGGCACCTGTGGCAGGGGTCTTCCCGTCATAGGCGACGGGCCCCAGCTCGTAACGGGCGGCGCCGGTCGCGGCCGGGTTGCCCGCTACCAGCACCGTTCTCGAGGCCGTGTCCTCGAGAGCCGGCGTGCTCTTGACCGAGGCCAAGGCCGGGTCAGGCCCTGGGCCCGGGTTGTAGGCGCCGCTCGTGCCTGACTGGGCGATGTAGGTGGCGGTGGTGAACAGGTACTGCGAGCCGCACGCCGGCGGCTTCACGTAGGCCGGCGGCACGGCCTTCTTCTTCGACTTGGCCGGCGCCGTCGTGGTCGTGGTCGACTTCGCCGCGGTGGTGGGGGTGGTCGTCGAGGAGGTTGTCGACGACGAGGAGGTTGTCGACGACGAGGCCGACGTCGTGGTGGTCGACGACTTCGACTTCGGCTGGGTCGTCGTAGTCGTCGTGGTGGTCGTCGAGCTCGGCGCCGCATACGCCGGCGCGGCGCACAGCACGGGCCGGAAGAACAGCTGCGAGGTGTTCCCGATCTCGCCGATGACCTTGGAGAAGTTCTTCACGCGGGGAAGCTGGACGACGATGTTGCTCCCCTGGGTCCCGATGTTGGGATTGGAGAGACCGAGCCCGTTGGCGCGTGCCTGCATGATGCTGACGACGGTCTGGAGCTGGGCCGAGGTGGCCTGGTGCACAGGCTGGAAGACGACCGAGAGCCCTCCCTCAAGGTCGAGGCCGAGCTTGGGGGACCAGCCCGCGCCGAGGACGCCGGCGAGGGCTCCGAAGCATATGAGACAGACGAGCAGGACGCTGCCCAACAAGCCCCTTCTCAACGCTTGCCGCCTCCAGTCCCGTCAGGGTCGTCGCCCGGGTTGGTGGTCTCGCCCGCTTCGAGCGGGGGCACCGAGTAGGGGTCGTGGCCCGAATCGTCCACAAGGTCGTCGTGCCCGTGGTCGTCGTACGAGCCGTGGTCGCCATAGGGGGCGGCGTCGGGCTGATCACCCTCGACCGGATCCTCGACCCGCTGGCTCACGGCTTGGCGGACTACCTCGATGACCATGCCCGGAGCGATCTCGATCCTGGCGTGGTCACCGACGAAGCCTTCGACGGTCCCGAAGATGCCCGAGGAGAGCATCACCTTGTCGCCTACGGAGATCTCCTTGTGGACCTGCATGGCACGCTGGCGCTTCTGCCGCTGAGGCCGGATGAAGAACATGTACGCGACGGCGAACAAAAGGATGATGAAAATGAACCCGATCGAGCTGCCGGAGCTCTTTTTGGCTGCGGCGGCCAGAAGTGGGCCCGGGAGAGTCGCCAGGGTATGAAACCCGGAAGCGGCGATGAAGTGGACAGGGGGCATGCTGGGCCAATCGCTCAAGGGATGATGCGACCCGTCACCTTAGTCGCCCAAGCCGGACCCCTTCGTGCAATCCTCCTCCTCGGGGTCCGCGCCGAAGAGCGAGTCCTGGGCCGCGCCCGCTCTGGAGGTCCTGCGCGGGGACGCCCCCTCCGGGCTTTCCGCGTCCCCGATCGAAAGCGCGCTGAGGAGCTGGGCCGGGACTGCCAGCCCCAGATGGGCGTACGCGCCCGGCGCGGCCAGCCGTCCGCGGGGGGTGCGCATGATCAGACCGGCTTGGAGGAGGAAGGGCTCGTAGACGTCCTCGACCGTCTCCTGCTCCTCGCCGACGCTCACCGCGAGCGTGGAAAGGCCCACCGGCCGACCGGCGAAGCGGATGCACAGCGTCTCGAGGATCTTGCGGTCGAGACTGTCGAGGCCCAGCTCGTCGACCCCGAACAAGGTAAGTCCTTCCCGAGCTGCCTCCTCTGTGATCACGCCTTCGCCTCGGACCTCCACAAAGTCGCGCACCCGGCGGAGAAGCCGGATCGCGAGCCGCGGCGTGCCCCGTGAGCGGCGGGCGATCTCGTTCGCGCCTTCGTCGGTGAGCTCGACGCCGAACAGGACGCCTGTGCGGTGCACGATCGCCTCGAGCTCGCCCTCGCTGTAGAGCTCGAGGCGTGCGACGATACCGAAGCGGTCGCGAAGCGGCCCGGTGATGAGGCCCGTTCGCGTCGTGGCACCGACGAGGGTGAACTTCGGCAGGTCGAGCCGTATCGAGCGGGCGGTCGGCCCTCGCCCGAGCACGATGTCCAGCTGGAAGTCCTCCATGGCGGGGTAGAGCAGCTCCTCCACCGCGCGGCCCATCCGGTGTATCTCGTCGATGAACAGCACGTCGCCGGGCTGAAGGTCGGTCAGGATGGCCGCGACGTCGCCGCTGCGCACGAGGGCCGGGCCTGAGGTGATCCGCAGGCCGGCCCCCATCTCGCAGGCCATGATCCCCGCCAGGGTCGTCTTCCCGAGACCCGGCGGTCCCGCGAAGAGCACGTGGTCGACGGGCTGTTCCCGCCGGCGCGCCGCCTCGAGGATGATCTCGAGCTTCTCCCGCAACGTCTGCTGGCCGACGAAGTCGGCGAGCCGCTTCGGGCGTATCCCGACCTCGAAGCTGCCATCTCCGTCGAATGGGACCGGGCCCCGCGTCATGCCAGGATCGCCTCGCTCGATCGGGTCCGCCCCGTCACCCGGTGCGGTTGCAGCGCCTCCATCGGGGCCGGCGACGGAGGCGCGTCCGGCCAGGATCTCGCGACGCGGGCTCACAGCTCAGTCACCTCGGTCACCCTGGTCACCGCCGCGGCGCCAGGTTCCGAAGCGCAAGGCGGAGCAGCTCCTCCACGGTGCCCTCCGCAGGCAGCCCCCGGAGAGCTGTCCTCACCTCGTCCGGCGAGTATCCGAGCTGGGTGAGCGCCTCGCCGACCTCGGCAGCAACCACGGGCGGGCCGCCCGCCGGGCGCGAGCCGCTCTGCAACGCGCCGTCGGCGCCGAGGTAGTCAAAGCGCGCCTGCAGCTCCAAAAGGAGACGGGCGGCCGTCTTCTGACCCACCCCGGGAACGAGCTTCAGGGCGTCGACGTTCCCCGTGGCGATCACCTGGGCCAGCTCGGCCGGCTCGTGGACGCTGAGGATGGCGAGCGCGAGACCGGGACCTACCCCATGGGCCCCGAGCAGGAGCTCGAAGGCCGTCCGCTCCTCGGCCGTGGCGAATCCGTACAGGGTGATGGCGCTCTCGCGAACGTGAGTGTGCACCGCCAGGCTGGCCTCTTGACCAAGCTGCAGCGAGGACGCCGTGCCAGGGGCGACGAGCAACCTGTAGCCCACGCCGCCGACTTCGACGACAAGATCGACGGAGGCGTCGCCCATGGGACGGCGCTCGGTGACCACCCCCCGCACCGAGGCGATCATGGCCGTGCCATCTGGGCCGCCGGGCCGCCGGGCCGCCCGGCGCGGGAAGGACGTGCCCACGGCGCAGTGCTCAGGTGGCACAAGGCGAGGGCGAGGGCATCGGCGGCATCGGCGGGCTGCGGCAGGGCGTCGAGGCTCAGCAAGCGGGCCACCATGCGCTGCACCTGGTCCTTCGTCGCTCCGCCGAAACCTGTCACGGCGAGCTTGACCTCGTTGGAGGTGTACTCCACGACCTCGCAGCCGAGCTCTACAGCCGTCAGCATCGCCACCCCGCTCGCCTGGCCCACAGACATCGCCGTGCGGGCATTGGTCTGGAAAAAGACGCGCTCGACGACGACCACGTCCGGGCGAAGCTCGCAGACGAGGCCGTGCAACTCGGCGCGCAGGGTCGCGAGCCTGTTGGGCACGGACTCCTCGAGAGCGGTCGTGATGACACCCGCCGCCACTGCCGTGCTCCGTCCCGCCACGGACCGCACGCAGCCGTAACCGCACCTGGACAGACCTGGGTCGATGCCGAGAACAAACACTCGTTCGATCGTAACCTCCGCGGCCGCCGCCCCGGGGGACCTTGCGCGGCCGGCTCAGACTTCGACGCGCTCGAGGA
>Ga0182021_10007780_pt1 | contig 12705 bp, 13 predicted proteins | sample 612E3MmetaG_FD_120493 | JGI IMG/M metagenome (GOLD analysis project Ga0182021, IMG submission 120493) | Permafrost microbial communities from Stordalen Mire, Sweden - 612E3M metaG (Illumina Assembly) | ecosystem: Environmental > Terrestrial > Soil > Wetlands > Permafrost | place: Sweden... | reverse complement strand
TTTGGTTCGCGAAGGCCGCCTGCGGGCGACCGTGATCATGGCCCCCGCCTCGGGCGCGGCGATCGAATGGATCGCGCGTGCCCGCAGCGGTGGCGAGTTGCCACCGGTGCACGTGGTGATGCCGGTGACTTCGTTCCCGGCGCTTTCACGATTGAAGTGAGTCTGGCTGGGCAGGCGCATAGCCACCGAGCAAGACTGCGCCCATGCCGTCGCCGCGGAAGTCGACATCCGCTCCGCAGATGGGCGTAAGCCTAGTTCGCGCCTTGGCGCTGCCTCTCGTCGTAGCGGCGCTGGTGCTCTCTCCGGTTCTCCTCGCCGATTTCGTCCGCCTGGACGACTACACCCATCGCCTCGAAAACCGGCCGCAGCAGCCGGTCCGCGGCGTCGCGAAATTGGAGCCAATCATCGGAAAGCGCCGGCTATGCCGAGCTCGGCATAATCCGAGCTTCACGACGAGCGGGTCCACCAATCGAAGACGGCGCGGCCTTCCGTGCTATGGATCGGGAGACCATGATGAGGCATCTCTTGCAATCGCGCTGGAGGGCTGTTCTGCGGAGCATTGCCATTCTGTCGATCTGCGCTGGGGGTGTTGCGATCCTTGGGCAGTCCATCAACCCAAGCTATCCTTTGCGCGACTGGCTGACGTGGAGGCTGCTCGGCGTGTGGGCCTGCTGCCTGTACTTCCAAGGGGCATGTCTATGCTTCGGACATCTCGTACTGACCCGATGGCTTCGCCTGACAGATCTGCCGGCCATCGAGCGGCTCGTCGTCAGCATGGCGGTCGGCGTGGTGAGCTTCACGCTGGCCATGTACGTGGCGGGCGCCCTCGCCCTGTATCGCCCTTGGCTTGCCCTCCTCCTCCCGCTGCTCATGCTTGCAAGCGGGGCCCCGTCCTTCGCGGTCTACCTCCCGCGCGGCCGGAACCAGCGAACATCGACCTCACCATCCATCTGGACCTCGCAGCTGGTTACCAGCGCCGTGCTCCTGTTCGGCTTGCTCTGCGTTTTCGTGCTCTACCTGCAGTGTCTCTCGCCTGGCAATCTCAACTACGACTCGCGCTGGTACCACCTGACGATTGCCGAGGACTACGCGCGCGAGGGCCGCATCGTTCCCTTCTTCGGCGACTACAGCAAGGCCTACCCTCCCCTGACCAGCCTCGTGCATACCTGGGCATGGCTTCTGCCCGGCCTCGATCTTTCTTTGCGCAGCATGCTCGTCTTGCACAACGAGTTCTGCATCGTGGTGTGGACTCTCGCCGGCATCGTCGCGGCGGCGGCATGGATGATCGAGCGTGCGCAGGCCAAGGCAGCGTGGGTGGCGTTCTTCCTGTTTCCCATCATCTTCATTTACGACAGCAACATCGGTGGCAGCGCTGACCATTTCCTCGGGTTCTTCGCCCCGGTCCTCTTTCTGGCCGGTATGCGCGCTGGCCGCGACTTCGCGCCCCGCCGGTGCGCCCTGCTGGGCATCTTGGCCGGAGGAGCGTTCCTGACCAAGTACCAGGCCACCTTTCTTCTGGCTCCGCTCGGCGCGCTTCTCGCTGCACGCTGGCTGTGGCTGGTGGCGATGGAACGAAAATTCCGCTACTGGCGCGGGCCCTTGACCGCCGGGCTGGTGGCTGCAGTGGTTATCTCCCCCCACCTTCTACGGAACTAGATCTTCTACCGGAATCCGGTCTATCCCTTCGCCTCTGATGTGTTCCCAGGTACCAGCCCCAAGCTGCCCGACTCCCCGGCGCTCTTGCGGTACATCCGCCACGGCGACCCGGCCGTCCCTAGAGGATCCATTCTCAATAGGCTCGACAAGTCGGTTCGCGTCGTCCTCAGCACCTCCTTCCGCAGACCTTCCGAGTCCGGTTCCCTGTTCCTCGTGCTGCTCCCCCTACTACCCTTTCTTTCCCGGCAGCGACGGCTCTGGTTGGGCGCGGCCATGGCGGCGGGATCCGTCATTGCCTGGGGTATGCTCTACCCCATCCCGCGCAACGCCCAGGCCTGCATCCCCCTGCTCGCGTCCGTTGCCGCAGCCATCGTCATTCGCGCTTGGCAACTTGGTCTCCTGGCCCGCGTGGGAGTGGTCGCCCTGCTCGGGCTTCAGGTCATCTGGGGCGGCGACATCCTGGTCAACCAGAGCTTCGGCGGCATCGATGAGACGCTTGCGTTCTTGCGCAAGGGCAGCGAGGGACACGCCAAGACCCGCTTCGACCAATACCTCGCAACCCAGCGCGCGCTCGACAAGAAGCTGCCGAAGGACGCGGTCGTGCTCTTTCACAACACCCGGCTTTCGCTCGGGCTCAACCGCCGCGTCTTCCAGGATCTCGCCGGAGATCAAGGCGTCATCGACTACCGCAGCGTCACGACCCCGCGCCAGTTGTGCGAGGTGCTGCGACCCCTGGGCATTACCCATGTCGTCCACGAGCCAGGCTTTTGGCCCACCGCGTCCAGGCACGAAGATGCCATGTTCGCGGCGCTCATCACCCGGTTCGCCACGAATGTCTTTCGGCAAGGGGAATACGAGGTCTTCGAGCTGCCCGCCACGCTGCCGCCGGTTGAGGCGCCCTATCGTATCCTCAGCCTGGGCGTGCACGGCTACCCCGATGGTGTCTATCGCGCCGACGCCATGAATGCCTACGAAATCATGCCCGACGAGCTCAGGCATCGCGGTTCGCCTGAGCTCACGACGACCATGGAAGCAGCTGGGTCATCCGAGATCATAGACCATGTGAACGTGGTCTTCGTGCCGACCGGGGCGACCCTGCCAGGACCGCTGGCTGCCGCCCTTGCCAGTCGATTCAACTTGGCCCTGGCGTACCAGAACGGATTCAGCGTCTACGCGCGCCGCGACAGTCCTTCGCCCTAGCCGCGCCTGACGAATCCGTCCGAGGTGCTGAAGATCGCCGCCACAGGTAGTGATCAAGACCGAGGACGCCATCAAGAAGATCCTGTCCGCCATGGGCCTGCCCACGGAGGCGCCCAAACTTTTCCCCGCACGACCGCGCGGCCGGATCAGTAAGGCGACGCCACGTTCGGAAGCGTCGGCGTGGCGGTATGGTCGCGGAAGCCGAGCGAGCGCGCATGTTCCAGCGCCTCGCCCGCTTGCTTGCCCTCGTGTCGGCTGTCGTGCGCCGCGGCCAGCACCAGCCACGCCTGCCAGGCCGTCGGGTACGTCGCGGTCAGCGCGTGTGCCGTGGCGATGTCGCCGACGTTCTCGCCCATGAAGAGACGCTCCAGCATGCGTGCACGAAGGTTCAGCGGCGCCTGGCGAAGCGCCTCGGCCAGCTCGCTTCGCATCAGCACCGATGCATCGTCGTTGTGTGGCTGTGCTGCCCAGTAGAGGAGGGCGCGAAGCGCGTGGACCTCCGCGTCTGGGACGGGGCGCGTCGCGATACCGAAGTGCGGCCGCGGAATGAGCAGCTTGTATTGCGCGTATTTGCCGCCCGCCGAGTAGCGACCAAGCGTCCGCTCGAACGCGTCGGGTGTGGCGAGGTCGGGGAAAACCTGGACCCACAACCGCTTCGCGTCCTTTGCCCTGGCCAGGCCAGCCTGGAATCGCTGGAACCGTTCGCGTTCGTGGTTGAACAGATAGTGCACGAAGAACCAGCTGGTCGCTTCCAAGCGCGCCTGTTCAATCGGATCGGCTGGCCACGTCCACAGACCGCTCCACGGGTAGAGGCCGTGATACGCGACCAGGCGCAAAGCCTGCATATCCACGGTGCCGAAGGTCACCTCATCGCTGCTCTCCTCGTACAACGTCATGGCCAGGTACTTGGCCACGCCCTCGCGAAACCAAACCGGTGCATTGCGATCGAGGTCGAGCTGCCGCATGAGCGCGTGCACGATCTCGTGCTTCAGCATGTTTTCGCGCGCGACCTGGTTGGTGGTTGGCGCAACCACGACGCCGGTGCCCAGGTAGCTGAAGAAGGATCCCTCCACGTGGGGCGCCAGGAAGACGTCTGCCTCGTTCCAGCTGCGCAAGGCCGCGACCTCGATAGGCTCGCCCGCTTCCGGCACGTCCCGCCACGCAGCCGCCATAATCGCCGCGCGAAAGTGCTCGAGCTGGGTCGCCAGCGTCTCGGCCTCCTGCTCGTCCTCGACATCGGTCAACACGCGAAAGTGCGGCGACGACCACTCGCTCCAGCGCGGCCCGCCTCTACCCGGGCAGGCCGGCAAACTCGCACACCCGGTGGCCAGGGCCAGGCCCGCGACCGCGAGCATGCGGAAAGAAGGCATCGCGGCGAGTGTACACCGCGGCCGAGCGCGCGTAGGAAGTCCGAGCACTCTTTCATCTACGCGCTTCGACGCCGCTCTCCGTCTCCTGAACGCTGCCCACGCGGTCGGACCATCAGAGAGGGTCGATACACGACGTCATGTCGGCATTGCACTGCATGTCGGGGAATTTGTAACCCTCGAGCGCGGAGCTGCCTGAGGGAGGCGTGACGGTTGCTGCCAGGATGGCACCTTTGGAATAACTCCCGGGCGGCTGGAACGGGTCGAACGTGTATCCCCTCTCGATGCCACTCGGGCACGAGGCAGGGAAGGTGAACCAGATGGAATAGAGTTGCTGCGAAATCATCCACTGCCCCTGACCACTGCACTCCCAATAGGGAGAGTTGATAGCCAGGTCATTGCCTGCCAAGATATCGGCTGTGCCTCCCCAACTGCCAGGGGAATCGCTGCGAATGCGAACCCAGGAGTAGTGATTCAGGTCCCCCGTCCAGCCGACGAGCCAGATTCCATTCATCTGTTCAATGAATGCCGTCATGCTGTCGACATCCGCGGGGACATCGACGGCACTCGAATCCTGGCGGGCATCCGCGGGACCGGCGTCGCGAGCCATTGTTCCTCCGCTCCCGGCGACTCCACCGGTTCCCGACCCCGACGTTCCCCCCGCGGGGCACGGCGCACATACTCCAGCCGAAGGACTGAGGCACTGACCGCAGCAGAGCGTCCAGCCTGGCGCGCATCCTGCGTCTTGCTTCGCGTCTGCGCTCCCCCCGCTGCCGCCACTTCCGCCTGCGCCGCCGGTCTCACTCGTGCCGCCGCTCGCGCTGGTGCCACCAACGCCGGTGCTACCGCTTCCGCTCGCGGTTCCACCCGATCCGCCTGGCACGGTCGTGCCGCCACTTCCGCTCAAGTGCCCACCATCAATCGTGCCCCCTCCGCTGCCACCGCCGCTTCCGTGCACACCGCCGTTTCCTCCCGGACCCCCGTCGGCCTGCCCGGATTTCAATCCCGAGCCACCGCACCCGCTGAAGAGTGCGAAGATGGAAATCGCCGCGCCGAAGAGCCCACAGGTCGCTGATATGGAAACCCTGAGAGGTTTTCCATGCCTTCTCTCGCTCTGGCTCCGCCAGGCTAAGCCCGGCTCCGCCACCGCAACTGGAGCAGCTCCACCCCCCCGCGACCCACTTCTCGAAACTGCGAGAACCTTGCGTGCCATGGCGAACCTAGCCTACTCGATTCGGCTGTTGATGGGTGTGATCCAAATCTCCGGGCACAGGTCCTAGAGCACCGAACGGTTTGAATGCGCAACGATCTTCGGGGTTTTCACCACAGAGAGCGCAGAGGCACAGAGACGGAGGAAGACCGCGTGCGTGCCAGCGGGCTCTGCCTGATGGTACGCATCGCGGGGGACGGGAAGGCCCCTCTCAGCATCCTTTCGACGAGTGATGGAGGTTCCAGATCCGGATCCGAACCCTTCCATTCTCGTACGCCTCTGCGCTCTCTGTGCTCTCTGTGGTGGAAAGATCCGGAAATTGCCCGGCTTTCAACCGCTTCGGTGCTCTAGGCAGTCCCTGGCACGGGCCCGGCCGACTAATCGCATTGCGAGAGCAGCACGTGTACCGCGACGGGATAGGGGGAGAATCGGCCGGTGGTCGCCACCGCGATGTCGGCCACGCCGTCGCCGTTGAAGTCGCCCGCGACGATGGCGTTGGTCAGAAGCTCGCTCGCGCCACTCAAATAGTAGGTGGTCGGCGCGGCAAAGGTGCCGTCGCCCTGATTGACGTACACTGCCACGGGCACCGGCGGCGCGTTCCCGCCCCGCCCAGCCGGCTGGAGCGCCAGCGCGAGGTCGGGCGTGCCGTCGCCGTTGAAGTCGCCGATGGCGACCTGGTAAACGTCGGGGACCGCCGTGATTTGCGTGCTGAGCATGGCGAAACTACGGTCGCGTGCGCCAGTCCACACCTCGATGACGATGGCTTCGTCGCTGGCGTTGGGGCGCAGGTAGGTCACGGTGGCGAGGTCGTCGATGCCATCCCCGTTGAAATCGGCGGCGCCGAAGCCGAAGCCGCCCCAATCGGGGTTCGGGCCGAAGGTCGCCTCATCGGCGAAGCTGCCGTCGCCGACGTTGTAGAAAACGCCTAGCAGCCAGGCAGTCGTCGAGGCCAGTAGGGCGATGTCGATATGGCCGTCGCCGTCGAAGTCGCCCGTGACCAGGTCCTTGAAGAAGGCCGGGGTGGCGTAGCCTACGGGCGCCGCGAAGTGGCCTTGGCCCGTGTTGCGGTACACGTTCATGGCGAAGTTCGTCGGCTCGGGTCCGGGCAGCGCGATGCCGCCGGCATCGGTCACGAAGCCGCCCATCATCTGATAGTCGTACCCGGCAAAGGCGAGATCGGGGCGGCCGTCGCCATCGAAATCCCCGACGGCCAGGAAACCGTCGGTTTGCGGGGAAGGCAGCGCGACCGCCTGGCTGGCGAGCTTCCCCGCCCCCGTGCCGAAGTCGAACGCGAGCACGCCGTCGTGGTTGCCCACGTCGATGCCGGTCGCGCTGTTGCCTTGACTTGCGAGATCGAGGATGCCGTCGCCGTTGAAGTCGGCGGCCACCGGGACGCCGGAGTTGAGCGGGAACACGAACGGGAGCGTGGCCTGAGTGAACGTGCCCTGGCCGGTGTTGGTGAGAAGCTCGAGCGACGGCACGCCGTTTCTGCCCTCCTTGACCAGGATGTCGAGGTGTCCGTCACCCGTCACGTCCGCGACGCGCAAGGAATACGGCGCGGCCGTGGGTGTGTAGGCCACGGGATTGGCGAAGCCCTTGAAGGTGCAGCTGGGCTTCGGGGCGCGACCATCGCCCTTGTTGCCCGCGTCCGAGCCGGCCTGACTGCCGCCACCACCACCACCGCTGCCACCGCTGCCGCCGCTCGCCTGTCCCGATTTGTGCAAGAGGCCGCCCCGACTGCAAGCCGCGAGCAATAGCAGCAAGAGGGCAGAGGTGATCGATCGCATCCGAGGGCAGCACAGCAAGACTCGCGCCAGAACGCAAGCCGGGGATCTCGCAGGCTTAGGCGTGGCGTTTCTCAGATTCCTGAGACCTGGCAGCGCATCTCCGCGTGGACGGTCCTGAGTTATGACGCCGCCTTCGGCAACGGCCAGTACTGCGTTGGCGCTACCTACGATACCGCGCACACCTCGCGCGATGCCCTGGCCTGGACCGACGTCACCGTCTATGGTGGCTCCCTGCTCGGCATGACGTTCGCGACCGATCGTTTTGTGTGCGTTGGCTCGTTCGGATTCCTCCAGATCTCGACCGACTGCCTGACCTGGTCAGAGGGTTCCAACCCTCCCATCGCCGATCAAGTGCCCAGCAATACGAGCTTCAATTCGGTGCGAGTTCACAAAGACAAAGTGATCGTGGTCGGCAACAGCGGTGTGATCCTGACCGCGCCGTTTCCCTGACCGCGATCGAGGGACAAGATGCCCGATCAGGCAAGTCCCCACCGAGGGTGGTTCATCGTCAGCCACAGTGTCCGAAATGCGAACGCTGTTCCTTCGATCCGAGGAGCCTACGGGGATTCCCTGGTAACCGTCCCCGCCCAATCGTCTCGACCGCTGCGGCGCCGAACCTTCGCCATCGAGCTCAAGTGGCAGACCTGTGCCGTCTTGATGCCGGTCACGGCCGCTCGTGGAATCCTCTCTGCTCACGGAGTAGACTTCGCGGAGCAAGGAGGGCTTCGCATGGACCAGGCAAGCTGCGGGGGCCGTAGGACCGGCCGGCACCTGATCGAGACGGTCCTGGTTCCGGCTGTCGCAATCTGGGGATGCTCATCGTCCTCCAACCACGTCCAGGACGCGGGGGCCCAGCCCGCGGAGGCGGGAGCCATGTCGGAAGATGCTGGCCTCCTGCCCACCGAAGTGGCTCCCACCGATCCTCATCTGAATAATGCAGATGGTGCCGAGGACACAGATGATGGATCGGCGTGCGTGGCGCTCGCGAGCGTGAGCGACCAATGTCCAGCGGATTGGGCAGCGGCAATCGCGGACCAGATCGCGTTCTGCGCCAAGGAGACGGCATTCTTCGATACGTTTCTGTCTATCGGGAGCTGCCGAGGCGGCTTGCACTACACGAAGTACCTGTTCGACGCTGGTCCACGCTACTGCGTTTACGATCCGGCCACGCGGGAGCTTGTCGGCTACCGTGCGGTCGACGGCAAAGCCGGGTTCGAACAGACAAGCTGCGGGGCCAACGAGGCTGATTTCGACGACCAGGGTTGCGCAGGAATGGCATGCGCGACGCCCGACGCTTCCGTATCCGCAATCGACTAGCACAAACTTCGCGGGAAGAACCAGGTCGTAGGCCTTCCGCGGCTGGACGTGAGATGATGGCGGAATGCGTGCTGCTCTGACCGTCGCAGGGATCTTGGCAATGAGTTTCTGCGCTTGGGGGAAGGGCGCGGACGCGCCCGCGCCCAAGCCGGCCGTGACCATCGTCCGCGACCTTGCACTGGTTCCGCCCGGCAGGTACCGCATGGTGCAGGCATGGGAGATGACCGGCACCCAGACCAACCAGTTCGGCAATGGCGCAAAGACCGAGAAGAAGGTGTTGTCCCTCGAAAAGGAGTCAACATGAAATCATCGGTTCGTCTCGTGGCCTTCGCGGCCGTCGTCTACTCGATTGGCTGTGGCAAGAGCGATGCAGAGAAATTCGCCGACAGCTATTGCGCCGAAGTCGCCAAGTGCTGCGGGCAGGAGGGCAAGGCCACAAATGGCAAGGCTTGCCACGACTTGATGACCCTGGCTGGTACGGCAGGCACGTACAATTCCGCGAACGGCAATGCCTGCTTGGCCGAAATGCGCTCCGAAGTCTCTGCCGGGACCTTCTGTGCCCGTCTGAATTCGACATCGTCATCCTCGTCCTCATCCCCGTGCGACGCGGTCTTCGGCGATGCCAGCACGGGAAGCAAGAAGGTGGGCGAGAGCTGCGATTTCGACTTCGACTGCGCGACCCCGAGCACGGGGGAAGTAGGATGCAATCTCGGCACTTGCACGGTCCTGCTCGCCGCGGGCGGTGCGTGCACCTTCACCGCCGAATGCGTGCATGCGGCTTTCTGCGACTCCAGCCAGAACGTGTGCGCGGCCCGGGTGGCGGCCGGAGGCACATGTACCGGCAGTGACAGCGCCGAGTGCGTGGATGGCTACTACTGCCCCAGCAGCCCCAAGCAGTGCACGGCCCAGGTGGCCACCGGCGCATCCTGAACGACCGGATTCATGTGTCAGTCGAACGACTGTTCGAGCGGCACATGCCAATCGAACGGTCTCGACTTGTGCGGCCCTTAGCCATTGCCTCGACCAGCGATGAGCCCTGATACCACCCAATCCCCCGACCGGCCGCTGCGCCTGCTGCTCTTCGGCGCTACGGGCATGGTGGGCTCCGCGGTGCTGGCCGAGCTGATCAAAGATGCCAGCGTGGTGGGCGTGCGCGTGGTGGGTCGCAAGCCGTGCGGGATCAGGCATGCCAAGATCGACGAGCTGCTGCTTCCGGATCTCTTCGAGATTGCCTCGGTGCAAGACAAGCTGACTGGCTTCGACGGGTGCATCTTCGCGCTTGGCACCAGCTCGGTGGGCCTCGACGAGGCGACGTACACGCGCATCACGCACGACCTGGCGGTCGCCGCGGCCCGGACCATGCTGGCGGCCAGTCCGGGGCTGGCGCTCGTCTTCGTATCCGGCGCGGGCACGGACAGCACGGGACAGGGACGCACGATGTGGGCGCGGGTCAAGGGCCGCACCGAGAACGCGCTCCTGGCCATGCCTTTTGCTCACGGGGTGATGATCCGCCTGGGCGGGCTGGTGCCGCCGCGCGGGTTCCGCCCGAAGACGCCCTGGATGCGCTGGCTGTTCTTCGTCCTGCGGCCGCTGTTTCCGCTGCTGCGCTGGCTTCTGCCCAGCCTGGTCATCACGCCCGAGCGCTTGACCCGCGCCATGCTGAAAGCCCTACGCGGTCAGGCCGGCAAGCCCCGTCTGGAACCGCGAGACCTGAACGCGCTGGGGATGACGTGAAAAGCGACTCGGGCCTCTGGCACCCCCGCGTGGACGTGCCAGCGACCTCCGGAACGGCCGCCCCTACGGCTTCTCGCCATATTCGCCTTCCTCGATCTGGGCAAGCCTGCCGTTCCAGAACAGCAGGTAGCGGACGAAGTAGGTCTGGCCGAAGTCGTAGGTCCAGCGCTCGCCCACCCGCTGCGTACAATAGCCCTGGTCAGTGCATTGCTCCTCGACGACGGGCTCGCGGGCGTCGGGGTGGCCACACCGTTTTTCCACCTTGCGCGCGCTGTCGCCAACCTGCACCAGGCGTCCGGTCGATGGACAGCGTAGTCCGTCCTGGGCCCAAGCCATGGTGGCCGGCGGTGATGCCAAGCCGACCAGCACCAGCGCGACGATGTTCTTGCGTGGGGTCATGCGGGCTCCCGAGACGATGACCATCTTACCCCGGGCCTTCGGCGTCGCAACCGTGACCGCGCAGCGGCCAGATCGCCTCGCCCACGAAGTGCGAGCGGCAGCCGAGCGAAGCGAGGCGGTGAGGGGCGAAGAGCAACGGACACGACTGGCAGATCCAGGGTGGCAGTATCCCGATGCGCGGCGGGGACATCCACGGCGTGCTTCGGCCATTGGGTAAGTGGCGAGGGTCTTCAGGGACCGGAGAGCACCGTGAGCCTCCAGCATCAAGACGGGAAGGTCTCGGTGACGGCTGGTCCCTACGCCGAAACCAAGGAACTGCTGGGAGGCCTGTTGATCATCGAAGCGAGGGACTTGAACCATGCCGTGCAGCTCATCTCCAACCACCCGGGCGTTCAGATGGGCCGGTGGGAGATTCGCCCTGCTCAGGATATGGAGCCGAGGATCCGCGAAAGCGAGAAGCGCCGGGCCGCCGCCCGCTCCTGACGCTACCTCAACTCCCTCGACTGCCTGGGCAAGACCGTGGTGCTTGACCTGGGCGCATCCCGACCATCGCCATGCCATCGTCCGCGCGATTCTCGTGCGCGGTGACGATCAGACCGCGCACTTCAATCGCCGTACTTGTCGTGGTGACGCACCCAACTTGAATCCGAATCGATTTCGTCGCGCCCCTTCGCGGTAAGATCGAGATAGTGGTAGGCAGTGTTCAGCATGTCCACGCCGCGCGCATAGGTGGAATAGGTGTGGTACACATCGCCCTTCTTGTCCTTGTAGAAGGCGCTGATGGCATGCAGCTCGTCCGAAAACGGCTCGATGTCGCGGAAGTTGTAGTTGACCTTCCCCACCGCCAATTCCTCGGGTCGGGCGGACGCGTGGAAGTCGTAGTTGAAATCGGTCTTGAACGACGACAGCCATTGGAAGCTCCAGCCCATGCGTCTTCTGAAAGCCTGGATCTTCTTCAGCGGCGCGCGCGAGATGGCGACCAAGGTGGTGTCTCGGTGTATCAGATGGACGACGATACCGTTGAAATTGTCGGCCCAGAACGAGCAATGCGAGCAGCCTTCCTGCCAATCCGGGCCGAACATGAAGTGATAGACGACGAGTTGGCTCTTGCCGTCGAAAAGCTCGGCCAGGGTTTGCTTGCCCTTGGGTCCGTCGAAGACGTATTCCTTGTCCACCTTGACCCAGGGCAAGCTCCTTCGCTGCTGGCTCAACTGATCGCGCAAGCGGGTGAGCTTCTTCTCCTTGACCAGCAGGGCTCTGCTGGCTGCAATCCACTGCTTTTCTGAAACGACCTTGTGTTCCTTGGTCCCAGTGCTTGTAACGAGCTTTGCCATGATGCCGCATTGGATGCCAGAACCCTGAAAGGGTTAGCTCAGGCCGTGCTGCCCCAGTTCCGCGCGCGCAAGTCCGGGATGGTAGTGAACGTGACTTCGAGCGTGACGTTGACGCGGTTGCCCCTGGCCGCCGTGTACACCTGTCCCCGTTTGCATGTGGCTCCGGGAACCGCTCAGCGCTTCAGGACGAGGTGAGCCGTTCGCCATTGTTCTCCAGCCTCATGCTCTGCCCACTTGGCCTTGACATCGCAGACGCGATTCAGCGAAGGTCAAAGGGCGCTTGAGACGACTATGCTCACGCGGTTCCCCGACAGACCCTTGCCTAGCTACGACGACATCGATTCGTCGGCCGGCCTCCTGCTGATGAAGCTCAGAACCAGCACCCAGAAACATAGCACGAGATTGAAAAGCGGAATCTGCAGCGGCGGTGGCAGGCAGTAGATGATGGCCACAGCTGGAATCCAGACCGCCCAAGTGGACATGAGCGTTACCGGAACGGAGAAGGTGATGAAGTCGAAACCCAACTTCGACCGCATCGCTCTCCACGAGAAGGCGCTTTCCTTCCACAGAAAGGCCAGTGCCGACGTCGGGGCCGCCCAGATGGTGTTGTACACGAATTGATCCAGCAGCACTTTGCGTGCGATGGTTCCTAGGTCCGCGTGATTCCCAAACCAGTGCGACTGCAGGCGATAGAACAGATC
>Ga0182021_10007778_pt1 | contig 12708 bp, 10 predicted proteins | sample 612E3MmetaG_FD_120493 | JGI IMG/M metagenome (GOLD analysis project Ga0182021, IMG submission 120493) | Permafrost microbial communities from Stordalen Mire, Sweden - 612E3M metaG (Illumina Assembly) | ecosystem: Environmental > Terrestrial > Soil > Wetlands > Permafrost | place: Sweden... | reverse complement strand
TCATACTGTTGAAAAAGGATTATATGATTCACCGACATGCCTTAATAATGTTGAAACGTGGGCAAATGTTCCTCAGATTATTTTGAAAGGTGCAAAATGGTTTACAAGCATCGGAACGGGAGATGTTACTCTCGACCCCTGGGGCGGAAGCAAGGGGACTAAAGTGTTTTCACTGACGGGAAAGGTTGTAAATACAGGGCTGGTAGAAGTTCCGATGGGTATTACACTAAAAGAAATTATTTTTGATATCGGCGGAGGAATAAAAGACGGTAAGAGAATAAAAACAGTACAGACAGGCGGACCATCCGGCGGATTTATTCCCGAAAGTATGCTTGACCTTCCTGTTGATTATGATGAGCTGACTAAAGTAGGCTCTATGATGGGTTCGGGAGGAATGATTGTTGCTGATGAAGATAATTGTGTAGTAGATATGGCAAAATACTTTCTGACTTTTACACAGGAAGAATCCTGCGGAAAATGCACACCCTGCAGAGAGGGTACAAAAAGGATGCTGGATATACTTGAGAATATTACTGTAGGTAAAGGAACAGAAGAAGATCTGGAATTGCTGGAAGAATTATCTAATATGGTTGTCGAATCTTCTTTATGTGCACTCGGAGGTTCGGCACCGAACCCTGTTTTAACTTCTTTAAAATATTTCCGTGATGAATACCTTGTACACGTTCGGGATAAAAAATGTCCTGCACACGCGTGCAGGCAATTGAATGTATATACAATAGAGGAAGAAAAATGTGCAACAGTCGGGCACGGGTGCGATATGTGTAAGAAATCCTGTCCTGATTATGCAATTATGGGTGAACCAAAAAAAGCTCATTACATTGACCAGATGAAGTGTCACAAATGCGGCGCATGTTTTGATGTTTGCAATTTTAAAGCAATTAAAATTGAATAAATTTTTAATCCGCAAATGCGGAAAGGAGAATAATAATGGTTACCGTAAACATTGACGGTAAAAATGTCGAAGTTTTAGAAGAAACTTCAATACTTAAAGCGGCGGAATCAGCCGGAATATGGATTCCGACATTATGTTATTCCGAATTGTTCGAACCCTATGGTGTATGCAGGCTTTGCACGGTTGAAGTAATACGCGGGAAGCGCAGCCGTTTGGTTACCTCTTGCAATTATCCGGTAAGGGAAGGACTTACAGTACTTACAAATTCGGATAAGGTGAAGTGGATTCGAAAGCTGATTATGGAACTGACTTATTCACGCTGGCCGAATGTACCCGTTGTCAAAGATATGGCAGCAGCTCTTGGCGTATCAGAGCCGAGGTTTAAAAGCCTTGAGCAGGATTTAGCTCCCGATGCCTGCATACTTTGCGGAAACTGTGTGAACATATGCCGGGATGTAGTAAAAGCAAGTGTTCTTTCATTTGAAGGTATCGGGATTGGCAGGAAGGTTGTACTTCCGTACAATGAGCAATCTGAAACCTGCATAGTTTGCGGAGCGTGTGCACAGGTCTGCCCGACGGGACATATAAAAATAAAATCTCTTGAAAAAGAAAGAGGAGCATTACAGGACTGGTATTTAGGTCCGAAGACTGCTATCAATATTCCCACTCTTCAGGCTGTACCGAGGGTTCCGATTATAGATGAAAAATCCTGCATCAAAATGCAGACCGGCGGATGCGGTGTATGTTCAACATATTGTGAACCCGAAGCAATTAATTATGAGGCGAAAGATGAGGAAATAGAGATTGAAGTCGGGCAAATTTTAATCACAACAGGCTACCAGACGATTGATTTAAAGCAAATGTCTCAATACGGATACGGCAGACTTGATGATGTTTATTCATCGCTTGAATTTGAACATATGCTGAATTCAACGGGACCAACCGGAGGAACAATTCTGTGCAAGGATGGCAGCGAGCCGAGAGCAGTAGGTATTGTACATTGTATCGGTTCTAGAGATGAGAACTTCCACAAATATTGTTCGCGTGTATGCTGTATGTATGCACTGAAATTTGCGCATCTTGTAAAAGACAGAACACCTGCGGAGGTATATCAGTTTTATATTGATATGAGGGCATTTGGAAAAGGCTATGAAGAATTTTACAAGAGACTGCTTGATGAAGGTGTGAATATGATAAGGGGAAAAGTAGCTGAGATTTCCGAGGGCTATTTGAACAATGGTGATAAGCCCTATTTAAATATAAAATGCGAAGATACGCTGATTGGAAAATTCAGGGAGATTCCTGTCGATATGGTTATTCTTTGTCCCGCAATCGAACCGCAATTCGATGCAAGCAACATCAAAAAAATATTTTCAATCAGTCAAAGTCCTGATAAATTCTTCCTGGAGCGGCACCCTAAACTCGACCCTGTATCTACAATGACAGACGGTGTATTCATTGCAGGGTGTGCGCAGGGACCGAAAGACATTCCCGATTCGGTTGCGCAGGCATCGGCAGCTGCAGCGAGAATACTTTCGCTAATTTCTCTTGGTGAAGTTGCAGTTGACCCGATAAAAGCGGAAGTAATGGATGAATATTGCAGCGGCTGCAGAATGTGCAACAGTCTTTGTCCTTACAGTGCAATTTCGTTTCAAGAAGAAAAGAAAATATCTTACATCAATGATATGCTTTGTAAAGGATGCGGAACTTGCGTTTCGGCATGTCCCGCGTCGGCTATTATCGGCAAAGGATTTACGGATAAACAGATTTTAGCGGAGCTTGAAGGGATATTATCGGTGTAGTGAGTTATTAAGCGAACTTCATAACTAGGAAATAATAAAAATTAATAATACAAAATATTATATTTTATGGAACAAGAAGAGAAAGAATTTAACCCGAAGATTGTAGCATTTTTATGTAACTGGTGTACTTATACCGGTGCTGACCTTGCAGGTGTATCAAGATTGAAATCTTCCCCGTGTGTCAGAATAATACGTGTAATGTGCAGCGGAAGGGTTGACCCGTCGTTTGTAATAAAGGCATTCAAGCAGGGAGCAGACGGTGTATTTATCGGAGGCTGTCACATTGGTGACTGCCATTATTCAGAAGGGAATTACAAGACATTGCGCCGGGTTGAATTTATGAAAATATTTCTGGAGGAATTCGGTATTGACCCGCGCAGGTTAAGACTCGAGTGGATATCAGCTTCTGAAGGCGATAAATATGCGGCGACTACTTTGGACTTTGAAAAACAGATAAGGGAGCTGGGACCAATACAGTTAGTTGAAGTATAAATCAGAATTTAAAATAAAAATAATTTTTTATAATGAAACCAAAATTAGCTTTATACTGGGCATCTTCCTGCGGTGGCTGTGAAATAGCAGTGGTAGATACTGAACTGAAAATTCTTGATATTGCAGGTTTCTTTGATATTGTATTCTGGCCGTGCTTAATGGACTTTAAATATAAGGATGTTGAAGCAATGGAAGATGGTGAAATCACATTATGCCTTTTCAACGGAGCAATAAGGACATCGGAAAATGAATATATGGCAAAACTCCTGAGAGCAAAATCGAAAGTACTCGTTGCTTTCGGTTCTTGTGCATCTGAAGGATGTATACCTGCACTGGCGAATTTTTATGATAAGCAATCAATACTCGATTTCGTTTATAAAGACAGCCAGTCTCTGGAGGAAAATTCGAGAGGTGTATATCCCGAAACTAAGATTCACATGCCTGAAGGTGAAATTGATATACCCGAATTCTGGAATACTGTCAAGACACTTGACCAGGTTGTTGATGTGGATTATTATGTGCCGGGTTGTCCGCCGCAGTCATTCCAGATTGTAAAAGTTGTCGAAGCGGTAATCGATATTCTGAAGAACGGAAAACCTCTTCCGCCGACAGGAACTGTACTTGGAGCAGGAGATAAAACCTGCTGTGATGAATGTCCCCGTGAAAGAAAAGAAAAAAAGATAAAGAAGTTTTACAGGCCGCAGGAAATTATTCCCGATCCGAATGAATGCCTGCTTGACCAGGGATTAATGTGCATGGGGCCTGCAACCAGAAGCGGATGCGATGCACTTTGCGTGAAAGCAAATATAGGGTGCAGGGGATGTTACGGTCCGCCTGTTAATGTAATGGACCAGGGAACGAAAATGGTTTCTGCATTAAGTTCCGTAATTGATTCAACAGACCAGAAAGAAGTAAGGGAAATAATCAAAACAATTGCTGATCCGCTTGGTACTTTTTACAGGTTTTCGATGGGTGCATCACTGATGAGAAGAGTTCAACCAAAAAAAGTTGAAAAGGAATAAAAATATTTTTTAAAAAGATAAATTCATAATAATAATAAAATGAAGCAAATAAAAATTGACCCTGTAACAAGACTGGAAGGGCACGGAAAAATTGATATCTTTTTAAATGATGACGGAGAAGTGGCAAATTGCTATTTCCAGGTTCCCGAACTCAGAGGATTCGAAAAATTTGCTGTCGGCAGACCGATAGAGGAGATGGCAAGAATCACGACAAGGATTTGCGGTGTCTGCCCTGAGGCACACCACATGGCAGCTGCAAAAGCAAGTGATGACGTTTATAAAGTTCAGATTCCTTCCGCAGGAAAAAAACTCAGAGAGCTTTTATATAATACTTTTTACACTGCTGACCATACTGTTCACTTCTATGCACTCGGCGGTCCTGATTTTGTATGCGGTCCAGATGCGCCTCCTGCCGAAAGAAATATTCTAGGATTAATAAATAAAGTCGGACTTGAAGCAGGTGCGAAAGTAATCGGGCTTCGCGCAAAATGCCAGGAAATTATACAGATACTCGGAGGTAAAAAAATTCACCAAGTGACCTCAATTCCAGGTGGAGTTTCCAGAGGAATCAATGAAGAGGAAAGAAAGAAAATTGAGGAATATGCTCATTATATGATTGACTTCGGACAATTTACATTCAAAGTTTTTGAAGATATTGTTCTGAAGAATAACGCATATGTTGATTTGATAGTGAATGGGCCTTATATACATAAAACATATTATATGGGTTTGGTGGATGAAAATAATAAAGTGAATTTTTATGACGGAATGGTAAAAGTTGTTGACCCTGATGGAAAAGAATTCTGTAAATATAAACCAGCGGATTATTTAGAACACATATCCGAACACACGGAGAAATGGAGCTACTTAAAATATCCTTTCCTTAAAAAAGTCGGATGGAAGGGATTTGTAGATGGTAAGGAGAGCGGTGTTTACAGGGCAACTCCTTTGTCCAGGTTAAACGTTTCTGACGGAATGCCGACTCCTCTTGCACAGGCAGAATACGAAAAATATTTCGAAACACTTACAGGTGATAAATCAGGAAAGACGCCTGTTCACAACACTCTTGCAACTCACTGGGCAAGGATTATCGAATTGCAATATGCAGCGGAAAAAGTGATGGAACTTGTGAAAGATCCCGAGATAACTTCACCTGATTACAGGACTATACCTACTGAAATTCCGCATGAAGGAATTGGAATTGTTGAAGCACCGAGGGGGACATTAACGCATCATTATATTACGGATGAAAGAGGAATTGTTACAAAAGCAAATTTAATAGTTGGTACTACAAATAATCACGCAGCAATTTCGATGTCAATTAAAAAAGCAGCAGAAGGATTGATTAAAAAAGGTACAGAAGTTACTGAACCGATTTTGAATATGATTGAAATGGCATTCCGCGCATATGATCCTTGTTTCGGATGTGCAACACACACCTTACCCGGAGAAATGCCGATGATTCTGACAATCAGAGATTCAAACGGAGAAGTAATTGATTCAGTAAAAAGAAATTGAAAATTAATAATAAGTTTTTAAAAAATATCCAAGATATTAGACCGTATAAAATGTAATTTTATTTTATAGAATAAATATAATAGATATTACTCTTTTTTAGCAGCCTCTTTAATTCTCTCGGGAGTCATTGGCAGAATGAACATTCTTATTCCCATCGCATTATATATTGCATTTGCAATTAAAGCGCCGATATTTACAATTGCAGGTTCACCTCCTCCCAAGGGCTCCGAATCTTTATTATCCAAAATTATTGTTTTAATTTCGGGCAGCCAGGAAAATCTGGGAATATTATACGTATCATAATTAAGATCAAGAACTTCTTCGCCTTTAAAATGCAAACCTTCGCTGAGTGCATAGCCAAGTCCCATAGTTATTCCTCCTTCAATTTGCATTGTTGCTCCTTCCGGGTTAATAACAAGACCCATATCCTGAACACAAACTATACGATTAACTTTAACTTTACCGGTTAATTTATCTACATCAACTTCTGCCATGCTGGCAACATACGTTCCAACTTCGATAGCACAGGATAAACCATAGCCTTTGCCACTTCCGGTATTATGAGTTTTCCATCCGAAAGCATCAGCAGCAGTATTTAAAACACGTATCATTTTATTATCTGAAAGGTTTTGAAGTCGGAATTCAAGCGGGTCAATTCCTGCTTTTGCTGCCATATTGTCTATTTGTGATTCCCGTGCAAATGTATTTGTGTTTGCCCCGGGAGCTCTCCAGGGTCCGGTTGCAAAAGGATGTGTTCCTGCAACACCTGTCAGGTTTGAGCTGTAAACAACTGTCTGGTGATTTGGTATATTATAAAATTGCTTTGAACCTCTTTCGCCCGCATAATAGACATTGTAATCCCAAAGATTAATTTTTCCGGCATCCGAAATCCCTGAACGAATTTTTACAATTGCAGCGGGTCTGAAAGAGTCATAAAAAAATTCTTCTTTTCTTGTCCAGGCAACCTGAACAGGTTTACCGCAAATTTTAGAAAGCCGGGCAGCTTCCACAACCTGCAGGTTCCTTGATTTTCCGCCAAACCCTCCTCCAACGAACGGTGTAATAATCCGCACATTTTCGGGTTTAAAATCAAGTGCGTTTGCAACTTCATCTTTAGCCCTGAAAGGTGTCTGTGTGGAAGCCCATACAGTAACTTTATCATTTTCAACACTTGCGACGGCAGTATGCGGTTCCATAGGGGAGTGAGCAACATAATCATTATAGTATGTTTCGTCGAATATAAATTTTGAATTTTGTTCACCTGTTTTTATATCTCCGTCATTTGCAACTACTTTTCCTTCGGGTGCAACATTAAGAAGATGTTCAAATATATTCTTGTCATCTAATTTTATTTCCGGATTATCATACTTTGTTTTTATTTTTGAAAGAGCCGATTCTGCAACGTCAGGATATTTATGCAATACTGCAATTATGTCCGATTCTTTTATTATCTGAACACCATCGACGTTCTGTGCTTCAGATGTATCAACTTCAAGCAATTTTACATTATGCGCGGGCGGGCGGAGTATTTTGGCATAGAGCATATCCGGCAATTGTATATCTGCAGAGTATTTTGCCTTTCCTGTTACTTTTTCAAATGCATCCCGTCTTTTAAAATTTCTATTTATTGTATTGAATTCAGAAGGTATTTTTATCGATGTCTCAGATTTTGTTTCCCTGTCAATTTTATTCTCTTTAGCAAGTTCGGCATAAGATACTTTTACATTTTTATTCTTAGAATTAAAAATTACACCGTTATTTATTTCAAGGTTCTCTTCAGGAACCTTTAAATATTCCGCACCGATTTCAAGAAGAGTTCTACGTGCTTTAGCTCCTGCCTTTCTCAGTTCAGCACCGAATACGTGCGTAGACATCGAGCCGAATGTTCCCATATCCCAAGGACATAAGTCAGTATCACCCATAACCATATCGACATTTTCGAGTGCAACATCAATTTCATCGGCAAGCATTTGTGCTAGAGAAGTAATGACTCCCTGACCCATTTCTATCTTGCCTGTATAGCAGGTGACACGCCCGTCCGTTCCGATTTTCAGATATGCATTAAAGTCTGTCGGCATTTCATGCTGAATCCTGCGCTCATCCTGTGAATACAAAGGCAAATTTCCGATTGTGAGATATAATAAAATTCCGCCACCCGTCAATTTTATAAATGAGCGTCTTGTGAATTTATTTACATCTTTTAATTCTATAATTTCCTCAGTTACGTTTTTATTCTTTTCCATTTAATGTACTCCTTTCATTTCTTTTGAAGCAGACTGAACAGCTTCAATAATACGCTTATGAGCACCACAGCGGCAAAGATTATTTTCCATGCCTGTTTTGATTTCCTGTATTGACGGATCAGGATGTTTATTGAGAAACGAGAAAGCATTCAATATCATACCGGGTGTGCAATATCCGCACTGAAGTGCATCATTATCCATGAAAGCTTTTTGAAGGGGATGCAATTTATCACCGTTTAAAAGTCCTTCGATTGTAATAACATCTTTATCCTGAACATTCTGAATGTTTAACTGGCAGGACCTTTCCGCATAACCATTAACAATGACAGTACATGCTCCGCAAAAACTTTCCCCGCAGCCGTATTTTGTTCCTGTTAGTCCGAAATCAACACGTAATACCCAGATTAATTTACGTTCGCCTTCAGCATCTATGGCTACCGGCTTTCCGTTTAGATTAAAAGTTATTCTTTTTTTCATTAAAAATTTCCTTTCCCTGGTTAGAGAAGTTTGTTAACTTATTTTTCAGGAATATGCAGTACTTAAAAATGCAAAATATATTTTTAAAAATAAATGTTTTTTTGCTCGAAGACGAAAATAAATTTACTGTGAAACAGGGGCTATTTTATCACTTTTGCATATTTTTAAACGATTGTAATATTTTTTGCAAAATGCAATAAAAATTATATCCCGGTTTTTGCGATTGATAATTATGAAAATACTTAGTACAGGCAGGTGCTTCGGGATTTATTCTCAAGGATGCAATTATCCACGATTTTCTAAAAACAATACGTTCATTGCGGCAGGGAAGAAGGTTCTGCCAAGCAACATGACAGGTTCTCTTTTTTCCCAGATTGTTGAAAGAGCCCTTAATAATGCGAAGTCCGAAAGTCTGATGGAATCTGTGCAAATGACAAATCGCGAACGGCAGGTAATTGATTTGATTGCTGATGGTAAAAGCAATAAGGAGATTGGAAAAATTCTAAATCTTTCAGTTTATACCGTAAAAGGCTACGTTCACAATATACTCGAAAAAATGACATTGCGTAAACTAGTTCAGATTGCAGTTTATGCGAATACGAAAAGGAAATATAAAAATACTACCGAGTCGATATCCCACAATGATTATTAATTGCTAATCCATATGGATTAGTTCCTTTTTCATCCTTTTGTACTATTCATTAATTAAATTCTTCTTTCTATCTTTGTCAAGAAAATCTGTAAATATTAAATTAATTTAATGAAGGTACTTTTAGTATATCCTGAATATCCGGCAACGTTTTGGAGCTTCAAACATGCCCTTCCGTTTATAAATAAAAAAGTATCTTTACCACCTCTGGGTTTATTGACAGTTGCGAACCTGATTCCGCAAGAATGGGAAAAAAAACTTATAGATTTGAATGCGATAGAATTAAGTGATAAGGATATAAAATGGGCAGATTATGTTTTTATAAGCGGAATGGTCGTACAGAGAAAATCCGCTAAAGAAGTGATTAAAAGGGTAAAATCATACGGCAAGTTAATCGTGGCAGGAGGTCCGCTTTTTACTAATGATTATTTCGATTTTGAAAATGTTGATTGCTTTGTTTTAAACGAAGGTGAAGTTACAATTCCTATGTTTCTTAAAGACCTCAGTGAAAATAGTTTAAAACATGTATACAAGTCAGATGAAAAACCTGAACTGACAAATACACCGGTACCTGATTGGTCATTAATTAATCAGAAAGATTATGCATCAATGTCGATGCAGATTTCACGGGGATGTCCGTTCAGTTGTGATTTTTGTGATATTATTATTATGAACGGCAGAGTACCAAGACTTAAATCACCCGAGCAGGTTATTGAGGAGATGGATACATTATATAAAACAGGGTGGCGCGGAGGCGTATTTATTGTAGATGATAATTTTATCGGCAATAAAATTGAAGCAAATCAGATTCTCAAAAGAATGGTGCAATGGATGACAGAGAAAAATAAACCGTTCACTTTATTTACAGAAGCTTCGATAAACCTTGCAGATGATAAAAAACTAATGGGGCTTATGCAGAAAGCAAATTTTGATTCTGTATTCATTGGAATTGAAACACCTGAAGAAGAAGGCTTATTGTCCTGTGGTAAACTTCAAAATACAAAAAAAGACCTCGTTGAAAAAGTAAAAATAATACAGCAGAACGGGCTGGAAGTTCAGGGAGGATTTATACTTGGATTTGATACCGATACTCAAAATACATTTGACAATATGATAAAATTTATACAAAAGAGCGGAATTGTAACCGCTATGGTTGGGCTTCTTCATGCTATTCCCGAAACACAATTATACAAAAGGCTTCTTAGTGAAAAAAGAATACTTGCGGTGCCGACCGGTGACAACACTGATTTTACAATAAATTTTATTCCTGCTATGAAAATAGAATCATTGATGAACGGTTACAAGAAAGTACTCGATACAATATTTGCTCCGAAATTCTATTATAAAAGGGTAATTACTTATCTGAAAGAGTACAATAAAATAGCGGTGAATACGAAACTTACATTACGTATGCAGCTGAAGGCATTATCCAAAACTATATGGAAATTAGGTATTACAGGAAAGGGTAAATTGCATTTCTGGAAATTAATGGCATGGACGATTTTCAGAAAGCCAAATTTAATACCTGAAGCAGTAACACATTCTATTTATGGTTATCATTATAGAACAGTTTTGTTTGCAAATAAAGGAGATAAATTTGCAAATTGAAATAGCCGGTAAAAAATACTGAAAGCGGGGTGGATACAAAGGTAAAATATGATTAACTCAATAAAAATTTTTAATCTTGATACCTTGCAATATATCCTCCGAAGCCCCGCTTTTGGTTTTAAAAATGAAATCAGGCCGGCATAACAGATTTTATTTAAAATAATAAAGACACTATAAGCGGGGTGAAAACAGGTTAAAAAGATTAACACAAATAAGGAATTTTAATCAAAGACCTGCAGAAATATTGTTCTTTGAAAACCCCGCTTCATTTTTTGAAAAGGAAAAATATAATTATAAAAATTTTACCTCATAACAGTACTTTACTAAAAGCGGGGCGATGCAGGTAAATATTGATTAACGCAAAAAAGATTTTGAGTAATACCTGTCACCGAATCCTCCGATACCCCCGCTTTTAGCATTTATAGTTTTTAAATTAATGCCGAATGAAACCGGCAAGGAAAGAACGATACTATAGGCGGAGTGAAGATGGGTAATAAAGATTAATCGCATAAAAAAAGTATTAATTAATTACCCGGCGAGAATGCAATCTTTAAACTCCGCCTATTAGTTTATAAAGAGCCTTTCTGTTTTGGTATATAATACAATTCGTATGTAAGTTAATATCCATCTGCATTTCATTTGGCAAAAAAATGATTTCAAACAGTCATTTTAAATTTGAACTATTACAAATATTAGTATATTGTTTTTTATCATTAACAATTATATTTTGCAATAATCGCAAGATAAATCATTATCGTATACAAATCAAAATAAAATCAAATTATGGACTTTCAGATTATACTGAACGATAAGAGCATTAAGCCAAAAGAAAAGACAGAATTACTCAGCAAATGGATTCTTGACAATCCTGACAAGCAGGGTGAATTGATTGAATTTGCAAAGACATCGAAAGACCCGGTTAAAGCGACCTGCATAGAGGCATTTGAGTTTGCAACAAAGAGCAAGCCCGAAATTGCAGATATATCCTGCCTGGAATTTGTCACGAAGACCCTTACTGAAAAAGCACCGAGAGTAAGATGGGAATCGGCAAAGGTTATTGGAAATATTGCACACCTATATCCCCGTAATCTGGATGCGACCATAATAAATTTAATTATTAATACGGAACACGCCGGGACAGTCGTAAGATGGAGCGCCGCTTATGCACTGGGCCGGATAATAAAAATAAAAACCAAGCATAATAAAGAATTAATTCCGGCAATAGAGACTATCTGCAAGCGGGAAGAAAAAAACAGCATACGTAAAATCTATCTCGACGCATTAAAGAGTGTTAACAGTTAATTCCTATTCAAGAGTTTTCACTGAAAATACAGCTCCGGATTTTGAATTTTCTAAATTATTTTTTTGTTTTAAAATTAATAAAAAAACAAAAATATTAATTTACATGAATACAGAAAACGAAATACTTGAATCCGCTCCCGACCGTGAAATAGTAAACAAGAGGATAATAAACGCACCCCGTGAAACTGTTTACAATGCCTGGACTTATCCTGAGCACCTGATAAACTGGTGGGGACCAAAGGGATATACAAATACTTTTATAGAATTCGATCTTCGTCCGAGCGGGAAATGGAACTTCGTAATGCACGGACCCGAAGGTGAAAATTACATTAATGAATGCATATTCCTTAAAATCATACCTCCCGAGCTTATCATATGGAATCACTTGTCATTTCCCAAATTCCAGATGGTTGCATCTTTCAGAGAATTACAGGGGAAAACTGAAGTTACTTTCAAGATGGTTTTCAAAACAGCCGAAGAATGCGATAAAATAAAACTATACATGTACGGTAAAAACGAAGAGAACCTAGACAAGCTGGAAGAGGAAATAGGTAAAATGATTTATTTGCATAAATAGTAATAAGTATATAGTAATTAGTAAGTACGCATCAGATACATAGAAAGCGCAAAATCAATTCACCTTAGATGTGTTTTCTTCACCATTGTTGATAAAAACTTCACC
>Ga0182021_10007777_pt1 | contig 12711 bp, 10 predicted proteins | sample 612E3MmetaG_FD_120493 | JGI IMG/M metagenome (GOLD analysis project Ga0182021, IMG submission 120493) | Permafrost microbial communities from Stordalen Mire, Sweden - 612E3M metaG (Illumina Assembly) | ecosystem: Environmental > Terrestrial > Soil > Wetlands > Permafrost | place: Sweden... | reverse complement strand
TCGTCTCTTTGAAAGTGCTCCTCGGCCACTCCCGCCTGAACGCGACCCAGGTCTACCTCGATCTCGACGTCTCAGACCTCGCCCGCATGCTCGAGAAGAGCCACCCGCGCGAGAGGGCCATGCCCGACACCAGGCCGTAGCTAACGAGGGCACCTTGACTTTCGGTGCCGAAAGTATGATCCTGTGAACATGCCGGGCAAGAAGGTGCATTGGCTTTCCGGATTGGGCGTGAGTCCCATCCCCTACGCCCACGTCGTCATCTGCTTCCTGGCGAACAAGGACCGGGACGAACGCGAGTTCGACGTCGAGCCGTGGGAGACCGAAGCCCTGAAGCTCCAGGGGCGGCTTTTCCGGGGCGCCACGTCGTATCCCAGCCGCGGAAGCTACCGCATCGCCGACGCGAAGGGCGCCGTCGTCGAAGAGAGCGTGATGCTCGAAAAGACGCGCATGGTGGTCTCCTTCATCAGCGAAGAGGACTTCAGCGAGGAGGCATTGAAGGAGATCGGTGCCTTCTTGCATCGCTTCAAGACGAAGACGCGCCAGGACTCGGTGGGCCTGGTCGTCGATGGTGAGATGTACTACCTCTGAGGTGGTGAAGGACATGGCCAAGCTGTCGAAGGAACGCATCGGGACTCTCTTGAAGGCCAAGCGGCGCGAGAGCGTGAAGACACCCTTCTACTACGCGCCTCCGTTTCTCGACGAGGTGCGCAAGACCCTGCAGGAGCGGCTCACGTCGAGTGGCGGACGTCCAACCGTGTCCGGGTGGGACATCGTACGGAAAACCCGCTACTCGAAGAAGACCTGGTCGCACCTCTCAGGACTGGCGGCTCGGTGGAGCAAGGCGGGTGGCGTGTCGGTCAGCCCGAGCCAGGTGGCCGCGCGTATCGTCGAAGAGGTGTGCCGCTCGCACGGGCGGTAGCCTCGGCGCAGGCCGAGGTCAGGGAGGGTGAGGCCGGATAGCACTCACCCCGCTCCGGCCGCGGTACAATCGCGCATCATGTTTCCGCTCGAAGAAGACGTCTCGCGTGCTGAACGTACGCCCTTCTTCTGGTCCTTCCGCGAACCCGTCGCGCCTGGAAATGAAGGCCCCGGGGATATCTCTTCGGGGCGCTCAGACCCCGCAGGGGTAAAGATAAGCGACATCCTGGTCACCCCGGACCTCTCCGTGATCCTCTCGAGCGACATCTCCTTGACCGGCGGCGGCAAGGCCGTGATCATCGGCGGCCTCGCCTCGATCGGCTTCGGCCCAATGCGCCTATTCAATGCCGGCTCGCTGACCAATGTCGGCTCCCGCATGGCGCTCACAGACGACGGCATCCTCGTCTCCACAGACCGCGTCTACGTCTCCGGCGTCACGACCAGCGAGAACGGCGTACATATTGCGACGTTCAGAGAGACCGGGCTCATTCCCAGACCGCCCGCGACGCTGACAAAGGTCGTTGAAGTCGCCTCGGGCACGCCGACGCAAGAGGAGACCACCGAGGACATCCCCATCAACGTGATGGTGGTCCCGTTCGACACGGGCGTCACCCAGGCGGTGCTCGAGATCATGACCAATGGCGTTGCCGCCATGCCGCCGATCACCTTGCCGCTCGTGAACAACCAGGTTGTCTGGAAGCTCGCGAAGGGCTTCAAGCGTGTTCTGGACGGAGCGACGACAGCGCTGATGCACTTCATCCGCAGCGGCGACCACACCAACGCGGAGACCGCGCCAGTCGAGGTCCCGATCGGCACCATCCGCATCCGCCTCGACTCGAACAACGACACCATCGTTGCAAGCGACGGCAGCGCAGTCGATCAGAAGGACGAGCAGGCATCTGCCCAGGGCACGCCCTTTGCCTTGTGGGAGGCGGACACGAGCGCCACGGGCGAGAACATCCTTCTCGACTACGCGACGCTCAGTCTCCGGAGCGCGATCCAGCTACAGCCCACTCAGCGCATCGCACTGAGACTGCTGAGCCGCACCTGGGATGTGCGGGTCAAGGACGATCCCCGTGTGGACAACCGCAGCCTGCCCGCCGATTGCCCGCCCGAGAAGGCGTACCTCTGCGACCCGGCCACGGCCACGGAACAGCTCTCGATCATCACGGACAATGGCCCTGGCTTCTTCACTAAGCTGGCAAACCGCGCGACGAGCTGGCTCTCCCTCATCACCGGCCACGGCCTCCCGGCAGAGCTTCCTCGGATCACGCCGCGTGATGGTGGCGTCGTCGAGGTCCCGCAGGAACTGCTCGCGCCCTCGTTCCCGATGGCGACTCCTGGCAAGCGCATCTTCGCTGGCGAGGTGCCGTTCTTGTTCAAGGTGATGCCGCAGCCGACGAGCATGTGGCCCGGACCGCCCATACCGCTCAACGAAGTCGTCGAGGTCGGCCGGCTAAAGGACAATGGCGACTTCGTGAAGCTATCGCAAGCCAACATCAAGATACGTCCGCTGAATCAGATGGTCAGCGTCTACAACGCGCGCCAGGAAGGGAAGTTCGATCCGGCGCCACAAGCGGTGTCCATGTGGGCGCCGATCCCACCGGAGGCTAAGCGCGTGACGGTCTTGGTGCACGGGTTCAATGTGGCGAAAGACGAAGCCCTAAATGATTTCGTCCCGAAGTACTTCAAGCGGCTCTACTGGGCAGGACACGACGTGCACGACCTGCAATGCCAGCCGACGACCGGCTGTGCGCATACGATCGGGTTTGTCTGGCCCGGAGATGAGGCGACCGGGTTGCCACTGAGCGGGCTCTTCCTCTTCCCCGAAGATGAGTTCCACGCGCTCCAGGCAGGTGTGCCGTTTGCCCGTTTCCTGAAAGAGGAAGTCAATCCGAACTCAGACCGTGTCGTCACCGTCATTGCGCACAGCCTTGGGAACATGGTGGTCAACAGCGGCCTGATGCAGCCGGACGCAGCAGGCAGAGTCAGTCGCTACATCATGAACGAGGCGGCATTGCCGGCCGAGGCGCTGAATGCGAACTACGTCTACGACGGGACCGAGGTCTCCGTCATGTTCCCGCACGCGATACAACACGGGTTCTCGGGTAACCCATACGATGCCTGCAATGGCCACGACAGCGTCTGGATCACAGAGTGGGACGATGTCGTTTCCGGGCGCCCGCCGGATCTTGTGCCTGACTACACGCAGCCGCCCATACCTGGCAGCAACCCGCCCGTCTTCCCGATGAAGGCGGTTCCGAACTACGACGACTTCAACGCCTGGAACTCGCAGGTGCAGCAGGACACTCACCTATTGTCGAAACCACAGTACGACATCCGCTGGGGTCAGAACCGGACGACTCCGTGCCACTTCAGAGACCCACAACGGGGTCCCTGGCGCGGCTACTTCGCGGACAACTTCACGTCACGACACCCGAACATGCGCACGCTCAACACCTACAACGTGAACGACCAGGTCATCTCGGTCACCGAGGATGCGAGCATAGACGTGCATCAGGCAGCCTTCCTCGCGAGCTGGGCACCGTTCTTGCCGGTTCCGGTCGTTGGTAAGGTCGCGGCGATACTCGCGCCTGATCCGGTGAGGATGCATTCGTGGTATGTCTGCCAGCGCTTGCAGAAGCCGCGCATACTCGGCTCGACGCTCGGTCCGAGTACGCCCTGGTCCGTGCTTTGGGGGCGCTACGACGATCGCAAGGTACGATACTGGGCCGATCTGAGCGTCGGCAACACGGCAACGAAAGAGTATCTCTGGCCCTCGGGTGGCGACCACTCCAATGTCACGCGGCAGTGGGCGGAGCTGGCATTCTGGTTCCCCGCCCTGTCGAAGGCGGCCGGGAACAAGCAACTGTTGGCCCCCGGCATTCAGGACGAGGACTTTGGCCGGTATGTCTCGCCGGCCGGGCGTCTCGATTTGGGTGGGGTAGACACCCACGGCTACATGATCGCCAGGCCGCTCTCGGAGGTGTGGGGAGGGTACCGACGAGTACGTGTCTTCGCAGCGGAAGGGAGGTGACGTGATGAACACCAATGCCTCTTTGGAGGACCACGGCGGAAAGTCGCATCGCGAGTCAGGAATCGTGGGTGGAATTGTGCAAGGGATTCTCTCCTTTGCAGCGGCCGTGGTCGGCGGAAGCTGCGCCGTGCTCAGTTTGGGCGTCCATACTCGGCTTTCGGGGTACGCATGGAAGGCGTCGCGGTACTGGATGGGTAACAGCGGATGGAATCGCCAGATCGTCGATCCCTTCGTCGCGCTCCTTATGGGCGCGATCGTGTTTGCGCGGCTGAGCGAGCTCTTGGTCGGGCTCGTCGCGCGACTGTTTGGCCGCCGGATCATCCTCGGCCGGCCGTACTGGTGGGACCTTCTGATTGTCGGAGTGCCGCTGCTGATCTGGTGCTATCTGGCCTATGTCGCCAACTTCGACTGACGCGCGATGCGCCTCACGCTGATCTCTCGCGGCTGAGCTTCGAGGAGGAAGGCGCCGCGTCACGCCCCGCGCACTTGTTTCCCTCGCTGCTCGCGCGTGTCGCGGCCTGGCGTGATCGGAGTGCTTCGATCATCTCTTTGCGGGCCTTTATGGCGAGTGCGCGGGCCTTCTTGTAGCCGTACTTCTCGACGGAGAAGAACCGCGTTTGCCTGCGGCCGTGGCCATCGCAGGAGAACGCCGCCCAGTGAAGCAGGGTCTTGCGGACTCCACGTTTTTGGGTGAGCTGAACGCCAATGACGCCGCTCGTGTTTCTGGCGTTCTTGCTATGGAGTCTGAGCGGGGGAGGGAGCGCGGCGAGCGCACGCTTTTTCCAAGCGAGGGTGCGCTTGAGGGCGAGCTGAGGATTCACCTTGTCTGCGCACGGCGGACGGAGGAGCCTTCTGATGGCCTCTCGTCTCGCCTGTATGGCGAGTGCGCGTGCTTGGCGCGCACCGTACCTGGCGACGGAGAAGGAGCGTTTTCGTGGTCGGCCGTGCTCGTCGGTCCAGGAGGCGGCGTAGCGTAGCCGGACGTGGCGGCCTCTGTGATCTCTCGAGAGGCTGACGCCGATGACGCCGGTGGTGTTTCGGGTGTGGGACAGCTTGAAGTGTCTCGGGGGTGGCAGGGCCTTGAGCATCTTGTCGCGCCAGGCGATGGCGCGCTCGATGGCGGCCTTGGGGTCGCCGCGGTCTCCGAACCAGGCCTTGTGCATGCGTCCGCGGCGCCTGAGCTGGACTTGCCAGCCGCTGTCTTTATCGCGGTGGACGTGTCGATGTCTTTGGGGCACGGGGAGAGGATGCCAGGGAGGAGGGGAGAGGTCCAGTCGCTTCTCTCTGAGGAGGAAAGCGCCGCGTCACGCCCCGCGCAGTCGTTTCCTTCTGTCGTTCGCGCGTGTCGCGCCGCGGCGCGGCGTCTTTGAAGCGTCCGTCGTCGGCGCGGCTGGCTGTGGAGCCGGCCAAGTCTTCTCATCTAAGGTGTGTCGTGCTGCTTCGCGATAATCGGGTGTTCCGCAAAGCTGCGCGTCCTCGTCACGGCCCGTGCACTCTCGCCGCTTTCTCGTTTCTAAGCGTCTCTCGTCTCGTCGTTCTGGCACGGTCCGCGCCGCGCGCAGCTTCAAGGTCGTCGCGCATTTGAGCGCCGCGCCGCGGATGGCTCTGTCCGGCGCGGCGGTCGTCGTTTGGGCTCCTCCTACGGAACACCGATTGATCGGAAGCACCACGCCAGTCTTCTGTTTCATTCGGCCGGCTCTGGCTTGTCTCACGCGCCGACGCCGGACGAACGGACTGCTTTGAGGCCGTCGCGGTCATCGGCGTTGCAGCTCGTCAGCTCATCGAGCAACGCCGCTGCCCACGCCGGCGTCCTCGTCTTGGGCACTCGCTGCACGTCGAGGCCCGCGGCGGTGGCGATGTCCAGCTCGGCGCCACCACCGCGGCCCTCGCCGCTTCGCTCGTGATCTTGTCGCCGCGCCCGTTCGCCCGGTCACTCGGCGTGCAGCTCGTCTAATTCGTTGGGCACGCCGAGTGCCCGTGCGCCGCCGCGCCTGTCCTTTTGGCAGGAAGGCAGTGGCCGTTTCTTCGTCGCGGCCACTGCCGCGTCGTCTTTGCGCCCGCTCGCGGCGAAGCCCGTGCCAACGACGAAGCCGAGGGCGCGTCGTGCGGCATGCTCGAGCTGGACCGCACCACGCGCCCTTGCGCCTGGACGTCGTCGTCACGGTCTTCGCTGATCGCGAGCAGGCGCAACGGCCACAGCGTCGGTGGTGGCTGTACCCCTTCCCCGTCGCGTCGAGAAGATGTCGCCGTGCTCACGAGCGTCAAGGGTCTGTCGATCCCTCGCGCCTGCGGCCCTTTGGGCCTCCGGCTGCTCGGGACGCGCATGCGCGCGCCCTTGACACTCGCTCCGCGCGGCGCGGACGGATGCACTTACGCGACGGCGAAGGGATGGTCTGGTGCAGTGCGTCGCAGTGAAGCAGTTAGCGTGTGCTGGCCTTGTGAGTCGCGAGCACGCCGTCGAGCAACTTCAACACGGCTTGCTGCTGCGAAGGGTGTAGCCGTTCGATCTCACGCAGTCGGCGCGTGAAGCGGCGATCTCTTGGCCCGCCGTTCCGGCGCTGCTTCAGGCCAAGGATTTCGTCGGCGGAAACACCAAGACTTTTCGCCAGGCCGGCCACCAGCGGAGCGTGAAGGCGGACGGATCCTTGCTCGTACTCGGAGATGAGCGACTGATTGATTCCTAGCTCTCTCGCGATCTCCGTTTGGCTCTTACCTTTCGCGATCCGGAGCTCTTTCAGTCGTTTGCCAATGGTCTTGTCGTCCACCGGTCCCTTGTACTTACCTCGTGGCATCGTCGTTCGAGAAGGAGTGTACTCCGCTTCAGATAAGTCTTGACTTCTTCTATCGACTGGGTCGATACTTCGGCGCGAAAACCGGAAGCGCGAAAACCTCTTGACATGGTTTTCGCTGGAAGACGTTTCGACGAGTAGGGAGCGAAGCGGACCGACGTCGGCTGACTTTGGCGAGACACCCGGCGCCGGCCCAGGACGAGAGGAGAGACGGACTCACCTCGACCGATCCCACCATAGACGACAGCGGCTCTCCTCTTCAAGCGGGTGATCCCGGTGGAGTCCTCCACCGGGGAGGAGGAACGGTGCTTCAGACGGACGACCTCTACTTGGGTGCCTTGGGGCTGGTGCGCGGCGGCGAGCTCAAGCGCGCCTTTGTGCGCGAGACGAACGGGCGGCGCGGGCGCGTGGCGGTCTTCGAGATCGCCGGGCCGGGCATGGACGATGTCGAGCGCGACTACTACGGCGGGCGGTCTCTGGTCGACCTGCGCCTGCTCAAGTCCGAGGTCGTGCGGCTGAAGAACGTCGCGTTTACGGCGCTGCGCCAGGAGCGCCCGCAGGCTGAGCCTCCTTACCGCCCGAGCGGGATTCACTCCCGCGAGGGCGGAAGACCAAGGACGAGCTCGGCCGAGGACGCGGACGTCGACGCCGCAGGCGTCGCGAGAAGAAACGAGGAGGAGAGAGATGCGCGTGAGTCGCGAGGGGATCGACGAGATCAAGCGGCGGAACGACCTGGCCGAGGTCGTCACTGAGCATGGGATCGAGCTGAAGCGGCGAGGGAAGACGCTCTTCGGGATCTGTCCTTTTCACCCGGAAAAGACAGCGTCGTTTGCGGTGAGCCGAGAGGCTGGGCTCTTCCACTGCTTCGGGTGTGGAGTGGGAGGCGACGTGATCGGCTTCGTGGTGCGCTTTCACCGGATCAGCTTTCGCGAGGCGCTCGATCGTCTCGCAGCGCGCGCGGGGGTCCGGCTTGCGACCCTGAAGGAGGCGAAGCCGCCGTCGAGCGTGCGTGACGAGATGGCGCGGCGGCTGCACGAGAAGGCGGCGCTGCGCTTCGCGTGGCTGGCGTTGCACGGGAGGCAGTCATGACGGCGCTGGCGCCGTCTCTGCTGTCGCGTGTCGTGGATCAGTACCACCGGACCTTCTGTGAGCGGAAGGACGCGCAGGAGTACCTCGCGAAGCGCGGGCTCACGGACACCGACGTCCTCAAGGCCTTCAAGGTCGGCTATGCGGACGGCTCGCTCTTGAAGGCGATCCCGAAAGATGGCGACGTCAAGAAGGAGCTGCTCTCGCTCGGTGTCGTGACCAAGGAAGGGAGAGAGCTTTTCGGCGGCTGCGTCGTGGTCCCGATCCCTGATCCGCTCTCGGGCGAGTGGACCACGCTCTACGGCCGCGGGATGCGCACGCCGCGGCACTGCTACCTCACCGGTCCTCTTCGCGGCGTCCTGAACTACCAGGCCGCGCGCAGCGCGTCCGAGGTGATCTTGACCGAGAGCGTGATCGACGCGCTTTCGTTTCACCAGGTGGGCGTTTCGACGGCCATCCCGATCTATGGCACGAACGGCTTCACCGCGGATCATCTCGACCTGCTCACGCGCGAGGGAGTGCGCCGCGTCATCCTCGCGCTCGACGGCGACGCCGCCGGCAGAAGGGCGACGGCCGCACTCAAGGAGAGGCTCGCGTCTCTCGGCATCGCGGTGCGCGTGATGCCGTATCCCGCGGGCGTCAAGGACCCGAACGAGCTGCTCGTTTCATGCAATGGTAACGCTCAGTCCGTCTTCGCGAAGATGCTCCACGAGGCCGAGCCGAGGACCGCCGCGGTCGTCGTACCGGCGATCGCGCCGACGCAACCAAGCGCAGCAACATCGCCGAGCGCGATCACTCGCGAGGGCGATGCTCTCAGCCTTCGTCGCGACGGTCTCGCGTACGCCGCTCGCGTCTATGCGCCGCTGCTTGGACGGCTGCGTGCCACGGTGAAGGTGGAGCGGGGGAGTGCCTTCCACGTAGACACGATCGACCTTTATGCTTCGAGGAGCCGCACCGAATTCACGAAGCGCGTGGTGAAGACGCTCACCGCCGATGCCGAGGCGGTCGAGCGTGATCTACTCGCGATCCTGGTCGAGGCCGAGAGGACGGCGAAGGCGGACGACAAGCCGAACGCCGAGGCAGGCATCTCGCCGCCGCCGATCAGCGAGAGCGACCGCGTGGAGGCCCTGGCCTTTCTCCGCCGCCCCGATCTTCTCGACCAGGCCGCGAAGGACGTCGACGCGCTCGGCTTCGTCGGCGAGGACACGAACAAGCGCCTGCTGTACCTCGTCGCGATCTCTCGAAAGCTCCCGGACCCGCTCTCGGCCATCGTGCTCTCGCAGAGTGGGGCGGGGAAGAGCGGCATCACCGAAGTGATCGAGAAGCTCACGCCTCCCGAGGACGTCGTGCTCTTCACTCGCCTCACGCCACAGAGCCTCTACTACACCGAGCCGGGGTTTCTCGACCAGAAGCTCGTCATCGTCGAGGAGAGATACGGCTCGATGGAGGCGGACTACTCGATCCGCGTACTTCAGTCTCGGAAGAAGCTCATCGCTGCGGCGCCGATCAAGGACCCGCAGACAGGGAACATGCGCACGAAGGTCTTCACCGTGGAAGCCCGCGCCGCCTTCATCGAAGCCACGACCGCCTCCGCCGTCAACCACGAGAACGCCACGCGCTGCTTCGAGCTGACGATGGACGAGAGCCCCGAGCAGACGCGGCGCATCCACGAGAGACAGCGCTTGATGCGCACTGAGCGCGGCCTCGATCTCAGAAGAGAAGCCGAGGTCATCACGCGCCGCCACTGGAACGCTCAGCGTTTGCTCGATCCTCTCCCGGTCGTGATCCCCTTCGCGGATCGCCTGACCTTTCCTTCGAGCTGGATGCGCACGCGCCGCGACCACGCCCGCTTCTTGAACCTGATCGAAGTCTCGGCCTTCCTCCATCAGCACCAGAGGGAGAGACGAAATGGCGCGGTCCTCGCCGATGTCGACGACTACGCCGCTGCCTACGCGCTCGCTTCGCAGGTCCTGGCCGAGACGCTCTCGGACGTGAAGAAGCCGCTCAGAGAGGCGTACGAGCGCATTCGCGCGCTTTGTGGTGAAGGCGACGGCACGATCTCGCGCCGCGAGATCCGCGAGGCGCTGGCCGTGCCGGACTCGACCGTGAGGCGCTGGCTCTCGGACCTGGTGGAGCTGGAGTACCTGGCACAGATCGACACGTCGAAGGGCGGCGCGGGGCGCAGCGCTCGTTACCGTCTCATCGAGCACGAAGCACGACAGGAGAAGCCGCTGGGTCTTCTGACGCCCGCCGAGCTTCGGTCCCGGCCATGAAAACCCGCCATTCGCCAAAACCCGCCATTCGGTCGTGGCGGGTTTCTTCTCTTTGAAGATGAACGAGATAACCCCGAACCCGCCACTTCGCCACGAGAACCAGGGAGGCAGTGTGTGCGAGCCTTCGCCGTCGCCGGCTGGGTCTCATGAGCTGATCGAGTCTGAGCTGGCGACTTTCGTTTCCGGTCTCGGTGAGCTGAGCGTGATCACGCGTCGGGGGTACCGCCGCGGCGCGCGCGAGCTTCTGCTCTTCCTTGCGCGCGAGGGCCTTTGTGTCTCGCGGCTCAGTGCCGATGATGCGCGGCGTTTCCTGCGCGAGACGCTCGGGCGCGGGCCATGGGGGTCTGGTGAGATCACGCGGGCGAAGGCCCACGCCATCATCGAGGGGAGCAAAAGGTATCTGCGCGCCAAGGGCGCGGCGGACGAGGTCGTGCGCGCTCTCTTTTGCCGGGGCTTCTGGAAGGCCGGGAAATACCTCGTCACGGCCGACCCTTCTCGCGCGGCGATCCTGCGCGAGGTGGCGTCCTTTGCCGCGACGCTTATCAAGGCGCCGCACGCCAAGCGCTCGGCCTGCCGCTCTGGCGCTTTGGAGCTGCTCACGCATTTGGCCGAGAAGGGCCGCGCCCTCGAAGATGTCACACACGCGGACTGGCGCTCGTTCCGCGTGAGGCTCATCGCCCGCGCGGGACGCACGAAGCACGCTCAGGCGAAGATCAGCGGCGCACGGGCTTTCCTGCGTTTCAAGGTGAGCCGTGGTGAGCTGCGACCCGAGCAGGTGTTTCCCTCGGCGCGGCACGACCGCGAGGCGCCCGTCTTTCCCGAGCGCCTGGCCTTGCTCCCTGAGAAGCTCGAGGAGGCCATGGAGCTCTCGACCCTGGCCGCGAACACGCGCCCTCCTTACCGCCGCGCGCTGCGCGATCTTTTGGTCTGGCTTAACGAGCAGGGCATCACGAATCTCTCCGAGGTCACGCGCGACGTCATGGTCGGCTATCGCCTCCACCTCCAGTCGCGTCCGAACGAGCACGGCATGCCGCTGGCCCTCACGACGCAGCTCGGGGCCTTGGCCGGCCTGCGCTTCTTCTTCTCCTGGCTCGTCAAGCTGGGCGTCCTCCTCGTCGATCCCCTGGTCCACCTTCCCAATCCCCGCGCGCCTCAGAGGCTGCCGCGCGTCCTGCGCATCGGTGAAGCGGCACACCTCTTGAGGAGCCTGCCTGAGACGGAGGTCGGCCTGCGCGACAAGGCGCTCTTGGAGCTGCTCTACGGGACCGGCATGCGTCGCGCCGAGCTGGCCGCGCTGGAGCTCGGCGACGTCGACCTGGCGCAAGGCACGATCCTCATCCGCCAGGGCAAGGGAGGCAAGGACCGGGTCGTGCCTCTCGGGAAGAAAGCCAAAGAGACGCTCCTCGACTACCTCGACCACGTGCGCGCGAAGTGGGCGCATGGCGAAAGCGACGCTGTCTTCCTGGCCAAGGACGGCCGGCCGCTCACGCCCGGCTACGTCACGCTGCGCGTCAAGAAGCTCGGGCGCCGGGTCGGCATCGAGGTGCGGCCGCACATCCTCAGGCACACCTGCGCCACGCACCTTCTCAAAGGCCACGCCGACATCCGCCACATCCAACGCCTCCTCGGGCACAAGAGCCTCTCGACGACCGAGCGCTACACCCGCGTCGAGGTGTCCGATCTCAGGAAGGTGATCCGCCGCTGCCACCCGAGGGAGCGCATGTGACGCCCGCCGCTCTCGTCTCGCGCTACCTCGACGAGCGTCGTCCGATCTACGCCCGAGATACATACAGGCAGCAGAAGCGCGCCCTGGCGCTCTTCCTCAGCTTCCTCGCGCGCGAGGGCCGCGGCCTCTCCCGCGAGGACGTCCTGGCCTACGCGCGCCACGTCTTCACTCGCGTGACACCCCTGGGCAAGCCCTGGGCGCCGCGCACGATCGAGTGGGCGCTCCTCGGCGTGCGTGCCTTCCTCAAGTGGGCCGAGAAGCGGGGACACGTTCTCGAGGATCTCTTCTCCTGGATCACGATCCCGAGGAGCTCGCCGCTCCCGCGCGCCTTGAGCGAGGAGGAGGCCGTGCGCCTCATCGACGACGGGCCGCGGCCAGGACCGCACCACGCGCGCGACCGGGCCATTATCGAGCTGCTCTACGGCACGGGCCTCAGGGCCACAGAGGCGTGCCACCTCGACCTCGTGGACGTCGCGCTCTGTGAGGGCCTGCTCCTGGTGCGCGAGGGCAAGGGCAGGAAAGACCGCGTCGTCCCCTTCGGCGAGCGGGTGAGGACGGCCCTCCTCGTCTACCTGCGCGAGTGGCGAGCACACCGGGCCGGCCCGCTCTTCCTCTCGCAGCGCGGCGCCAGGCTCACCCGCAACAGCCTCGGCGAGATTCTCCAGCGCGCCAAGATACGCGCCGGGCTCACCGTCCCTGCCTCGGCCCATTGCCTGCGCCACAGCTACGCCACGCACCTCCTCAGAAACGGCGCCGACGTCGTCTCTTTGAAAGTGCTCCTCGGCCACTCCCGCCTGAACGCGACCCAGGTCTACCTCGATCTCGACGTCTCAGACCTCGCCCGCATGCTCGAGAAGAGCCACCCGCGCGAGAGGGCCATGC
>Ga0182021_10007776_pt1 | contig 12711 bp, 12 predicted proteins | sample 612E3MmetaG_FD_120493 | JGI IMG/M metagenome (GOLD analysis project Ga0182021, IMG submission 120493) | Permafrost microbial communities from Stordalen Mire, Sweden - 612E3M metaG (Illumina Assembly) | ecosystem: Environmental > Terrestrial > Soil > Wetlands > Permafrost | place: Sweden... | reverse complement strand
GAATTCCTGTTCGGTGGGCAGGTTGCCGCCGGTGTCCATGGTCTTGAGCAGGTCGCCGTCGAACAGCACCACCACCCGTCGTGCCTGCGGCTCGGCGCCCTGGCGCCGGATCGTGAACACGTAGTCCCAGCGGTCGGCGTGGAAGGCGTCGGCCAGCAGCGCCGAGCCGAGCACCTCGCGAACCTGCGCCCGGTTCATCCCGGGCTTGATCAGGGCGACCTGTTCGCGGGTGATCACGTTGCCCTGGACCACTTCGACCTTGTAGGGCGTGATCACGCCCAGCAGGCCGTCGGTGGTCTGCAGCGACTGGCAGGCCGCCAGCGTGGCGGCCCAGAGCGCGAGCAGCGTCGCGCGGCACAGGCGGCGCGCGCTCGAGGGGCGCGAGGAACGCGCAATGGACAAGACCATGATGTGGGAACCGTCGCGCCGACGAGCGGCAGCAACCTAGATATGATGGATTCATTCTAGCGGCTGGCTCTGCGGGGTTGGCTGTAACCTCACCGGGTGTTCAATCCGAACCAGCAGTCCATGACGAACGCCGACGAACTCAAGAACAGCGGACTGAAGGCCACGCTGCCGCGCATCAAGGTGCTGGAAATCTTCCAGAAGACGACGCGCCGGCACCTGAGCGCCGAGGATGTGTTCAAGCTGCTGATCGGCGAGGGCGCCGACGTGGGCCTGGCGACCGTGTACCGCGTGCTGATGCAGTTCGAGCAGGCCGGCATCCTGTCGCGCAACCATTTCGAGACCGGCAAGGCCGTCTTCGAGCTCAACGAGGGCTCGCACCATGACCACCTGGTGTGCGTCGACTGCGGCCGGGTGGAGGAGTTCTACGACGCCGAGATCGAGAAGCGCCAGCGCAGCGTCGCCTCTGCGCGCGGTTTCGATCTGCAGGACCACGCCCTGGCCCTGTACGCGAGCTGCACCAAGAAGAACTGCCAGCATCGGCCGCGGGCCGCGGCGCCCGAGCGCTGAGGCGAACGCGCCGGGATTCAGCCCGGCTTGAGCATCGCCTTGGCGTGGCGTTCGATGAACTCGCGATAGGTGTCGATGCCGCGCAGCTGCAGAATCGTGTTGCGCACCGCGGCCTCGACCAGCACGGCCAGATTGCGACCGGCGTCCACGGCGATCACCGTCTTGCGCACCGGGACCTCCAGGATGTCCTCGTTCAGCGGCTCGTACGGCAAGCGCTCGAACTCGCGATCCATGGTCTCCTTGCGCACCAGGTGCACGATCAGCTTGAGCCGCATCTTGCGTCGCACCGCGGTCTCGCCAAAGATCGCCTTGATGTCGAGCAGGCCGATGCCGCGCACCTCCAGCAGGTTCAGCAGCAGCTCCGGACAGCGCCCTTCCAGGCCGGTCTGCGAGACGCGGTACAGATCCACGGCGTCGTCGGCCACCAGACCGTGGCCGCGCGAGATCAGCTCCAGCCCGAGTTCGCTCTTGCCCAGACCGGATTCGCCGGTGATCAGCACGCCCACGCCCAGGATGTCCATGAACACGCCGTGACGCGTCGTGCGCTCGGCAAAGTGCTGGCTGAGGTAGGCCCGCACCACGTCGATCACGTGGCCCGCCGATTCGCTCGTGGCGAACAGCGGAATGTCGGCGCGGTCGCACATCGCCACCAGCTTGTCCGGCGGAACTTCGCCGTCGGCCACGATCAGCACCGGCGGCTCGAGCGTGACGATGCGCGAGATGCGCCGCTCGGCCACGTCCGTCGTGCTCTCGTTCAGGTAGGCGACCTCGCGCCGACCGACGATCTGCACCCGGTACGGGTGGATGTAGTTGAGATAGCCCACCAGGTCCGCCGCCGAGCGCGCGTTGCGCACCGCGGCCTCGTCGAAGCGACGCTCGGGATGGGCGTGCCCGGCGATCCACTCCCAATGCAGGACTTCGCGGTGCTCTTCGAACAGCGCCTCGGCGCTGATGACGCTGGGTTTCATTCCGGGGTGATGGCGAGAACCCTGGCGGCGTCAGGCCACCGACTTCAGCGGTTCCCAGCTGGCGATGAGCTGGTGCACGACGGCGGCGTCGGTCTCGGTCTTGAGGCGTTCGCGCAGCTCGCGGTCCGACAGCATCTCGGCGATCTCCGACAGGATTTCCAGGTGACGCTGGGTCGCGGCCTCGGGAACCAGCAGAAAGATCAGCAGCGACACGGGCTCGTCGTCCGGGGCGTCGAACGGAATGGGCTGCAGCACGCGCAGCACCGCGGCCAGGGGGTTCTTCAGGCCCTTGATCCGACCGTGCGGAATGGCCACGCCGTGGCCCAGACCGGTGGAGCCGAGCCGCTCGCGGGCGAACAGATTGTCGGTGACCGTGGCGCGGGCCACGGCGTGTTGGTTCTCGAAGACCAGCCCGGCATGCTCGAAAGCGCGCTTCTTGCTGGTAGCGTCGACGTCGACCAGCACGTTGCTGGCAGGCAGGATGGCAGCGAGGCGGTTCATCGTTGGCAGGCGTAAAGGGCTGAAGAACGACTCCGGGCGGGCGCATCACGCCTGCGGGGCAGAGTCCAGATTATGAATCGCCTGTCCACATTGGCGGCAAGCCGCCATGTGCAAGGTTGCCAGATTGTGCATGTGCTGCTGCGTCGCAGCAACGCTTGGCATCCCCGCGCCCGAGGGGGTGCCGACCGGCCGGGCAGCGCGGGCGCTGCCCGGGCCGGGGCGCGTGGCGGGTCAGACCGGCGCCGCGTCGGTGCGCTTGGGCGACGTATGGTGATGATCCTGGACCTTGTCCTTGTGTCGGCAGACCTGGCGGTCCAGCTTGTCCATCAGTTGGTCAATCGCGGCGTACAAGTCCTCGCTGCTCTGTTCGACGAAGATATCCCTGCCCTTTACGTGGAGGGTGACTTCGGCCTTTTGTCGGCGCTCTTTCTCTTTGAGCTTCTCCACCGACAGCAACACCGTGATGTCCACGACCTGGTCGAAGTGGCGTGTGACCCGATCCAGCTTTGTGAGCACATACTCTCTGAGCGCGGGCGTGACATCAAGATGGTGGCCGCTGATGGTCAGATTCATGGGGGGTTCCTTTGCAGGGGTGAGAAGGTGCGAGAGCGGGGTGGTGGGCACGGTGGGAGCAGCCCGAAGGTCACGCCGCGCAGCCCAGTGTGCCAACCTTCACCGGCGCTGACAAGCGCGCCGCACCGCCGGGTCGGCGGCCCGTGCCAAGCGTCACGCCGTGCGGCACAGCGTGAATTGCACGACGCTGGTGTTGCCGGTGGCGAACGCGGCCTCGCAATAGGCCAGGTAGAACTCCCAAATCCGCATGAAACGGGTGTCGAAGCCGAGTTGGCGCACCCGCGCATCGGCGCCCAGGAAGCTCGTGCGCCAGCGCTGCAGGGTCTGGGCATAGTCGAGCCCGAAATCCAGTGCCCGGACGACGTCCAGCCCGGCGCGCCGGGCCGCCTGGCGAAATTCCTTCGCGCTGGGCAGCAATCCGCCGGGGAAAATGTACTGCTGGATGAAATCCGTCGAGCGCACGTATCGGTCGAACAGGTCGTCGCGGATCGTGATCGTCTGGATGCAGGCCTTGCCGCCCGGTTTGAGCTGCGAGCGCAGCGTGTCGAAGAAGCTGGGCCAGTATTCGCGCCCGACCGCCTCGAACATCTCGATGGAGACCACCGCATCGAACGGGCCGTCGCCGATGTCGCGGTAGTCCTGGAGGCGCAACTCGCCCGGCAAGCCCGCGTCCGTCAGGCGCTGCCGGGCCCAGGCGAGCTGCTCGTTGGACAGCGTCACACCGGTGACGGTGGCGCCGAAGTCGCGCGCCGCCGATTCGGCCAGCGCCCCCCAGCCGCAGCCGATCTCCAGCACGCGGTCGCCGGGCTGCACGTTGCACTCCGCCAAGGCGCGGCGCACCTTGGCCCACTGGGCCTGCACCAGGTCCGCGCCCCGGTCGCCCTCGAACCAGGCGCTGCTGTAGTTCATCGTCGGGTCCAGCCACAGGCGATAGAACTCGTTGCCCAGATCGTAGTGCGCGTGGATGTTCTTGGCGCTGCCACGGCGCGAGTTGCGGTGAAACAGATGCCGGGCACGGTGCATCAGCCCGCCCCACCAGGTCCCGTAGATGACCCGCTCGACCGCGTCGCGGTTGGCGATGAACAGGGTCAGCAGGGCCGTCAGATCGGGCGTGGTCCAGTCCCCGGCGATGTAACTCTCCGCAAAGCCGATGTCGCCGGACCTGAGCGCCGCCTTGCACGGGTTCCAGTTGCGCAGCCGCAGCGCTGCGCGCGGCTCGTCGTCGGCGGCGGTGCCGAACGTGATCGACCCGCCGTCGGGCAGCTGCAGCGCCAGGCTGCCGTGGCGGATGCCGCGCAGCAGGCGCAGGACCGCATGCGCGGTGGCGGGTGCGGCGCGGGTGAGTGTCGACGGGATCAGTGTGCTGCTGCTGCTCATGTCGCGTTCCGGTCCTGGAGGGTCGTTTCAGCGGGTGGTGAAGGTGGTCGGTGGTGCCGGCTTGGCGAACATCGGGACCCGCTTGGCCCACAGCCTGCACGCCTGCCAGTGGATGCGGGCGACGACGCCCAGCGTCATCAGCGGCATGCCGAAGAACGCCGCACGCACGCTGCGAGCCGTCAGCGGGCGCAGCACGCCCGACACGCTCGTGCGGATCAGCAGGCCGTCGTCGTCGTGATGGTCGATGCGTGCCACGGTCCGAGCGACGGCCGGTCCGGGTGCCCCGTCGCCGAGATCGTTGCGCAGGAAGCGGAACCGGTAGCTGCCCGACACACTGCAAAACGGCGACACGTAGAAGACCTTGGTGGCCTGCAACTCCCGCCCGAATGCCAGGTCCGGGCCGCTGAGCAAGTAGCAGTGGCGCTCGCCAAAGGTGTTGTTGACCTCCACCACCACGGCCGCGAGTGTTCCGTCGCCGCGGTGGCAGTACCAGAAGCTCACCGGCTTGAAGGTGACGCCCAGCACGCGCGGGTAGCAATGCAGCCAGACTTCGCCATCGGCGTCGTGCACACCTTCGCTGGCCAGCAGCTCCTCGAGCCACTGCAGGCTGTCGGCGCGCGCGTCGCCATGGTCGCGGTCGTAGAAGCTGATCAGGCCGCGCCGGTTGCGCGGCAACGCGTCGCTCGCGGTCCGGCGCAGCTGGCGCATCGGCAACATCAGAAAGTACGTCGGGTAGGCGAAGTGATGGCGCGCCGGGCGCAACCGGGCGTGGCGGACCTGCCCGGTGCCGATCAAGGCGACCGGCGGCGCGCTCACGCCGCCTCCCGGGCGGCATCGCCGCGCGCCGCCGGGTCCGCGCGGCGCAGCCGCTCACAGACTTCCCAGCCCGAGGTCAGTCCGTCCTCGTGAAAGCCGTAGCGCGTCCACGCGCCGCAGTACCAGGTGTGGCGCTGGCCTTGAAGTCCCGCCACGTGCTGCTGCGCCAGGATGGCGGCCCGGTCGAACACCGGATGCGCGTACTCGAATTCGGCGTGCACGCTGTGCGCCGCCGGTTCGCGCGCCGGATTGAGCGACACCACCACGCTCGTGTGGAACGGCAGCGGTTGCAGCCGGTTGAGCAGATAGTGCAGGCACACGCTCGCCTCGTCGCGGCCATCGACGGCGGCGCGTTCGTAGTTCCAGGCCGCCCAGGCCGATCGGCGCCGCGGCAGCAGCGCGGTGTCCGTGTGCAGCACGGCGCGATTGGGCTGGTAGCGGATGGCCCCCAAGACGCGGGACTCGGCCGAACTCGGATCGGCCAGCATCGCCAGCGCCTGGTCGCTGTGGCAGGCCAACACGACGTCGTCGAAGTGCTCCGTGCCCCGATCGGTGGACACGGTCACGCCGCCGAGCGGATCGCCCGCCCGACTGCGCCGTACCTGGCGCACCGGCGAGCGCAGCCGCGCGTCCGGCACGCTCGCCAGCATCTTGTCGACATAGGTGCGTGCCCCACCGCGCACCGTGTACCACTGCGGCCGGTTGGCGATCTGCAGCAGCCCGTGGTTGTGGCAAAAGCGGATCATCGTGTCCACGGGAAACTGCAGCATCTGGTCCACCGGGCACGACCAGATGCACCCGATCATCGGCAGGAAGTACCAGTCGCGAAACGCCCGCCCGAAACGGTGGTGCGACAGGAACTCGCCGATCGGCATGTCCAGTGCCTGCGCCGCAGCGCTGCGCGCCAGCGCGGTGGCCAGGCGGTTGAACCGCAGGACATCGGTGAGCATGCCCCAGAACTGGGGCCGCACGAGATTGGTTCGCTGCGCGAACACGGTGTTCACGCTGCACCCGCTCCATTCGAGCCCGGCATCGGGGACCTGGACCGAGAACGACATCTCCGACGGCGCGACAGCCACCGACAGTTGCTCGAACAGTCGCAGCAGGTTCGGGTAGGTGCGCTCGTTGAGCACCAGGAAGCCGGTATCCACCGGATGCGTCATGCCGTCCAGCGTGACGTCCACCGTGTGGGTGTGGCCGCCGAAATAGTCTGCGCTCTCGAACAGGGTCACCCGGGCGCAGTCCGACAGGCCATGCGCCACGCTCAGCCCGGAAATCCCCGAGCCGATCACCGCCACGCGGCGCGCCGTCACGTCAACGTGACGGCGCGCCGCCCGCAGCGGCGCCCGTCGTCGATAAGAGAGTTGCGCAGCGTCCCCGGGGCAATCAGGGAGGGAGGAGGGAAGAAAACAACCCCACTGGGACTGCAACCAATCGAAATCGGCGGCTCCGCAACGAAACTTCGGGGCCATGCGACTCGCGTCGGCTCGCCAGCAGGCCCGGTCCCGACCGACCGAACTCCGACACGTACCCCACAAAGTTGGAGGCTTGCCGGCGCGTCAAGTTCCGTGAGAATGCGGCTGACGAAGTGCCTGTCGACGGGTCCGAATGTTGACATGGGATCAGGGGGTGACGGGCTCAAAATGAATATACCCGAAGGGTCTATTCAACGCAGCCGTGCCCGCTGCGGATGCAGCGCTGCGCAATGACCCTACGAACCCAGGGGACGTCGGGCCGGCGCCGGCTGCGAGGGCGCGTCCGCCCGACCGTCAGCGCGAGACTAGAATCGCGCGGAGCAACGAGGCCACACCGTGATGATCTACCCTGAACTCTTCAAGCAGCTCGAGGCGGTGCGTTGGAATATGGACGAGGACATTCCTTGGGACCATTTCGACGCCAGCAAGCTCACGGAAGAGCAGGCGCAGACCATCAAGATGAACGCCATCACCGAGTGGGCCGCGCTGCCCGCCACGGAAATGTTCTTGCGTGACAACCGCGACGACAGCGATTTTTGCGCGTTCATGAGCGTCTGGTTCTTCGAGGAGCAAAAGCATTCGCTGGTGCTGATGGAGTACCTGCGGCGCTTCCGGCCCGAGCTGGTGCCCACCGAGGCCGAACTGCACGAGGTGAGGTTCGAGTTCGACCCGGCGCCCGCGCTGGAAACCCTGATGCTGCACTTCTGCGGCGAGATCCGCCTGAACCATTGGTATCGCCGCGCGGCCGAATGGCACACCGAGCCGGTGATCCAGGCGATCTACGAGACGCTGGCCCGCGACGAGGCCCGCCACGGCGGAGCGTATCTGCGCTACATGAAGCGCGCGCTGCTGAAGTTCGGCGACGAGGCCCGCGCCGCGTTCGCCAAGGTCGGCGTGCTGATGGCCAGCGCGCGACGCACCGCTCAGGCGCTGCATCCGACCAATTTGCACGTCAACGTCAAGCTGTTTCCGCGCGACACGATCCAGAGTCGCCTGCCCAACCCGCAGTGGCTGGAGCAGTGGCTGGACAAGCAGATCCAGTTCGATGGCGTCTGGGAAACCAAGGTCATCGAGCGCATCCTGCACAACATGAGCCTGTTGATGGAGCGCAGCTTCTCCAGCGTCCAGGAACTCAACCGCTATCGCAAGGAGATGGCCGCCATCGTCGGCGCGACGGCGGCGCGTTCCGGCGCCCAGCCCGCCTGAGCCCGGGCCGCGCGCGCCGCGGATTCACTCGCCGCGCGTGGCGCGGTCCTGGTCGGCCTTGCGGTCTGCCGTCACGCGCAGGGCACTCGCGCGCGCGCCGACGTGCTGGACATAGGGTTTCCAATCGATGCCGCCCGCGCTCAGCAGGTCTTCTCCGTAGATCGCCTTCGTGGCCATCGCCACCAGCGGCAGGCTGGCCCAGGCCGCGCAGTCGGCCTGGGTGAAGGTCGAGCCGGCCACGAACGGCGCGAACCGCACCAGCCGGCGCAAGCCGGCGATGCCCTTGTCCAGCTGCGTGCGCACGCGGGCCATCTGGTGCTCGGCGATCTCACCCTTGAAGAACGCCTTCGGGTAGAGCTCGCGCGCGACCAGTTCGAGGTGCAGGTCGACGAACGTGCACAGCTCGCGCACCTTGGCCGCCTGCCACGGGTCGGTGGGCCGCAGCGACGGGGTCGGGTACGCATCGTCCAGGTAGTCCAGGATCGCCTGGCTTTCGCACAGCGTGCCGTGCTCGGTGCGGATGTACGGTATCTTGCCCAGCGGCGAGGCCGCCAGCACGGCGTCGTCGCGCCGGCCGGTGCGAACCAGCTCCTCGGTGAACGGGAGGTCCTTTTCCAGCAGCGCGAGCTTCACCTTGTTGTAGTAGTTCGACATGGACATGCCGCACAGAATGATCATGTTTGTCTCCGCAGGGGTTGAAGGCGTCAGTTTAGCCACGCCGGGGCCGCGCCCGGCGCGGCGACAATGCGGTCATGGCACCGAGCTTTCTGGACAAGATCTGTACGCGCGACGCGCTGGACGCGCGCGTGGCCGCGCTGGAGCGCCCGCTGGTGTTCACCAACGGCGTGTTCGACATCCTGCACCCCGGCCACGTCCGCTACCTGGCCCAGGCGCGCGCGCTCGGCGCCAGCCTGATCGTCGCCGTCAACAGCGACGCCTCGGCCCGGCTCCTGGGCAAGGGGCCGGACCGGCCGTTGAACGGCGAGCTGGACCGCGCCTGCGTGCTGGCTGCCCTGGAAAGCGTCAGCCTGGTGACGCTGTTCGACGAGCGCACGCCGGTGGCGCTGCTGCAGCGGGTGCGTCCGCAGCTCTACGTCAAGGGCGGCGACTACGACGTCGAGACCCTCGAAGAGACCCGCTGGGTGCGCAGCTGGGGGGGCCAGGCCCTGGCGCTGCCGTTCGTCCACGGCTACTCGACCACCGCGCTCGTCGGGCGGATCCGGAGCTGATCGGCCGGTGCGGCGCGGCGCGGGTGCACGCCGGCGTGCACGTCAACGCGCCGGGCGATTGACCACGACGATGCCGCCGCAGACCGCCGCGAGCGCGGCGACCAAGCGCGGCGTGATCGGCTCGGACAGCAGCAGCGCGCCCATCAGCAGGCCGAACACCGGCGTGAGCAGCGTGAACGATGCCAGGCGGGTCGCGGCGTAGCGCCGCACCAGCCAGAACCAGACGAGGTAGCTGATCGCCGAGACGACGATCACCTGGAAGGCCAGCGAGCCCCAGGTGAGCGCCGACAACTCGCGCGGCCAGGCCGTGCCCTGGACCCCGGCCGCGCCGGCGAGCAGCACGCCGGAGACGGCGAGCTGATACAGCAGCGTCTTCTCCGCCGCGGCGGTGGACAGCCGAGTGCCCCGGATCGCCAGCGTGGTCATGCCCCACAGCAGTCCGGCGGCGACGCCCAATGCGTCGCCCCACCACTGGTGCGCGCCGGCGGCCGGGTGGCTGAATCCCTCGGCGAAGGCCCAGGTCACGCCGCCGAAGGCGACGAGCAGTCCGCCGACTTGGGCCGCGCTCAGCCGCTCCGCCCGGGCGATGTACGGCATGCCCAGCGCCACGACGAACGGCGAGATGTAGATGAACACCACCATCCGGGAGGCCGTCGTGTACTGCAGCCCCAGAAAGATGCACAGGAACTCCGCCGCGAACAGCGAGCCGGCCAGCAGGCCGCCGGCCAGCGTGGCATCGTGATCGAACAGGCGCACACCGCGCAGCCGCGACCAGCCGTACACCAGTGCGGCGCCGCCCACCGACCGCGCCGTGGCCTGCCACAGCGGGGGCACCTGCGGGATGGCCCACTTGATGGCGACCTGGTTGAGCCCCCACAGCACGCAGCACCCCACCACCGCGCACACGGCCCAGGGATCGAGCAGGGTCCGGCGATCCGTCATCGAGGGCTCGCGCTCGCGCGGGGCGGCACGCCCAGCAACACCAGCGCCGCGCACAGCGCGCCGGCCAGCGATCCGGTCGTGTGCACGATCGGCGCCACCGCGATGTCCCAGCCGGCAGGATGGCGCAGCGCCGCCCCCCACGGTGCCTCGCTCAGCAGCTTGGACACGAAGCCGATCAGCACCAAGGTGCCGACGATGCGCTGGCGCCGATCGCCGGTGATCAGCACGCTGGTGATGACGGCGGCGACACCGGCGTGCACCACGCCCGACAGGCCGCCGTAGTGGGTGAGCTCGGGCTTGACCAGCAGCCCCAGGTGCGTCAGCGGCCATGCCGCCAGCCAGGCCACGGCCAGCCGTGCGGGGACACGCGCCACCACGCCGAATCCGCCCGCCAGCGCGACGCCGGCCAGGTTGGCCCAGAAGTGTTCGACGCTGTAGTGCACGCCCACCGCGGTCCAGGCGCGCCAGGGCTGGTGCCAGACCGCGCCGGGTTGCCAGTCGATCCAGTCGCGCGGCACGACCCATCCGACCAGCGCCGTCACGCACAGGCTCGCGGCCACGGCCAGCCAGGCGGCGTCGGCGCGGGTCACGAAGCGCCGCCCGGCACGCCCTCGGTGTCGAACACCGCATGCCACAGCCGCACCACGGCGTCGCGCTGCTCGATCATCGCATCGGGCGCCAGCTGGGTGGGCTGCTCGTTCAACCGGGCCCGGTGCTGGGCGCGGCGCAGCTCGCGGTAGGCGTCGGCCGCGGCGCTGCCCACGCCGGCGGGCACCAGCTGCAGTGCCTGCGCCCGCTGCAGCAGCGCGATGTTGCCGACGTCGTCGATCAGGCCGGGGTGGGCCGCACCCTGCGACAGGACCAGGTACTGGACGGCGAACTCGACGTCCATCATGCCGCCGTGGCTGTGCTTGACGTCAAAGAGATCGTTCTTGACCGGGTGCGCGGCGCGCACCTTGTCGCGCATCGCGTGGACCTCCTCGCGCAGCGTGCGCGGGTCCCGCGGCGCGCTGAGCACCGCGCGGCGGACGGCCTCGAACGGCGCCTCCAGAGCGCGCCAGCCGGCGCACCAGCGGGCCCGGGTCAGCGCCTGGTGCTCCCATGTCCAGGCGGTGTTGCTGCCGCGCCCGGTCTGGTAGCGGGCGAACGAGGCCAGAGAGGTCACCAGCAGCCCGGAGTTGCCGTTCGGGCGCAGCGCGGTGTCGATGTCGAACAGATCCCCGGCCGCGGTGTGCAGCGTGAGCCAGTTGATGACCTTGCGCACGAACGCGCCGTAGACTTCCGCCGCCTTGTCGGGATCCGTTTCCTGGGCATCGTCGTAGAGGAAGACGACGTCCAGGTCACTGCCGTAGCCCAGTTCCTTGCCGCCGAGCTTGCCGTAGGCGATCACCGCCAGGCGCGGCGCGGGCAGATGGGCGGACTTCAGGTGCAACCAGGCCCAGCGCAGCGCCAGCGCCAGCGTGGCGTCGGCCAGGCCCGACAGGTCGTCGGCGACCTGCTCGACGGTGATGTGGCCCTCGACGTCGCGCACCAGCGTGCGAAACACTTCCGCGTGGTGGGCACGGCGCAGCGTGTCGAGCAGCGACTCCTCGTCGGCCTGGCCCGAGCGCTCCCAGGCGGCGTGCCGCTCCTCGAGTTCGGCGATGTACGCGTCGGCGTCGAAGCGCGCATGCAGCGCGCGCTGGTCGGCCAGTTCGTCGATGACGCCGGGATGCATCATCAGGTAGCGCATCGGCCAGCGCGCCAGGCCCAGCAGCCGCAGCAGCCGGGTCTGCACTTCCGGGCGCTCCACCAGCAGGGCCAGGTAGCTCTCGCGGCGCAGCAGCGGCTCGACCCAGTCGATGAAGCGCGAGGCCGCCTCCATCGGGCATTCGCCCACGTCGACGGCGTGCGCGGCACGCTTGATCAGCCGGGCCAGACGCAGCTTGCTGTCTTCGCTGAGCCACTGGATCTTGGGTTGCTCGCGCCACGGCCGCACCTGCGCGGCCAGCTCGGCCGGCAGCTCGTCCAGGAACGCGTCGCTGTCCACCGGAGGCAGCGCGGCGCCGCAGCTGCGGCAACCGCCCCCCGCCGCGGCGGGCGGGCGACCGTCGTGCAGCAAGGCGTCGAATTCGGTGGCCACGAACTCCCGCGTCGCGCCGAGCCGGTCGAGCAACTCGCGCGTCTCGCCGTGGTCGGGGCGTTGCGGCCAGCCCAGGCTGCGGGCGATCCAGGCCAGGTCGGCGTCGAGCGTGGGCAACAGGTGGGTTTGCTGGTCGTCCAGATACTGGATGCGATGCTCGACGCGGCGCAGGAACTCGTAACATTGCGCCAGGCGCTGCGCGCTGGCCGGCTTCATCAGGCCTCCGGCGGCGAGCTTGGCGAGCGCCTTCAGCGTGGAGCGGGTGCGGATTTCGGGGTACTGTCCGCCGCGCACCACGAGCAACAGCTGGACGATGAATTCGATCTCGCGGATGCCGCCGCGCGACAGCTTCACGTCGTTGGCGCGCTCCGGGCGACCCGCCGCGCGTCGCTGCGCCTCCTCGCGGACCTTGGCGTGCAGCCGGCGCAGCCCTTCGAAGACACCGTAGTCCAGGTAGCGGCGATAGACGAAGGCCGTCACCAGGCCGCGCAGCGCCAGCGCCCGGCCGCTGCGCACGCTGTCGCGCG
>Ga0182021_10007775_pt1 | contig 12712 bp, 8 predicted proteins | sample 612E3MmetaG_FD_120493 | JGI IMG/M metagenome (GOLD analysis project Ga0182021, IMG submission 120493) | Permafrost microbial communities from Stordalen Mire, Sweden - 612E3M metaG (Illumina Assembly) | ecosystem: Environmental > Terrestrial > Soil > Wetlands > Permafrost | place: Sweden... | reverse complement strand
CTCCCGAAGAGTAGTAATAAGTTGCAGCGTTCTGGAACAAAACGCCTATCCAGTATGTGAATTTGGGGAGGGCGGTGTAGTTGACGTTGAAGCTGACCCAACTGCCATTAGTTGCGTCCACGGTAACGGCATCGCTACTAGCCAGTAGAGACACAGGGGCACCATTGGCGTCTGAGTAAATGACCGCTTGAGCCGAGCTTCCGCCTGTTGCTATGTAAACTTCAACTTGAGTTATGTTTCCAATGTTGCCTGGAGACGTAAAGTTTGACATGAAAAGCCCGCCAAACGTGGAGTTGGTCAAGTTGCCGATTTGGGCATAACCGAAACTTTGAGACGAGGCCGAAGCATGGAAACCGAATCCTACAACTAAGAACGTGGACATAAGCAGAATAGTGCAGAAGGCTATTGATGCTTGGGTCTTGAACGATTTCTCCAAGTGTTTCCACTACTTGATTTCTAATGCTCAGTTTGCTTTTAATGCTTTACATCTCTTCAAAGCAATAATCAAAACAAGTCTCCATCAGTATTTTTTTGGTCAATTCTAATTATCTGCGGAATCTTCCCCCAAGTCCCAACGCACCCCTTGTAAACAATCAGCACGCCTTCCACGCCGGCGATTGATTTCGCAACGTCGATGCCGAATTGAATCCCCGCATTTGGGTCTTCACCCTTCACTACGTTCCCAACAGCCGTAGCGGCAGCATCCGCCAACCCAGCATGCCCGCAGAAAACCGTCGCAGCCTCCGCATCCCCAAAACTCAACGCATGGCTAAAACGCCCCGAACTCGTGGCGACCCCAACCGGAAACTCACAGAGCCGAAACCCAAACCGACGCGACAAAAGCTCCTCGCCAGCAGCAAACGCCACATCAATCGGTACATCCGAAACAGCAGAAACTTCCCCACCATCCTCCACAACCGCGACTTCGCAGCAAGCCGCAATCATGTCTTTCACGGCTAAATCCGCCAAAACCCCTGCCACAGCAGCCATAGGGCCCACATTTGCATTCTGTCCCGCTTCTGCCATTAGCTTTGCCACCAAAGGTTTCTCTGGGGCTGGAAACGGTTTGAGAGTCCACCCGAATTTTGGGTGAGTAGAAAGGTATTCTTCAAGTTGGGTTCTGTGATGTTTTATAGATTCTTGGGCGGCTTTGATTCCTTCTTGTCTATCCGCGACCAAGGTGCAGTTGGAGTCTTTGTAGGTGAAAGCTTGCTTGAACAAATTCTTCATTGCCGCTTCCTTACCCTTTTAAGGTCTGACGCTGTGAACTTCGTGGTTGTTCTGCTTCACCGACTTGATAGCTCTCGCAGGACAAGCGTCCACACATGCGCTGCAAGTGCTGCCCACGCATTTCTCCTTATTGAAAACGATAGAACAATCCTCAGCCAGCGTGATGGCTTCAACTGGACATAGAGCAACGCAGGAACCGCAGCTGATGCATTTCTCCTTGTCTACTTCGATGAGTTTAGGCAGGCTTACTTCTACGCCTTTCTTTCGGAAAGCGGCTACAACTTTATCTAAAGTTTCATTCGCAACTTCTGCCAGGACTTCTCCGCCTTTGCTGTTCAGTTGCGCAGTGATAATGATTATGGGAACCTTCAAGTCGAGGATAACCTGTGAAACTATTGGTTTGTCAACGATTTGCTCAGAGAATTTGAGGAGAATTCGAGCCATTACTGGTTCCTCCCCAACAATTTAGACACATCTTCCGATGTAACAATTCCCAGCACTCTCTGCTCGTTGTCGATTACTGGAAGCGCAGAAATGTGGTGCTGAGCCATCCGTTTCGAAGCCGTCTCCAAGGGCTCATCTAACTTCGCAGTAAATACACGTCTCGTAACAATGTCGGAAAGCACAGTTTTGCCTTCTGCAAGTGCACGCGTGATGTCCCAAGATGTTACTATGCCGTTGAGTTTACCTTGGTCATCCACGACCATGATGTGGTTAACTGACTTGGTCACGATACGCTTGGCTATAGCGTTGACCGCTTCCGTTTCTTTGCAGGTTACTGCAGCCTGCATCACGTTAGCTACGTAAGCCGTAGGTTCCGTCTGTTTCATGCCCTTAAACTTGGTATCCAGCGGCAGTGTCTCCACGGGCGCAGACAAAAAGAACTCGCCAGCATCAATCCACTCCTTCAGCGTGAACGCAACCTGTCGGGCGGTTTTCAAACTGGAAAGCGAACTCACACGGATTTTTCTTTCGCCAACCGTTACGCTGCCAGATTTCAACTCCTTATAATTGACCTTAGCTAGTTTGGGTCTTTCCCTTCTTGGCACACCATAATCTACGACATTCGTGAAGATTTCTTCATCGCGAATGGCTGTTTTCTTTGCCAGACCTTCATTTAGAATTGGGATTGGGATGCCTAAGCCGACGTAAAGTGTTGTGCCATACCGAGTGAAACTTGCACCTCGCAGAAACTCAGGGTCCATCTTTTTTGCGTCTCCCCGAACCATCAATGTCCCATTCTGGCTTGATGCTTCATGCTGGGTTCCTTCCCCGATAACATATCCTTGACCACCGCCGAGGAAAATGCGGGTGCCGATACCGATAGTTTCGTAATCTGGGTCATTCATCAACGGGTTAAGTTCGCCCGCACCTGAATAAGTTGCATTCTTCATCCGCGGAAGCAATTTACCCATGTACGTGTAAATGGTTTCGTCCCGGTTGTTAACAGCACAGTTGTAGTGCTGGTAGCAGTTGCGAAAATTAAGCAGATAAAACTGATTCAGATCATCCTTTGTCAAATTCGTCTTTAACTGCGTTCTTGGATAGCAATCCGTGCCGTAAGCGGTTGCTCTTAATTCAACTTCCTCGCCCTTCACCAAATCTTCAATCAGGTGGCCGCCGCCATACTCAAATGGCTCTGTTTCAGACATGGCTGTAGCCCCTATGTAGAGGTCCACGGCGGCGCCAGGATGACAAATCGGCACATTGTTAATCCAGGCATTGTCGATTTTTATGGGTGGATCGGAATGACCAACGTTTATGATGGCGCCGGAACTGCACATGGCACCAAACGTACCCGTGGTGACGACATCCACTTCCTTAAAAGCCACTTCCACACCGCTGCTTTCCACTAGCCGTTTCATTTCTTCAGCGGTTAAAACTTGAGCATCGCCCTTTCGGATTTTCTCATTAATTTCCGCGACGGTGCGGGTGTTTTTTTGAGGTTTGAGCGCTTTTTCCTCCAACCAATGCCAACGGAATAGGTTTTCTGCGTATTAATAGCTTTTGCAGCCCAAAGCAAAGCTTCCACGGGTCACTTTACCCGTTTCTTGCCCTGACTTGAAGATTCAGCCTGAGGTTTAGACGAAACAAAAAGTGACATAAGAGAATCATGCGTCACCAAACCATATTCGCCCTTCCTCACAGAAACCTCGTCGAACCGTTCGACCCCGTCTGGACGCACACCTGGAACCCTGATGGCGAATGGCACGGGCTCCCTCGTATGGGTTCCAACCGGAACCGGAGTCGGATGATCAGGCAAAACAGCAACGGCACATGGCTCCTTAAGCCCCTTAAGGACTCTGCCAAGCATTCGCCTGTCGAGGTCCTCAATAGTTTTCACTTTCAACTTCGCGTCTTTCACGTGCCCCGCTTCGTCAGGAGCTTCAACGTGAACAAAAACAAAATCGTTAACCTCTAGCGCCTTTAATGCCGCGTCGGCTTTGCCCTCGTAATTGGTGTTAGCCAAACCCGTTGCACCCGAAACGTTGATGACCTCCATGCCCGCGTAGGTTCCGATTCCCTTAACCAAATCCACCGCCGAAATAACCGCCGCCCGCAACCCAAACTTCGCCTTAAACGACGGCATCGACGGCTTCGGTCCGCCACCCCAAGGCCAAATCATGTTCCCAGGATTTTTCCCAGCTCTAACGCGTGCCACGTTGACAGGATGAGAATCCAACAGTGCTTTGGATTCCAAAATCATCTTGCATAGCGAAGCCGCGGTTTCCTCGACTTCCCTGGATTTGGCTTTCGGCAGAACCGCGGAGATTTTTGCTCCGATGGCGTCGTGGGGTGGAGTGCACTCGATTTCGCGGGAATCGGGCACATTACGTAGAATCAAGAAATGGCGATAATCCAAGCCACTGTAAAATTCGATTTTTTTGGGTTTTCCAAATGCCTCGTTTACTGTTTGGATGAGTTGTTTTGCCTCGTCTGTGGTTATGTGTCCTGCGGAGTAGTCGGCTATTTTGCCGTTTTTTTGGGTTATGAGGTTGCATCGGAAGGCAGCGTCGTTTTTTGCGAGTTTAATGCCTCTTGCAGGAGCCTCCAATGGTCCTCTGCCCGTGCAGTAGAGGTGCGGGTCGTAGCCCAGAAGCGAGAGGATGGCGGTTTCGCTGCCCGGGTGCATGTCGTCTGGAACGTTCTTGATGAGTCCGCTTCTACCTTCAGCAGCAATAGTATCCATGTTCGGCTTACGCGCCATCTGCAGCGGAGTCTTATTTCCCAATTCAGGCACCGGATAATCAGCCATACCATCCCCAACAACCAACAGGAACTTCACCAAATCAACCCCAAACAACAATTTCCAAGAGACACTAGACGCTAAAAAGGTATTTGCTGCAGCCACATCTATTGAACGTTTTTATTGACACAAAGACCCAAACCGGCAAAAAAAGATGATTTTCGGCCTTGAGGAAGTCGCGAGAAATATTATTTGATTTCGTTATGCAATTTGGCACTTTTTTCGCCAATAAATAATAACAATGACGACTGCAACGATTAACAACAGGGCAATCACCAACAAAATCGTCATCTTATTAATCGGATTTGAAGCCTGTCTCCATAGTGATCTTGGCAACCCACAACGTTTGATTCGACGCCGCTAAATCTCCAAGCGCACCAGCAACAACAAACCCGTCACTAAGCGCCACCACAGAATAACCAAGATAACCAGTCATGTTCCATTCCATTTTGCCTGAAGAATCCAGTTTAACCAGCGACGGGATCCCAACAGCAACGTAACCTCCATCAGTCATTTGCGCAACTGAGAAAAATTCAGACCCAAGCAGATTAGTATTGGACTGCTGATAGTGAAAGTTCCATTGTGCGTTGCCTTGGGCGTCAGTTTTAACAACCCACGCTGTCCACATATTGTTCTCACTTGTTCCCGGAAGAATATAGCCTTCGTCAGCAGTTTCTGAAACACATGAAAACCAATCAAGTCCGCTTGGAGCAAGATTGTAGGTCTTGTTGAAGAGCAAGGTGCCATTTGCGTCAGTCTCGGCAAACCAAGAATTGCCATTCCATGAGCCAGTAAGTGCAAAACCACCTTTTTTTGTCTCTTGCAAAGAAGTGACGTATACCGCACTATATGTGGTGTTTAGACTAAAAATTTTGCTCCACTGAATGTCGCCGTTTTGGTCTGTTTTTATGAGTTCTGCATAGTTACTGGCTGAGGCGTCATCAGAATTGGCGTTTCCAACGATAGCGTAACCTCCTTCTTTTGTCTGGAGTGCTAGGCACAACTCAAGGTTGCTGAAGGTCATATTCCACTGAATGTTGCCCTCTGCATCCAGTTTAAGAAACCAATTGTAGCCACATAATGCGTACCCCTGGTCGTTAGTTTGTACAACAGAGTTGGCTTGGGCTCCAGCATACCCGTACCCCTGAGATTCATACGTTTTTTCCCAAGTCAGGTTTCCATTTTCATCAGTCTTGAAAAGCAACGCAGTATAGTTCTCCCACTGAGCCGGACTATGAGAAGCAAATGGTTTATACGCGGCTTTTTGGCCTGCAACCGCAAACCCCCCATCTGTCGTCTGAATTACGGACAAACCGACATATGATCCATATGTCTTTGACCATTGGATTGTGGGAGAACCAGAACTTGCATGCACAATTTCCAAACATGGTGAAAGCAGAATCAGCAGAAACGCAAAACAGATAACGTTTGTCTTAAAATCAAAGTCAGAAATCATTAGTCTTCCATAATTGCTTAGGCTAATGTTCGCATATTTAAGCTAACCGTCCCTAAAAACTGACTAAAGCAGTCAGGTTTTTTCTCACAAGCGTCGCCAACCTGAAGTGCGGTTTTTAGAAAAGGATTCAAGAAAAGGAAAGGGGGATTTGGTTTGTTTACCAGAATTTCCAGGGCAACGCATCCATATACTCGTTCAGCGACCGGATTGTGGTGCCGTTGTGTTGTTTGAGGACTCTGGCAAGCGCGGAAGCCAACTCTAGGTTCACGATTACTGGCACGTTGAATTCGACCGCTTGCCGCCTGATGATGTAGCCGTCGGTAAGCACATCCGTGTAGCTAACGCGTTTGTTGGGCATGGGCACGTTGATGACGAGGTCGATTTTGTGGTCCTGCAGGTAATCGAGGATGTTTTCTGGGTTGGCGGTTGCTTCTTTAACCTTATATAAGGCTTGGACTGTTTTGACGCCTTCCGCTTTCATGATTTCGGCGGTGTGTTTAGTAGCGTAGATCTTGAAGCCCATTTCCTCAAACGCCTTCGCCAAAGCAACTGCACGGTGTTTAGGTTCGTCGCCTCCGACGGTGATAAGCACGGAACCGTCTTTAGGCGGCATGCGAAACTCTGCTGACTGTAACGCTTTAGAGAAGGCGTCTGCGAAGTTTTCGCCTAAGCATGCAACTTCACCTGTGCTCAGCATTTCTACTCCCAAAACTGGGTCAGCGCCGCTTAGCCGCATGAAGCTGAACTGTGGAACTTTCACGCCTACGTGGTGAATTGGAGGCAGTTCGCAGGTTTTAATTGCAACGCTAAATTTCTTGTCCAGCATCGCCAAGGTTGCGAGTTCAATGAGGTTTACTCCGCGTGTTTTGCTTACAAATGGCATGGAGCGTGAAGCTCTGAGGTTACATTCAATGACGCTAACCTCGCCGTCTTTAACGAGGTACTGGATGTTATAGGGGCCTTTAATTCTGAGGGCTTTGACAATTTTCTGGGTTGCACTCTCAACCTTCTTGAGGATGTCAGAGCTCAGCGTCTGTGTCGGGATAGTCATTGTGGCGTCGCCGCTGTGCACCCCCGCGTTTTCTATGTGCTCGATTACTGCACCGATGAGGCAGGTCTCGCCGTCTGACACGCCGTCTGCCTCCACTTCTTTGGCACCTTCTATGAATTTGCTTATGACTACTGGTTGGTCGCGGCTAACTTTCGCGGCTAATTTGAGGAAGTTATCCAGCGAAACTTCATCGTAGGCAACGCGCATAGCCGAGCCCGACAGAACGTAGCTGGGTCGCACAATGACAGGGTAACCAATTTTTTCCGCAAATAGCTTGGCACCTTCGATTGAAGCGAGTTTGCTCCATGGCGGCTGCGGGATGTCAAGTTTATCCAGGAGTTCGCTGAATTTAGATCGGTCTTCTGCGCGGTCGATGTCTTCTGCGGCTGTTCCCAGCAGTTTGACACCTGAGTGTGCCAGCTTCATAGCTAAGGTGTTCGGGATTTGTCCGCCAACGCTTGCTATGAGTCCCTGCGGGTTTTCCTTCTCGTAAATGTCCAAGATTCTTTCGGGAGTTAACTCTTCGAAGTACAGTTTATCGGAGACGTCATAGTCGGTGCTGACGGTTTCTGGGTTGTAGTTAACCATGATGGCTTCTTGAATGCCATATTTCTTGAGTGCCCAAACGGTGTTTACTCCGCACCAGTCGAATTCGACGCTTGATCCTATGCGGAAGACGCCTGCGCCTAAAACGAGGACTTTGCTCTTGTCTTTGCTGAGTTCGATGTCGTCTTCGTCTCCGCCATAAGTTAAGTAGAGGTAGTTGGTTTTAGCTGGATATTCAGCTGCCAACGTGTCTATCTGTTTGATGGCTGGAACGATGCCAGCGGTTTTGCGGAACTGCCGTACTTCAGGCTCGGTGGTTTTGGTGCAGATTGCGATTTGCTCGTCAGAGAAGCCTAGCCGTTTTGCTTCGCGCACCGTCTCTTTCGCTGTGCTATCTTTGAGTTGGAGGGAGCGCAGTTTGGCTTCCATGTCGATGACGTTTTGGATTTTATGCAGGAAGAACGGGTCGACGCCGCTTAGCCGATAAATTTCTTCGATTGTTATACCCATTTTGAGGGCTTTTACGATTTTGTAGAGGCGTTCATCGGTTGGGTTTGCAACTGCATCTTTTATCCGGTCAAGGGTTTCGGGTTCGGAGTCATCGGAGTTGCAGACTAACCCCAGTTTGCCGTTGTCAAGCATGCGGACAGCTTTTTGGAGTGCTTCTTCGAGACAGCGTCCTATGGACATGACTTCGCCAACACTACGCATTTGGGGTCCAATGTGGCGGTCTGCATAACGGAACTTTTGCAGGTCCCAACGAGGGATTTTGACTGTGATATAGTCTAGAGCGGGTTCAAAACAGGCAGTTGTGACTTCAGTGACTTTGTTAACGAGTTCAGGAAGCGTGTAACCGATAGTCAGTTTGGTGGCTATGTAGGCGAGTGGGTAGCCGGTAACTTTGCTGGCTAGGGCGGAACTCCGAGACATACGACTGTTGACTTCTATGACGCGGTACTCTTCGCTTTTCGGATGCAACGCCCATTGGATGTTGCATTCGCCCACGATACCCAGAGCACGGATAGCGTTTATGGACGTGCTACGGATAAGATGGTATTCGCGATTAGTCAGGGTCTGCGACGGCGCGACAACAATGCTATCTCCAGTGTGGACGCCCATGGGGTCAAAGTTTTCCATGTTGCAGATTGTTAAACAGTTATCGTTGTAGTCCCGCACGACTTCGTATTCAACTTCTTTCCAATGTCCCACGTATTCTTCAACAAGGACTTGGTGGATTCTGCTTTGGGCTAAGCCGCGGGTAGCTATGTCGCGGAGCTCCGATGCGTTATGAGCTACGCCGGCTCCTTTACCGCCAAGCGTGTAAGCGACACGAAGAATAACTGGGTACCCAATTTCTTTCGCCACGTCTAATGCTTCAGCAACTGTAACTGCGGCTTTGCTTCTCAGCGGCGGAACGCCAGCTTTTAGCATAGCTTCGCGGAAGCGTTCCCGGTCTCCAGTATCTTCTATAGCTTGAACAGGAGTGCCCAGAACTTTAACGTTGTACTTTTCAAGGATGCCTTGCTTGTACAGTTCAATGCCGCAGTTTAGCGCAGTTTGTCCGCCAAAGCCCAACAGGATACCGTCGGGGCGTTCTTTGGCGATGACTTTCTCCACATACTCAGGGGTAACTGGGAGCAAGTACACTTTACCTGAAAGCCTCGGGTCAGTTTGTATGGTTGCGATGTTAGGGTTAATGAGTACGGTTTGTATGCCTTCCTCCATGAGGGCTTTGAGGCATTGACTACCACTGTAGTCGAATTCGGCTGCTTCGCCGATTTTGATGGCGCCGCTTCCCAAAACCAGCACTTTCTTGATCCAGTCGAACTTTGGCATTACTGCTTTGCCTCCACATTCTTAGCGAACTCGTCAAACAGGAATTCGGTGTCGTAAGGTCCCGGCGACGCTTCAGGATGCCATTGTACTGCGAAGACGGGTTTGGTTTTGTGACGCATGCCCTCGACCGTTTTGTCGTTGGCGTTTATGAACCAGCATTCGAGTGGCGTCTTGGAGAAGCAGTCGAAGTCGACGGCATAGCCGTGGTTCTGGGTAGTAATGTAGCAGCGGTTAGTTTTCAGGTCCAGCGCGGGCTGGTTTTGGCTGCGATGCCCAAACTTTAGCTTGTAAGTGTCCCCGCCTTGTGATAGCGCGAGTATTTGGGCGCCTAAGCAGATTCCCATTAGCGGAACTTGTTCGACGAGTTCTTTGACGGCTTCGACGGTTTTCCTACAGCGCTTCGGATCGCCTGGTCCGTTGCTGACGAAAACACCGTCTGGGTTGTAGGCGAGGATGTCTTTGGCTGACGTGTTGTAGGGTACACGGATTACGTTGATGCCGCGTCGGAGAAGGTTACGAATGATGCTGTTTTTTACCCCGCAGTCAATGAGGACCACGGTGCGTTTGCCGTCAACCTTATACTGGACGGGTTCCTTCACGGAGACTTCAGCCACCAAGTCCGATGCGTTGGGATCTGGGATGTTTTTAGCTTCGTTGAGCAGGGTGTCGAGGTTGAGTTCTTCGTCTGCCTCGCAGACTTTGATTATGCCAAGCATGACTCCGTGCGTGCGAAGTTTCTTTGTTAATCTTCGGGTGTCTACACCGCTTATTCCCGGGATGCCCTCGTCATATAACCACTTATCCAGAGTCCGTGTTGATGCCCAATGGTGAGGGCGCTCACATAATTCGTGGATTATGAGCCCCGAGGTTTGGATGCGGTCAGATTCAAAGTAAAGCGGCAAGCCAAGATTCAGATTGCAGGCTGGAACGCCATAGTTGCCTACAAGTGGATAAGTTAAAGCCAGAATCTGCCCCTTGTACGATGGGTCAGTTAAGGCTTCCGGGTAACCAACCATAGATGTTGAAAAAACCACTTCGCCGGTAAGTTTCTTAGCAGCTCCGAACCCTTTCCCGAGGAAAAAGGTGCCATCTTCTAAAACCAGAGCCGCTTTCTTGCTTTTGCAGGAGTTAAGTTCTTGGACCAAAGCCCTATTCTACCTATCAGGTTGAATTTTTAAACGTTGTGTTTTTGCTTGTTTTCGAGATGAACTGTTGGACTGCTGCGTCAAGTTTGTTCCAGGCTTCCTCAAGTTCCTTGTCCAGCTTAGATATATCCGATTTGGTTTGAAGCACTTGTTTTTCACGCTCACAAAGCATCCTTTTAACTTCCGCAGGCGCTGGTCCACCTTTAACCTTACAAGCTTCCACGAGTCTGAGGGGGTCAGCGAGTGCTTTGATGTCTTCAGTTTTCACGTTCAGCTTTATGCCTGTGGAATCCTCTGCAGCCTTTGCAAGCATCTTTGGAGTGGCATCGGCGAAGGTCATTTTGGTCTCTATGAGTGATTTTACGAGAGCACCGACGATTCTGTGTGCCGAACGGAATGGAATATTGTATTTTCGGACCAGCAAGTTAGCCAACTCGGTTGCGGCAACGAAACTTTTAAGCGCTTTGTTGGAAACGTCTAACGTGACTTTGAGTTTTGGGGCCAGTTTGTGGATCATGTCGAGTGAGGCGCGGACATTGTCGATGGACTCCCAAAGCTTGGGAGTGATCTCTTGAAAGTCCAAATTGTATGTCGAAGGCAGGCTCTTTACAGCTGCTGTTACTATAACAAAGTTCCCCAAGACATGACTGGCATGTGCACGGATAACTTCCAAGACTTCTGGATTCTTCTTTTGCGGCATGATGCTGCTTGTGCTGGTAAACTCATCTGGGAGTTCGACTACGCCAAAGTCAGGGCTGCTCCAGATAATAAGGTCTTCAGCAAGACGACTCAGGGTCACGGCGGTCAGTGTGAGAGCAGCGAGGGTTTCTTCAATGAAATCTCGGCTTCCGACCGCGTCGATTGAGTTTTCTATTAAGCCTTTGAAGCCCAAGAGTCCCGCGGTTAGGTCCCGGTTTATGGGGAAACTGGTTGTAGCTAAGGCACATGCTCCTAGTGGGCTGAGGTTGACTCGTGTGTATGTGTTTTGGAGTCTTTGCATGTCCCGCTGGAACGCATCAACATAAGAGAGCAGGTAATGGGCGAAAGTTACTGGTTGGGCAGGCTGCAGATGCGTATATTCTAAAATCACCGTTTCAAGGTGGTCTTCTGCAACTTCCGCCAGATGCTCCTGAACATGCGCCAAAGAACGCATAAGCGTCAGCAGCTCGTTGCGCAGGGTCATGCGGATAGCAGTGGCAACTTGGTCGTTACGACTCTTCGCAATATGCAGGTTACCGCCTGCTTCGGTACCAGCTTCTTTAAGAATCGCTTCTTCGACAGCCATGTGAACATCTTCCATGGAACTGTCCAACTGGATGTCCGAAGCATTAACCAAGGCTGTTAAGAGAACGGCGCCGTCCTGTTTGGCAAGGATTTTCTGCTCGATCAACATGACGATGTGTGCTTTGTTGATGGCAATCACCGAGTCCAATAAACGGGCGTCGTCTTTGATTGAGGAAGTGAAGTGGGCAACGTCTTCGCGTACGTTTGCGAGTCTGCCACCGTGCAAGATTTTAGACATCCAGTTCTCTCCAAGTGTTCGGTCAAGGTTGATGATTATGCTTTTTTGGTGGGCTGCTGCTTCTTAGCCCTTGAGCGTTTCAGAGCATTGTACATTCGGGTCTGCAGTCCCCACAGTTCAATGAAGCCTTTGCTGTAGGATTGATTAAAGGAGGTTTTGATGTTATAATTTGCCAGATTCTTGTCGTAGAGCGACATAGGCGAGGAGCGCCCGACAACTTGGAGCCCGCCCTTGAACAGCTTTAGGCGAACTTCGCCTGTTACGTTTTCTTGGGATTTATTGATGAATGCATCTAAATCGTCTTTAAGCGGGTCAACCCACAAGCCCGCGTACGCCAAAAAAACCCATTGGGCGTCGATTTGCGCTTTGAAGAGAACTTCGTTGCGGGTCATGACCATCTTTTCGAGGTCTTTGTGGGCTTCGAGGATTACGGTTGCGGCGGGACACTCATAGACCTCACGGCTTTTTATCCCAACTAAGCGGTCTTCAATATGGTCTATGCGACCAACACCGTTCTTTCCGGCAATTTCGTTCACCGTTTGAATGAGTTCGAGGGGTTTCATTTTCTCGCCATTTACTGCGACAGGAATGCCTGCTTCAAACTGGATGGTTACATATTCTGGTTTGTCGGGAGCTTTTTCTGCTGCAACCGTCCATAGGTAAGCTTCTGCGGGCGGCT
>Ga0182021_10007774_pt1 | contig 12712 bp, 2 predicted proteins | sample 612E3MmetaG_FD_120493 | JGI IMG/M metagenome (GOLD analysis project Ga0182021, IMG submission 120493) | Permafrost microbial communities from Stordalen Mire, Sweden - 612E3M metaG (Illumina Assembly) | ecosystem: Environmental > Terrestrial > Soil > Wetlands > Permafrost | place: Sweden... | reverse complement strand
TGCTGTCTTCGTTGCGGTTGATGTTGGCGTACGCGTCGCCGTTGAGGTGGCCGTGCTCGTCGTTGTCGGTGTGAGTGTCGCGGTGGCCGTGGCCGTCGGTGTCTTAGTAGGCCGACGAGTGGCAGTGCTGGTGATGATGGGTGTCTCCGTGATGGTCGTATTCTGTGCGGCAGGAGCCTGCGTTGCAGGAGCACTGATCGTTCCGCTTGCCGCTACGTTGGTCGATTTGGGTGCAACGGTGGGTGCCTTGGCGGATGAGCCACTCGGCGCGTCGATCTTCGCGCTGCCGATCGCGCCTTCCACGATCAAGCGCGGCGCTCCGCCGATGATGCACCCACCCGTGCATGTCGCGCCCGCAATTTCGATCTCGTACTTTCCATCACGCGCAGTAATCGTCTGCTTGCGGCCATCCCAATCGACGAGGGTGGCCTGCGCGGCATGCGCCGCGACGCTGATCTTCACGGGTGACGGTTGACGCGTCCACGCCACGGTCGTCCAACCACTGTCGCCGCGTTTCACCGTGACGATCGTGTCCATGTCATTGCGCTCGGTGAGCGACGCTTCGGTGAAGCCGGCCAGATAATTCGAGCCTACCTGAAAGGCCGAGAAAGCCGGTCGGCGTGAACCATCTTCGCGCACCAGGCCAAACGGTTCGGGGTTGGCGGCATGATCGGCAGGCACATCCGCCATCTTATAGATCGCCACGCGGTTTGCTCCGCCTGCCAGCGCCATCGCCAGCGATTGAATGATGAAGTGCGCCTGCTCATCGAGCGTGATCGTGTGCTTGGCGTTGGGCACGGGCCAGGCGGGATCGGTGCTGGGCGCGGCATTGGTTTCGGTGAGCCACAGCGGTTTGTCGAAGCCATGCTCACGCATCTGCTGGTGATGCCACGCAATTAGGTCGTAAATTTGATCGGTGGTGAAGTAGAGATTCGCCGAAGCGACATCGAAATAGTAATTGTGCTCCGCCGCCGCGCGATCCTTCTGCATCTCGTCGAGCAGACGCTTGAAGAACGGCGTGCGGCCATAGTTCACATCCCACCAGTAAGTGAACGCACTGAGATGCACCGTGGCGTTGGGATTGGTTTGTTTGATGACGTTGTAGGCCACGCGCATGAGTTGCAGAAAGTCCTTTTCGTTACCGCCCCACGTGCGGCCGGGATAGCTGGGCTGCCAGATGTCGGGCTCATTCCAGATGATCCAGTGATTGATGCGGCCCGCATACTGGCCGACGATCTTGCGGACGAACGCCGCCCACAGATTGTTGGGATCGTCGTCGGGCAGTGTGAGGCCGCTCGGCACGCCAGGGACGTTGCCATCTTGCAGCGCCCACGGCGGCGTGTTGACGATCAAGCCGACGACCTCGCGCCCGGCGGCCAGTTCTTTCGCCAGCTGCGCGTCGGTAAAGAACGAAGTGTTCCACTGGCCGCTGTCGTTGGGCTGCATATCGGCCCACGGAAAGCGGACGCGCGTCCAGCCTGCGCCCAGCTGCGTGGCCGCCGCCGGATTGTCGAACGTATCGATGGCGCCAAAGCGGCGATCGGGCGTGGCGGCGGTGGCCAGCAAAGGCTGTAGCACACTAAGTAGCAGTGCCAGTATGAGAATGACGAGTGACGAGTGACGCGTGAAATACTTTTTCAAATCCGTGTTCATCGGTGTTCATCCGTGTCCTAAAATAGAGCGCGGCGATTGTAGCATAGGCATGGCAAACAAAAAACCCGCTCGCCACGAGGGAGAGCAGGGTTGGATTGGAGTAGGATGACCTGTTTCCCAAGTCAACCACACTTCAGCCCTATACTCTCCCTGAAAAAGTTACAAAACTCTTACCCGCCGCCGTCCCTCAAACCGGGGGTTATAGCTTACAATCTCCTTAACCAAGGTTACACCGATCAAGCCGTTCGCCCCACATCGTTCCCCCGGCGGCGAACTTCATCAGGGAGGAGACTAGCATGTCACATCGTCGAACAACGGCGCACACCGCGCCGCGTTGGCAGGTTGTGTTGCATGGTCTGGTTGCTTTTGCCATGCTCGTGGCGCTGATTGGAGAGGCGTTGCCGGTTAGCGCCGCGCCGCTCGCGGATTATCAGCCATCGACCTCCGCTGGGGCGGCCAACCCCGATCAATCTCCGCCGCCCAATAATCCTGATGCCCCCACGGCCAGCGGCCCGTCGATGTACCTCAACGGCGCTAACTACGTGAATGTGCCCAATGCCTCACTGCCCGCCATTGGCAGCGGCGACCTCACGCTGGAAGCCTGGGTGTATCCGACGAACGTCACCGGCTTTCACGCCGTGCTGGCCAAGTGGTATGCGGCCGGTTTCTGGTTCGGCATCGACAACGGCAAGCTGCGCCTGTATCGAGGCAGCACCACCTTTGTGCAAAGCGTCACCAGCATTCCGCTCAATCGCTGGACGCACATTGCCGTGGCCTCTTACACCGATTACGGCTGCAACCCGACCGACGGTTGGTGCGCCGACTTTTTCATCAACGGCGATCTGGACAGCAACCAGGCGCATACAGGAGGCGGAGCCGTCGGCGGCGCTTACGATCTGCACATTGGCAACGATCAAACTGTGGAATACTTCGTCGGCGACATCGCGGAGGCGCGTATCTGGTCCAGCGCGCTGGGCGGCGAGACACTGCGCCGCAACATGCACCACGCGATCAACGAGAAGCGCCCCGGCCTCATCGCCAACTGGCACCTCACGGGCGATTTCAAAGATGCGATTAACGGCATCGATGGCACGCCCGTCGGATCACCGGCCTTCGTCGGCTTTCCCTCGCCCGCTCAGCCGGATGTCTCCGTCACCGATCGCTTCTTCAACACCCTGCCGCAAGCCACTTATGCGGCGGGCACCGCCTTCGTGCCGAGGTTGAATCGCGCCATCCTCGCAGGCGGTTATCGCGCGGGCGTGCCCAGCACTGCGATCACTGCGGTGGATGCTGGCTCTGGCGCGGCAAGCAACATCGGCAACTTGCCGGCGGCCCGCGCGTATGCGGCGGCGGCGTATGCGTCGTCGAATGACACGGTGTACGTTTTCGGCGGCAGCGATCAACTCACCACAGCCGACTCATTCGATTCGATCTACGCCGTTAATCCAGACACCGGCGCAGCACGCACCGTGGCGGCGACCCTGCCGGCCGGCCGCGACAATGCCACCGCGATTTATCTCGATCATCTCAACCAGATCGTGATTCTCGGCGGCTGGTATTACGAGGGCGGCGTAGAGAAGTACGCCAACTCGATCTATGTGTTTGATGTGGCCTCGGAAACGATCAGCAGCGCGTCATTCACGTTGCCGCAACCCGCTTACGGTTTAGCGGCGGCCTATTCGCCGTTGACGCAGAAGGTCTACTTCTTCGGCGGTTCGCCGGATGGCGGCGCGACCTTCGACGACGGCGCGTACGAACTCACGTTGAATGCGGGCGGCAGCGGCTCGATCACGAAGCTGGCCGCGAAGCTGCCCCAAGCCGATCGGGGTGGCGTGGCCGTGGAAGACCCCGTCTCGCATCTGATCTACATCGTCAACGGACAATATAACGGCAACGTGGTCGCGTTCGATCCGACCACGCTGGAATTGTGGCGCACGCCGATCGAACTGCCGCGCGACGACAGCGGCAACCTGCTGATTCGTCCCTATTCCAGCGTGATCTATAGTGCGCGCCAACGTCATGCGCTCGTCATCGGCGGCGGTTACTGGACTTCGGCGGGTGATACCAACGTGTGGCGCATCCCGCTGGGCGACGGGCCGAGTGTGCCGATCGGGCATTGGGACTTCGTCAATTCGTTCCTGGGCAACCTCGATTATATGAGCAGCGTGTATTGGCGCGTGTCGATGGGCCGCTCGAGTAGCGCAGTGCAATACTTCGATTCCGATCGCGGCGTGCGTTATCCCGGCGCGTTGAATGCGACGGGCCTGGGCGGCATGAGGACCGATCCGAACGACGGCAGCACGTGGTTCACTACCTGGAATGGCAATACCCTGAACGTGAAGCACGACACGGGCAGTGCGATCGAAACGCGCTACAGCGAGACGCGCGGCTCCCCGATTACGACGGGGTATACGCCCGACGCCGTCGTGCCGTACAACAATCACACGCCCTTCTTTGGCAACGGCTACAACTTGAAGTGGCAGAACGTCAATGATTACATTCTGGGAACCTGGCACGATAGCTTCGTCGGGCCGGGCACCGGCAGTTGGCAATGGACCCATATCCCTGCGATCGCGCACCGCAACTCCAGCGAAGCCTGGGCGATTGTGGAGCCGTGGTACTATCTCATTTGCAAGCCGAGCGGACCGAACGCGCCCAACTGCGGCGGCCCGATCGCCACGCGACCGCAGCTGGGCCGGTTGTATTACGAATACTACGGCACGAACTACGCTGAAAATCTCTACGGGTATCCCTGCGGCGTCAGTCTGTGGGCCAAAGACTTGGTGTTCGGCCAAAACGGCGATTGGTGGATCGGCGGCGACGGCGGCGTGTGTCGCTATTCGAGTCTGTATCCGCCTACGGGCTATGCCGGTAATCTCTTCGTGCCGACGATCGGTGCGAACGTGAAGAAATTGTCGGTCGATGGGGATGGCCGCATCTGGGCGGCGTTAATGCCCGACACTAACGGCAACACTGGCGGATTGAGCGCTTACGAAGTGCTTGGCCCAGCCAACACCTTGGGTACGGTGCGCACGCAAGATTGGAACTGGCTTACCGCGCCGATCGGCACGATCACCTCACTGGCGAACGGCTGGGACAGCGGCATTCGCGCGATCACGGCGAATGGTGAGCGGGTGTGGATGGCGCTCAATACGGATCCGAATAACGGTCCACTGGCGATGTTCTCGCCGCGCTGGCAGCAGTTGGGCGGATCGAACGAAGGATCGCTGTGGGGCGTGCGGCACGTCTTCCTCGCGCGCGGACGAGCGTTCTTTGCAACCAACGGCGACCGCTTGGTGACTTTACAGCCCGACGGGATTTCGTGGGACGATCGGGCGTTGGCGGGCGTGAAAGCGGTGACCGCCGATCAAAAAGGCCGTATCTGGATCGGCGCGAGTGATGGTGTGCGGCGTTGGACACCGACGGGTTGGGACATGATCGATGGCGCATTGGGTACAGCACCGACCGGCCCGATCAATGCGATTGCGGCAGACAGCAAGGGGCGTATGTGGATCGGCGGCGAAAACGGCCTGACGTTATTCGATCGGGAGCGCTGGGTCACGACGATCCAACCGCCACAGGGCGCGATCTCAGTGACCACTGTCATGGTCGATCGGGATGACAACGTGTGGGTGGGCACGACGCAGGGCTTAGCGAAACTCAACACCACCGATCAAACGTGGACGACGTACACTACGGCAAACGGTCTCTACACCAACAGCATCTTCGACATTCAACTGTTGGGCGATGGCAACCTCGCCGTGAGCACCAGCGGCCCAGGCGGTGGTCTGAGTCTCTTCAATGGTACGACGTTCGTGCAGCAGAGTTACCCGCCGGGCGCTGATCAGCCATTAACAGTGGATAATCTCGGACGCTTGTGGGCGGGCGCGATCAATCGTGAACCGACCGGTTATTACGGACGTTTCTGGACTAACAGCGGCCTGATCGATTCCAACGTGGTCGATAACGCGAGTGACGGCGCGAATCTGGTGTGGTTCACGCATCCCGGCGGCGGCGTCAGCATCCGCAGTTCGTTCCTGCCGCCGCTGGCCGATGTGCAGCCGCAGATCGATCCGGCCAACGGTGTGGTGCCCAATCGCGGCAGTGAAGGCGATGCAATCACCATCAACGGTTCAGGCTTCGGCAACAATCCAGCGGAAGTCAGCGTCAGCATCGGCGGCGCACCCACCGACATCTCGACCGTGGCGGACAATCAGATCACGGTGAAGCTGCGCGGCGATAATCTGTCGGGGGATGTCACCGTGCGGCGCGGCAAACGATCAGCCACGCTGAGCGGCGGCGCAACGCCCTCGTTCTGCGCCGTGCCCAAACTCACCGGTGTGTCACCGACTGGCGGCAATGTCGGCGTGCAGATCAAGATCACGGGCAGCAACTTTGATCCGAATGCCACGGTGAAACTCGGCGGCGGCGCGGTGCAGCCGTTGGGCGTGCGCGGCGCGGGCACGGCCAGCGTGTGGATCAATTACGCGGATACGTCCGGCGCGATCGTGGTGAGCAACCAGTGCGCCAACACGTCAGTCTCGCCCGCGGCCACATTCCGCAAGGTCAATGTGACCGTCAACAAATTGCAGTTGAACCAGGGTTACATCGGCATGGGCTTCTACGCGGGCAATGCCACGCTGGCTTCGGCGTGGATCAGCGTCGATCAAGCGCCGCGCTCAACCGACAAAGTCCAGATCGATTACGCGCACTTGCAACTGGGGCCGATCGGCAATCCTCTGAAGGATGTCACCCAACCGATCGGGTCACCGGGCGCGTACTCGGTGGGTGCGCCGAATCCGGCGGTGTTCGCGGACATCGCCAATGCCATCAACATGTCGAACATCATTTACTATGGCAGCGGCCCGACGAACGTGCATTACGAGTTGACCACCGCTGGGCGCACGGTCGCTTCATCGGATCAATCGATCACGTTTGAGCCGACAACATCGCCGCGCGTGCTGCTCATCCCGATCATGCCCGACGGCTACACAGGACAGCAGTTGAATCAGATGAAATCGACGGTCGATGCGAACCTGGCCGACTATCGCTATCGCATCTATCCGGGAGGGCTGGATCCATACTGGTCGGATGAAGTGATCGTGCAGAGTCAGGTCACGTCCAATCCGTTGATCAACATCGGCGACGGCGGCGAGCAGGCCAATGCGGGCGGCTACTTTGAAGGCATTCGCCAACGCTACAATTCAACGCACTATCCTAAAATACCGCTGTCGTTTGGCGTGATCTTCACTAACGTCATCACGGGCACGGCGGCCGGTATGGGCCAGATCGGCATCACCTCAAAGTGGCAGGCCCACACCGATTGTGAGAATTCGTTCTTGAGCGATGTCAAAGATTTCTTCGGCTTCGATAAAGGCTGCGGACCGGAATTTCCGCAGTATCTGGGCTGGGCACAGGGGGACTCGAATGCCAGCCGTTACTTCGCGCACGAGTTGAGTCACATGTTGGGTCTCGTGCCCAATGGCGCGGCAAACTTCGTCAATTACTTCACCCTACAGGGCGGCGGCAATCATTCCGGCACGAGCGAGTTGATCACGACCACGCTGGTCAACGGCGTGCCCACCGTCGTGCCGGATGCGTGCGGCAACACTGGCGCGACCTTCAGCGCGGCGCGCTCGTTTTATCAGCAGCCCGGCATTGCTGAACCGGTCGTCAACCCGATCAGTGGCGTGCAGCTCCAGAATCAACTCGCCGACAACAATCCCAACACCGGCCGCGCCAAAGCGTTGTTAAGTTATGCCTGCGCCCGCACCGGCATCAACACGTATCTCGAACCGCCGGACTTCAGCTACTTGCGCGCGGCGCGCTACTCGTCACTGCGGCCGATCTTTAATCCGGCGCAATTGCTGGCCTTGCAGCCTTCGACTGCGTCCCTGCGGAACTCCGCTCAGGATGCGAACACCGCTGAACCCGAGCGCCTGCACATCTCCGGCGTGATCACGCCCGACCTCGCGGGCGACACCGGCGCCATTCGGCGCGTGGAAGTGCTTGATTCTGCGGCGAAAACCAGCGCCGATTTTCTGAGCGGCTATCAAGTGGTGGAATACAATGCGGCCAATCAAGAATTATTACGCTGGGGCATCAGCCCGTTGTCCTCGGAGATTCCCAACCATCACGTCGAACCGAACCAGCCGGCGCACGAGGGGCACAGCGATGTGGCGTTCTTCTCGGCGAATGTGCCGAAAGCGAACGGTGTGGCGCGGATCGATCTGATCACGGGCACGCTCGTGCTCGCTCGTTTCAGCGCCGGCCCCCACGCCCCGATCGTGGCGATCTCCAGCCCGGCGGGCGGCGAGAGTTTCACTAGCGGCACGGTGCCCCTCGCGTGGACGGCGACTGATGCTGATAACGATCCGCTGCAAGTGGCGATCGAGTTCAGCAAAGATAATGGTACATCGTGGTCGCAGATCGGCAGTGCCAATGGCAGCAGCACACTCAACGTTCCGATCGAACAGCTGGCGGGCAGCGCCAATGCGCGTATTCGCGTCTGGGCCAGCGATGGGTTCCTCAGCGGCACGGTGACGAGCAATGCCTTCAGCGTGGCCGCGCAAGCGCCGTCGCCGTTCATCATCTCGCCGTTGAATGGGGCGACCTTCCTGGAAGGGCGAGCCGTGCCGTTGCTGGGCCGTGCCTTCGATCAGCAAGATGGCGTGTTGACGGACACCAATTCGATCGCGTGGTCGAGCAATCGAGATGGCGCGTTGGGGCAAGGCGAAGCACAAAGCGTCATGCTCAGCGCGGGCGTGCATACGATCACCCTGCAAGCACAGAACAGCGCGGGGCTGACGGCCACGACGCAAATCACGCTGGAAATCAAGCCTGATTACGATGCGGACGGCATTCCCGACGATCAAGAAGCGGCGTTGGGGTTGAATCCGTTGGTGCAGACGGATGCGTATTCGGACGCGGATAATGACGGGCTGACGCTCATCGCCGAGCTCAATCGCGGCACCAATCCGAACAATCCCGATACCGACGGCGACGGTCGCACCGACGGGCAGGAAGTGATCGACGGCACCGATCCCGCCGTAGTCGATCCGCCGCGCCCGAATGTGTTGAGCGTCTGGCCGTTGTCGCTGACGTTCAACCTCGATCTGGCGCAGCCGGGTCAACTGCCGCAGGCGATGTTGGAAGCGCTTAGCCATCAACCGGTCAGCGCCACCTTCACGACGAACACGCCGTGGATCGATCTGAACTCGGCGGGCGGCGAAACGCCCGCGCTCACGACGGTCGTCATCAATCCGATCGGGTTGGCGGAAGGCACGCAAGTGGGATCGATCACGGTGAATTCTGATCTGGGTTCAGTCACCGTGCCCGTCACCGTCACGGCAACCAACAAAGGCAATTTCTGCGATGCCAACCGTGATGGCCAAGCAAATCAAGCCGACATCACCGCGGTGCAGGCGCGCGTGGGGGCCGTCATCGGCGACGCGAACTATGCCGTGCAGTACGATGTGAATCGGGATGGCGTGATCGATACGACGGATGTCTCACTCATTGGTGTGTGCGTGGCGGGGCCGAGTGGAGCACACGCAGTGTATCTGCCGCTCATCAGAAGATAGTGCTAAGCAGTAGCTCATTTCGATTCAAGCGCAAAGTTGTTGACCGCTTGCGCTGAGGTCCTCTCGCAAGTCCGCGCCCAATTGGGACACTCCCAATTGGGCGCGTTTCATTTCTGCTCATGGCCTTCGCTGTGCTATACTTCGCCTAACTAAAACTTTGCTTCGCTCTCATACTGTGCGACTTTGATCGCAGGTCCTTCCCATGACCGACTCCGATCCCGATTCAACCACTAACATCGACCGCAGCGGCGGCGCTGATCTCAACGCTGGACGAGACATCAACATCGGCGGCGATGTTGTCGGCCGCGACAAGATCGTTCAGAACATCGGCCAGATCATCGGTCAGGTCACACAACGTCCGCTAACCGCCGTAGAAAAGCGCGATTTGGCACGTTCGTTCGAGATGCGCGATCTGCGTAAAGGCGTGACCGCCTTTATGCAACGCTTGCGTGATCGCGCGGCCGAGGCGGCCGATGTGGCAACCAGCGGCCCCTATCGTGGCTTGCTTGAATATCGCCTTGGTGATGCAGAGGTCTTCTTCGGTCGTGCTACTGCAACACGTGCCTTACTCAAGAAAGTACACAGTAGTTCACTGACGGTGCTATACGCCGAGTCAGGCGCGGGCAAGACTTCGCTCATTCAAGCTGGCCTTGCCCCCCACCTCATCGCCCAGGGCCATCTGCCCGTTTATGTGCGCCCCTATAACATAGCTCCATCACTCGCCGTCAAACGCGCCTTCTTGCCGAACCTTGACGACACGCCGCGTCTGGCCGAATCATCACTGCGCGATTTCCTCACGCGTGTTACTGGCGTGCTCGGTTCGCAGATCACGCCCTTCATCTTTCTCGATCAATTTGAAGAGTTCTTCACTCAACTCGAAGAAACATCCAGGGCTAGATTTATCGAAGAACTGGCTGAATGCCTCGACGATCCAAGTCTCAATGTCCGGTGGGTCCTGGCGTTACGTACCGAATTCTTCGGTCACCTGGCGGACTTCCGCCCGCGCATTCGTAATCCGTTCGAAAACGATTATCGTCTCAATCGTTTAACGCGCATTGAAGCACGCGAATCAATCGCCGCGCCCGCCGCACGACGCGAGCTTGCTTTCGAGGATGGGCTGATCGATGTCATCATCGATGACCTGGGCAAAGAAGAAGTCGTGCCGCCACAAGTGCAGTTGGTCTGCTCGGCCCTATATGAGGTACTGACGCCCGGTGCGCAGATCATCACACGTCAGCTTTACAATGATCTGCATGGCGCTGAGGGTATCTTGCGCGGACATCTAATCCGCGTCTTGAACAGCAAATTGACGACTACCCGGCGCCCGATCGCCCAACACCTACTCGAAGCATTGATCACCTCCGACATCCGGCGTGTCATGCGTACCCGCGCTGAACTTGCTACAGAGCTTGCACTGCAAGACGTGGGCCCAGCGACCCTCGACGCCATTTTGAGTCAGTTGGTGGAGAGCCGTGTGCTGCGCGTTGAGGAAATAGATGGCGGATTGGCCTATGAGCTGGCACACGATTACCTGCTTGATGAGATGAAACTCGATCCTGCTGTCCAGGCACGCAAGCAGGCTGAAGAACTGATTGCTCAAGGTATCAGCAACTGGAAAAGGCTGGGGACTTTACTAGGGGCAGATGCGCTGACCCTGGTTGAGCGCCAAAGCGGCGTGCTGAGCCTGAGTCCTGATGCGCTGGATCTGCTTGCACGGAGCGCGGTCGCGAATAAGCGTCAACCCGACTATTGGGTTCGTCTCCTGCCGCCTGAGGCGCGCGCCCGGCTGATCGAGGAATTGTCCGTTTCCCTAACGAGTGATGATCGCCGCTTGCGCGGGCAGGCGCTGATCATCTTGTGGTCTTTGCGAGACCATTTGCCTCCGACGCTCTATGCTGAGGTGCGCAGGCGTTACCTGACTGATAAATTACTGAAGACTGGCCGCCGCTGGGGCATACCCGCTGCGTTACTTCTCATTGTCTTGCTGGTCATTCCGCAATTATCGGCCATTGAGCCGGTCTACACCGATTGGCGATGGCTGGCCTCTTCCCAACAAACCCCCTGTGGTATGGGCAGCCAGACACTCCTGGTGACGACCGACCCTGCCAATCCGGAACTCATTTTTGCAGCTGACCCTGTCTCACCAACTTTCTGTAAGAGCACGGACGGAGGGAGCACCTGGACCGATATTGGCGGAAATCTACCGGTCGGAGCCTCAGTTCACGGCATCGCAGGCACAGATCATCGCGTTTACGCCGCAACTTCCCAGGGTCTGCTCATAAGTGACGATCAAGGATCCCGCTGGCGTGCAGGTGCAGGGCCGCTCGCAGGGGATGCCTGGGCGGTTGCTGTCGATTCCGGAGATCCACTTCAGGTTTACGTGACCATCTCGCCCACTGGCGTGTTCAGAACAAGCGATGGGGGCACCACGTGGTCGCTACTGACCCCGCCAGAGCTGAATGACCAATTCTTCCGGGCCATTGCCGTGGATGGCCGCTATCTGATCGCAGCCGGCGAGCGCAGCGCTTTGACCAGCCAGGATGCCGGGGAAACCTGGCAAATATTCACAGGACAGGAGGTGATTTCACAGCCCGTGAGGGTGCTTTCGGCGCTGGGGCATACCGGTCGCTTTCTGGCCGCACTGGGCGAGGGCGGACTCTATGACGCGGACGTGAGCGCGGATATCTGGTTCCCATTCCCTAACCCTCCGCCAAGTTCCTTCATTGGCTCTGTGACAGGTTGGTCTTCTTCCTCGGGTGACGAAGCATACTACATATCCAGCGAGCGTGGATTACTCTGCTTAAGAGTGTGGTTCTGGCCGCATGCTGGCTGGTGGCAGTGGAGCCTGGGGGCGAGCGCCCCGTGCCAGGGCAGTCTGGACGCACAACCACCCGGTTCACCATAACACTCGCTGGAAATGTGGGCATAATGTCGCTTATTCCGTTGTAGTGAATGAGCGACTCAATCGAACTCCACCGTCCGGAAACCACGTTCTTTATAGCGCATGCACTGGGAGGTGCTACCATGATAAGTCGGCAGTCGTTCAAGTATCCTGAGGACATCGATACCTGGAAAAGGTTGTATCAGGCTGACCCGGCCAGACCGCCAGCTGACCGATGGTTGTATGACGTACTGGTCGAATATCAGCGGTTCAGTGATGAATACTATAGAGTCTATTCACAATAAGGCCTACTGAAGTTACACTTGGCACCCAATCCGTCTGGGGGTGTCGCATGGGGGCTATTATCACCGAGCAGATGTTGCGCGAAAATCCTGAACTGGTCCAGGCCTTCACGGGCCTGTCGGAACCGGCGTTTTGGGCGCTGGTGCAAGCGGTGGAGGCTCAACTGCCAGCCTATGAAGACGAACGGCACACCCGACCGGATCGCCACCGGGCGGTGGGCGGGGGCCGCGACTTTGACCAGCCCCTCGTCCTCCGAGTCGCGCAGGTTTTGACCTACCTGCGCTTGCATCTG
>Ga0182021_10007773_pt1 | contig 12713 bp, 14 predicted proteins | sample 612E3MmetaG_FD_120493 | JGI IMG/M metagenome (GOLD analysis project Ga0182021, IMG submission 120493) | Permafrost microbial communities from Stordalen Mire, Sweden - 612E3M metaG (Illumina Assembly) | ecosystem: Environmental > Terrestrial > Soil > Wetlands > Permafrost | place: Sweden... | reverse complement strand
CTGGAGAGCCATGGAGTGCAATTGGTGGTTGAATCCAATCCGGAGTTGTTCATTCGTGCCGACAGCGGCCATTTGAAACAAGTGCTCATCAACCTCGCTCGCAACGCCGCTGAAGCCATTGACGGCGAAGGCATGGTAACACTGCGGGCGCGCGCCGCCCGCGCCCTGCTGGGCGGGCGCGAGATCGATGCCGTCATTCTTGAAGTGGCTGACGACGGCCGGGGCATCCCGCCCGAAGTCGAGAAGCGCCTTTTCGACCCGTTCTTCACCACGAAAGAAACCGGCACCGGCCTTGGACTGCCGATTGCCGCCCGCATCGTCGAAAAGCACGGCGGGATGCTCCAGTATCAAACCCGGCCCGGCCACGGCACAACCTTCGGCGTTGTTTTGCCGCGCGAAATCAACGACACTGTCAAAAGTGCGAAACACAGCGCGAACATCCAATCTGGCAGCGCTTAAGCCAACCGCTGATTTCATCCCGGCTCAACGGACGAATCGCCGGGCATTACCCGATTTTATTTCACCGCGATAGCCACCCTCATGCCCAACGCCGCTCATATTCTCCTCATCGAAGACGACGCCAGTCTGGCCACCAACCTGTGCGACGTGCTCAAGGAGGACGGTTTCAAAGTCACCGTATGCAATCGCGGCGACGAGGGGTTGCGCCGAGCCAGTAATGATGAGTGCGACGTGGTGTTGACCGACCTGCGCCTGCCCGGACTCGGGGGGCTGGAACTGGTGCGTCAACTTCACGAAACTCAGCCGCGCCTCCCCGTCGTATTGATGACCGCGCATGGCACCATTGAGACCGCCATAGAAGCCACCAAGCTCGGCGCTTACGATTACCTGCAAAAACCGTTCGAGATGCCGGGGCTGATCAGCGTTCTACACCGCGCCGTGGAAGCGAGCCGCCTCATGCGTGAACCCGTGACCCTGCCCGACGCTCCGGTCGAGAGCCGCACAGCCCTCGTCGGCACGGGCCGCGCGATGCAGGACGTGTGCAAGGAAATTGGCCGCGTCGCCGCCAAGCCCGTCACCGTGCTCATCCGGGGCGAAACAGGAACGGGCAAGGAGCTTATCGCCCGCGCCATCTACCAGCACAGCCCGCGCGCCAAAGCGCCGTTTATCGCAATCAATTGCGCCGCCATCCCGGAGAACCTGCTCGAAAGTGAACTGTTCGGCCATGAACGCGGCGCGTTCACGGGTGCTGACCAACGGCGGATCGGTCGCTTCGAACAGGCGAACAAGGGCACGCTCTTCCTCGATGAAATCGGCGACCTGCCGCCCAACACGCAGGTAAAACTCCTGCGCGTGCTCCAGCAACAAACCTTCCAGCGCGTGGGTGGGGCGGAGACGATTTCCGTGGATGTGCGCATCATCGCCGCAACGCACTGCAATCTGGAAGCGATGATTCGTGAAGGGAAGTTTCGTGAAGACCTTTTCCACCGCCTCAACATGGTGTGCCTCCAACTCCCGCCCCTGCGCGAACGCCGCGAAGACATTCCGCCGTTGGTGCAACACTTTCTCCGCAAATACGCCGGCGACTTCGGCGTTGAAGCTCCGACGATCGCTTCCGACGCCGTGACCGTGCTGCAATCTGACTCGTGGCCCGGCAATGTTCGCGAGTTGGAAAATATGACCCGCCGCCTGTTGCTCGGCGCGCGTGGACTCTCCATCAACGCCGACGCGGTCCGCCAAACCCTTGCCGCCCGCAATGCCGAAGCAATCCCGACCGGCCGCTCCTTCACTGCCTTCGCGGGTGATTTGCTGGCGCGGGCGCAGAAGGGCGAGCTACCGGACGCTCACGCCCGCATGCTCGCCGAAGCCGAACGCGAAATTCTCACGCAAGCCATCACCTTGGCAGACGGTAATCAAGCGAAAGCCGCGCGCTGGTTGGGATTATCCCGATTTACCTTGCGCGAAAAACTCAAGCAGCTTGGTTTGCATCCAGATTCAACGGAGGCCAGTTCGGAAACGGACGGCTGAACACTTGCCCCGTTTGATTTCGTTGTTTCCTCTGGAATATGCCATCGAAAACAGCGAGGAACCCATAAAATCGCTTAACCGCTGAAAAGCCGCGTCTCACCTTCCAGAAACCGGCTCAAGCCAGCTTCACCACCATCTTGCCAATATTTTTTCCGGTGAAGAGGCCAAGGAACGCGCCCACCGCCTGGTCGATTCCTGTCACCACGGTTTCCTTGTTCTTCAGTCTGCCGGCCCGGAAATAACCGCCCACTTCCTTATCAAATTCGCCCTGACGATCCAGCCAGTCGCGGACGATCAGCCCCTTCATCGTCAGCCGTTTGGTGGTCATGTTAAACAGATTGGAAGGGCCGGGCCGCGGCTTTGCCTCGTTGTAACCGGAGATGCCGCCGCAGGCGATGATCCGGCCATGCACCCGCAACGCCGAGAGCGCCGCTTCGAGCGTTTCGCCGCCCACATTATCGAAATAGACATCAATCCCGTCCGGCGCCTCCAGGTTCAGTTGTTCGAGGACCGGGGCGGTCTTGTAATCGAAGGCGACATCAAACCCGCATTCCTCCCGCAGAAACATGACCTTCGCCATGGAACCAGCTGATCCGATGACCCGGCACCCACGTAATTTTGCGAGTTGCCCGGCCACATTGCCAACGGCACCAGCAGCTCCCGAAATAAAAATGACGTCGCCGGCCTTGACCCCCACCAAATTCAACCCGGCCCAGGCAGTCATGCCCGTCATGCCGAGAGCGCCAAGATAGACCGACAGCGGCTGAATGGCACGGCTGACCGAATGCAATTCTTTCGGCGAAGCCATGAAGTATTCCCGCCAGCCAAAGTTGGAAGTGACGGCATCGCCCGGTTTGAATTCCTTCGCACGCGACTCGATAACCTCGCCGACCGCGCCGCCGTCGAGCGGTTTGCCCAACTCAAACGGAGGAACATACGATTCCCCATCGTTCATGCGACCGCGCATGTATGGATCCACCGACATGAAGAGATTGCGAACGAGCACCTGCCGGTCTTGCAGCGGCTCCAGTTCGATCTGTGCCAGCGTAAAGTTGGCTGCGGTTGGAACTCCCTTCGGTCGGGAGGCCAGCCGAATCTCACGGCTTGCAGTCTTCGACATAAAACAGTGTGGTTGAACCAATCTCGGTCTCAAGTTGGCTTGGCGCAAAAGAGCACCGATGGTTGATCTGTTGCCCGTAAGCGGGCTACTCACTCCAAAGTCGCCTGGCGCCTTTGATCATGCTCCGCCCCGGCGATGCCTTCATCGACCAGTCTTTCATTATCGCTTCGCCCTTCGTCGTCCTCATCGTCGCTGGAAGCCACTGGCACTTTACGGCCTTCTGAACCCGGCACCGGGTCCCAGCGTTCGGATTCGGGCGTTGATTCAAGCACTGCCTCGTTCGAGTCCGTGTCCGAATCGCCCGTTAATTCCCGTTTGGCCTGTTCCCAATCGGATTTCGACGCTTCCTGCGCCGAACGGCCATTGATGATCGCCAGTTCAATCGCACGCTCCCGCACCATCTTACGGGTCACCGTGCCGATGCCGGCGGAATTTTCGGTCAAAGCACCTTCCTTTAGTGGATTTGTTTTCATGGGTTAAAAATTATCGTTTGACGTAAATGTTTGTGAACTATTGAGGATTGGGTGTTATTGGGGCGTAAGCGAAAAAGTGTTACACGGATTTGCGCCTGAAGCTTTCGCGGTCGTCCGCTTCGAGCCAGTCGAATGTGGTGTTCATTTCAGGATTCAGTCCGAGCCGGGAGCAGCTTTCCATGAAGTAAGCGCGCTTTTCCGGATTTTTCATCAGGCTGCCGGCTTCCATTTCATCCGACCAGGCTTTGATTTCAACCGGCGTTTTCGTCGTGCCGTTGGCCTGCAGCCAGATGCCGACGTCCTCATAATTTTTCGCGGCTTGAACGGCGGTTTTGAATTGCTCGCCGTTGATGCCCTTGAAACTGAAGAGCTGGTTGTCCAGCGGACAGTCGTAATGATATTCGCCGAGCGTTCCCGCCAGGCTGGCACGGCATTTGTCCACGGCACGGCTGGCGATCACGAATCCGGCGATGCGTTCGCGCGGGCTGTGCGGGGCTTGTTTGGTCAGGTCCCGGGCGATGATGGGGGTGTTCATAATTTAATTGTACTTCCGGTTTGGTTTGGGAGGTGGAGGTTGTTCTTTATTTCGCTGCCTGGGAATGGGCTTCAACAAACCACAGCCACTTGTCTATTCCGCGCGAGATTTCGGTGAACAGATCCGCCGTGCCGGCATCATCCAGTTCGTCCGCTTCATTGATCATGTTGCGGGCTTCGTGTCCAAAGGTGGAGAGGACCCGGGCAACTGCTTCGACGTGGGCAAGGCCGTCAGCAATCGTGAGCGGATACTCTTCGAGTTGCGAGCGCGCCGCGGCCACGCGCGCCGTACCCTCGGCGATGCCGCCCAGTTGCACGATGCGTTCGGCAATCATGTCCACGTAGGACTCCACGGCTTCGTCCACCTGGTCAAATAGTTCGTGCAGGCCGATGAAGCTCGGGCCTTTCACGTTCCAATGCGCCTGCTTCATCTGCGTCTGCAGATCCACAGCGGACGCCAGCCGCTGGTTCAGGAGCGCGTTCAGTTCCGACCGGCGTTTTTCTGAGATGTCATTTTCGGTTTCGTACATTTTGGGTGCCTCCGGGAGATAGGCGCTGGATGTTTTCATAAATGGATTCATTAATGGTTGGTTGTCTGGGAAATTCATTTTAGGTCCGGTTATGAAAACCGTGACCCCGGGTGAGCTTGCGTTCCGCGATCAATTCCGACTCAGCCTTCAGCCAATGCTGCACCTCGTGCCCTTGCAGCGAACCTTGGTTGGCATCACTGAAGTATGCTTTTCTGGCCACTTCGTCCGGTGATGGCACAAAATCAATTTCGTTTTGGTTTAAGTCCGCCGCCGCGGATGGTCGTGATGCGCCAGCAGGCTTTTGGTTTTGGTTCCGGGAAAATTTATTGTGTTTCATAAAGGGAGAATGGACCGGGCGAGATCAATCGGCCGCACCGACCGGAAGCGGATGGGGTGCGGGACTTTGCTCAACGGCTTCCTTGGTTAAATTCACGAACACCGTGGAATCGTCAAAACTGATCCGGGCAACTTTGTTCGTCGGTATCAGCACCTCTTTGCCGGAAAACCGGTGCCCGGTTTTGATGACCAGTTGACCAATCGCCCAGCTCTTATCGTCCATCATGAAATCGCAGACGTGGCCGATGATTCCATCGCTGGCCTGGAGGTGGTAGCCGTTAACGGCTTGCGTGTTTCGCAGATGCGCATCGGCACGTTCGGGTTGCGGGCCGATCGTAGTGGCTGGCTCGCTCGGAAGAGGTTTGGGCGGCAACTCCAATATCGGGAAGCCGCTCATGCCCCACACCCCGCCGCCTTCCCAGTAGTAGGGCCAGCCGTAATAGCGGTGATACTCCTCTTCGTATTGTCGCGACAATGGCTTGTGCGACTCAATCGAAGGGCTGTCCTCAATCTGTTTCCGGGTCAGGTTCACACGCAGGACTTTTCCAGCCTGATGGAGACTGCCTAAGGCATGGGGAGAGATGAGCACCTGGCGCCCCGCCAGCCACGAGCCCGTGTCCGCGACCAGATAACGAACCGTCCAGTTCTGGTCGTCAAAATAAAAATCCTTCACCTGGCCGATTTCGCCATCTGACGCACCGAGTTTGTCTCCGTACAATTGTTTAATGCTTCGTAACATAAATCTGCCTTTCTTGTATTCTTCTATTTGTCTTTTTGATCGCGACCCTGTGAGCGGAACGCCTGCCAGACGGTGGAAATCAGCCCGGCACCTTTGAAAATGGTTTGCAGCCACGAAGGTTTCTTGTCTGCGGGCACGGACTTTTTGCGCCGGAAGGACGCAAGGCTAACAACCAACGATGCGGCGGCTGAAGCGACGGATCTGATGGTTCTGGCCCGGTCGGCGATAGAGCGAACCCCGTCAGCCATCGTCTGCCATTCCTGAACCAGTTGGGCGCGATTGAGTTCGCTTTCCGCGATCAACAATTGCTTCCGCGATTCCAGCGGATTCACTCGAGCGTTTTTTCCAAACATGCGCGGTCCTTTCGAAGTTGATCGAGTGTGGCGGAAAGCGTCTGCCAGTCACGCAACAGGCCGGTGAGTTGCCGGTAAAGACAAACCCCGGCGGCTCCGTAGAGGCAGGTTAATGCCAGGAGGACGGTCATGGGTGACCAGGCCCACAACCAAACCACGATGGCAGCCGTGAGCGTAATGCCAGCAAGCAGCCCGAACGCCGCCACGCCCAGGGCCAGAAGGAAGGCATGCAGGAGACGCTCGCGCTCCTCCTGCACTTCCACCGTCAATAATTCGAGGCGATTTTCACCAATGGTCAATAGCCTTCGCGCGAAAGATTTCGACGAGGCGGCAAGTAGCCCGAAACTGTCGTTGGCGGTTTCCATCATGGGATCAGTCGCAGTTGCGGGAGCACCGGCGAGCGAAGATATAGCCGAGAATCACACCAACCCCGACGCCGATGGCGATGGCTTGATAGGGATGCTCGTGCACGGCCTCGTCGGCCGCCTTGGCGCCTTCGACCGCCTTCTCGCGAACGCGGCCATAGATTTCCTTGCCGCGTTCCAAGGCGGCAGCGAGACGATTGCGGGCTTCCCCGACTTTTTCTCCGGCCACATCGGCGGTGGCGGCCATCAAGGCGCGCGCATCTTCGGCGAGCGTGCCCATGTCATTACTGGTTGCTTGTGTATGTTTGTTCATATTTTTTGTGTTTTCTGTTTGTTTGCGTTTTTCAATGGTAAATTTGTCGCGTCGTCGCGATGGGCTGCTGCCGGCGAGCTGGTCACCTTCAAAATCGAGTTTCTCCCGCCGAACGGGTTGGGCACGGATTCCTTGGCGAGCGGGTCGGGCATCCATTGGCCGTCCACTACGAGGCAGTATTCGTAGGTGCCGGGAGCGAGGGCCGTTTCCTTCCACCAGTGACCGACCCCGGTGGAATGCAGAGTCTTGGCTTCGGGCTGCCACTGGTTGAAAGTACCCGCGATACAAACGGTGGTGGCGGTCGGATGAGTAAATTCAAAGCGAACGGACACGAGTTGGGTGCCGGCGTTGCGGACGTTGTCATGGTTATGGTTGTGTTTCATAATGTGGTTCATCGGGACGGTTGACTTTCGATTTCGGAAAAATGTTCCATTTCACATCCCCACAATGCACTGGAAGACGTTGCCGGCGCTATGGGGTGTTACCCTACCAACTTTCCATGAACCTGAGGGTCGGTCCAGCCGGCGCGAACTCAAGTTGGAAACATCGAACACCCAACATCCAACGCCCAACATCCAATGGCCTGGCTGGAGAATTAGGCGTTGGATGTTGGATGTTTATTTGGCATCTCCTTTGGTAGATGGGTTCTATAAAAATCAAATGGGAAGTTTCAAGCCGGCCGCTGGCGGTGGTGCGGCGAAGATTTTGCGCAAGGCCAGGTGGGTGGGAAGAAAAAAGACGAGCCACAGCGCGCCCAGCCACAGGATGACATAAAGGTTTTGGTTGACCCAATGTTGCGGCTGGTGGTCGTTGAAACCGTAAATATAATTTATGTTGATGCGGATGTTGGGGTTGGCGCGCAGATCGGCATCATATGTCCGTAAATCACTGGCTTTTTCCAGCGCTTCCGCCACCGGCTCGCCCCGTGAAATAACCTCTTCCGCCCGACCCGTAGCCTTCGCGCCGCCTATTTCACGGGGCGAGGCCATGCCCCGGTCTGATAATTAGAAACTCCAACTTGCTCCAACGGTTCCATAGACCGTGGCACCCGGGTCGAGTCGGGCTGTGTGACCGCCAACTGATTGCTCCAAGTCGGTCAGATTTTGGAATTGCGCGCCAACATATACGCCCCAGGTCTTGTTGAAGGCATAGCGAAGCATCCCGCCCACGTAGGGACCGTAGAGCAGCTTGGTCTTGGACGAATGGCCGCTCGCCGCAAACGTGCCGCTGGCCAGAGTGACGGTTTCCGAGAAGTCGTAATCAACCGTCGTCGGAGCCAAAGTCAGGCCCACGCTGGCGGCGAGACTTAATTTGGGAGTGAAATTCCATTCGGCAAAAGGCCCGAGGCGGAGGCTAAACAACTGGCCACTCAATTTTTGCTGGCTCGTCAGAACAGCGGACATGGTGGTGCGCATGGGGGTGTCGCCGAGCAGGGCACCGGGTCCCGAGAAGGTGCCATTGTAACCGGCACTGGGAGGTAACACACCATTAAGCTGATAGGTGTCGGTGGTGACTGACACGGTTCCGCTGCGATTATCGCGCAGGTCGAGCTCCGTGAAGCCAAAGCCGGCTTCGAGGCCCCAGCGGCCGGACGACAGGAATGGCAAGCGGCCAATGACGCGCTGGTAGATCAATTCGGCTCCGTATTGCGGATCGTCGGTGGCAGAGGAAGAACTACTGGACTGAATGGCGTGGAACTGCATGGTATCGCCCGCCACCTGAGAGGAGTTTTTGTAGCCCCAGTTCCAAGTGAGGCCGCCCGCGTTTCCGCTGCTGTCCACGAGGACGTAACCGTCATTGTAGGTGTGGTCCGCGCCGGGCGTAGCAGGCCCTGGATTGACTGCGTTGAAATAGGATGCGTTGTTGTGGAAGTCGGCTTTGAAGTTCATGCCAAAGCGCGGGCCTAAGAAGAAGCGGTTGGGGTTATCGAGGGAATCTTCGCCGTGCATGGAGAAAGGAGTGGCGACGAGGGCTAGCGTGGTGGAAAGGATAATTCGATTCATAAGTTTTGTGGTGGTTCGTGGTGACAAGACTCAGGGCAGTTCGATGACCCGGTAAAAACGGCTTCCGATAGTGGTAGGTTTGCTTTCGGTTTTTGGGGGGCCGTCGTCGTACCACTGCACCCGGTTGGCCGGGGCGGTGATAATGGGAATAGCGGTTTTCCAGTTTACCAAGTCGCTGCTGTACTGCACGGCGTAGCTGCGGCCTTGGCTGGCGGAAAATTCGATCAGGAACCGTCCACTTCCCAATTGCACATCACGATTGATCGCGAGGACCGCGCCGGTTATGGTCACGGAGACCAGGGTGGTTCCCTGAGCTATAAAGGTAGGCTGGGGAATGGGCTGGCGATTGGCGCGATAATACTCGACCAAGAAACTAACTGTCGCAGCGGGAGCGAGGGGAAGATTATACTGCAGGTAGGGGACGCCGTTGGTGAAACCGCTCGCATTATAAACCTGCACGTCGTCCGGAAGGCTTAGGATAAGCAGCCGGACGGCAGCGTTGGTGTTGAGACTGTTGTTGTACAATTGAACGGTCTGCTCGAACAAGCCGGTCTGCGGATTCAGCGTGATGGGTGAGATTCCGGTTACAAAGACGTTGGTCGAACTAGTGACTCCACCTGTGCCCGTGCCCGTGATCGTGATATCGAAAGGGTTCTCGTTACTGTCATTGTTCGCGATGTGCAGCGCGGCGGTCTTCACGCCCGCGCTAACGGGCGCGAATCGCACGGTAAAGGTGGTGCTGCCACTGGGGATCACCGGGGCTGTGGGATTGGCAGTCACGGTGAACATGGCCGAATCCGGGCCATCAATGGTGATACCCAAGCCGGTGAGATTTGCGTTGCCGCTGTTCGTGATGGTGAAGGTAAGGCTGCTGTTAGTGCCGACGGCCACCGAACCGAAGTAATTGGTGCTGACGCCATCGACAAGGCTCGTGCCGGGGGGTTGTTCAACGGCAATTTCGGGGGTGCCGCCTGTGCCTGTGAGCGCGATATTGAAAGGGTTATTGTTGGTATCATTGTTCGCGATGTGCAGCGCGGCGGTCTTCAGGCCCGTGCTGCCAGGCGTGAATCGCACGGTAAAGTTGGTGCTGCCGCCGGGGATCAGTAGAACCGGGGTGGGATTGGTAGTCACGGTGAACATGGCCGAATCCGTGCCGCCAATGGTGATACCCGAGACAGTGAGATTTGAGTTGCCGATATTCTTGATGGTGAAGGTGAGGCTGGCGTTAGTGCCGAGGGCCACAAAACCGAAGTCGTTGGTGCCGATGCCATTGACAATGTTCGTGCCGGGGGGCTGTTGGACGGCAATTTTGGGGACACCGCCGGGGCCCGTGCCCGTGCCTGTGAGCGCGATATTGAAAGGATTGCTGTTGGCATCATTGTTCGCGATGTGCAACTCGGCGGTCTTCAGGCCCGTGCTGCCAGGCGTGAATCGCACTGTAAAGTTGGTGCTGCCACCGGGGACCAGTAGAACCGGGGTGGGATTGGTAGTCACGGTGAACATGGCCGAATCCGTGCCATCAATGATGATATTCGAGACGGTGAGATCTGCGTCGCCGATGTTCGTGATGGTAAAAGTGAGGCTGGTGTTGGTGCCGACGGCCACCAAACCGAAGTTGTTGGTGCCGACGCCATTGACAAGGTTCGTGCCGAGAGGCTGTTGAACGGCAATTATGGGGCCGAGTGAGGGCGCAGACGAGGGTACAGATATTCCAGCGCCGTTGAATGTAACCCCGGCGCTGAACGCCAAGGCTCTGCCTTCAATCGTGCTGCTGGTATTCATCGTGATGGCTTGGTCAGCTATTATGGTCCCCTTGAAAACGGAGGACGTGCCAAGAGTCGCTGAAGTGCCTACTTGCCAGAAAACGTTTTTGGCCTGTGCGCCGCCAGCCAGGATGACTTTTATCCCGCTGCCCAATTGTAAATCTTGAGCGCACTGGAAGATCCAGACATCGTCTGGACCACCGGTAAGTGTGACATCCGATCCCGTTATCAATGCCGTGGTCGTAAATTTGTAGAGGCCAGGGGCAAGGTTCATCCCGCCGATATTCCCGGCTCCAGGAGTCAGTCCGGGATTCAGGAAAGGTCCCGTGGGTACGGGTGTTCGTCCGGCGGCGTCGTTATACGCAATGGTCAAATCGCCTTTAGCCGTGGTTAACAGGGTAGAATTATCCACCGCACATGGCAGAGGCCCACTGGCATCAACCGCATAGATTGTCCCGATCACTTGAGCGCAGGTCACGCCTATGGCAGACCCGGCAATCGGACTGGCCCCGACATCCCCAGTAATGGTGCCACCACCTGTTGTGGTGATCGCGGCGCCGGACAGAATCGCGAAATTGGCGTCGGAACCAAGGTTTACTGGCGCCGGGCCTGCAGCGGAGAGTTGATGCGGGATGGCCAGAGCCAGTAAAAGCAAAGTTAAAATTCGTGCGGTTACGTTGGACGGGTTCGTCTGGCATCGAGCTTGCGCGCAGGCTGACTCTCCACTTTGCAGGATTTGGTTATTTTTCACTGGGCAACACTAAGTAAAATCCCCTCGACCGGTCTATGGGGTATTCACCCCATAGCAACATTTATGAATCCAGCCCTGCGGGCAGGCTGGGATGATTACAGAAATCGAATGTGGACTTTCAGGCCGGCCGCCGGCGGTGACACGGCGAAGATTTTGCGCAAGGCCAGGTGGGTGGGGAGAAAGAAAACAAGCCACAGCCCACCCAGCCACAGGATGACATAAAGGTTTTGGTTGACCCAGTGTTGCGGCTGCTGGTCGTTGAAGCCGTAGAGGTAATTAATGTTGATGGGTAGGTTGGGGTTGGCCAGATGCGCGCCGGCGGGTGGAGTAAAATAGTAACAGGCAAGCACCAACCCCGCGGCCAGGCCGGTCCAGGCGAGCAATGCCCGTTTGTCATAGCCCAGCCGGAACAGGAGCCAGACGAGCAGCAGGGGCAGCCAGCCATGAAAAAGCGAAAGCCCGCGGGTAAAAAGCGGCAACTGATGGTCGAACATATAATTGGTCAGGCCGATCAGGTGAAACCCCAGCAGGTTGCCGCCGCAGTCCACGAGCCAGAGGCATTGCGGAATCAGAATGCCCACCGCGCACATGCTGATGAGCAGGGAGCTTTCCATCCACATGCCCGCCACCGTGAGCAGCAGTGCGGTATCGCAGAACCATAAAAAATTGGCTGGCCCATAGGTGTGCAAATAGATCGGAACGAGGACGGCGAGGAAGGCGGCGCCGGCCACTTTGGCGGCCAGGGGAATTTTGTGTAGTTGAACCACGACCGGTTCGAAGGCGGTGACCGGAATAACGGAGGCGACGATCGCGCGAGCTTCAGATTTCATGGGCAGAACTTTTTCGTAAGCGCTTCATAATGGACGTGGAAACCTTGCCGGGGCCATGGGGTGTTATGCTCCCATGAGGCGCGGCTCCTGGCTGATGTGTGAAGGCTGATGTTCTTCCAACGCCTCCGGGTTGCCACCCTGTTAGCTTTTCGTGCGGAATCCACCCATGGCCCAGATGATAAGGCATATCAGCAGAATTAGGCCAAGTCCGCTGCCGCCGATGACGGGACCTCCAAAGTAAAACCCGCCGCCGCCGAACAAAAGAAGAAGAACAATGATGATTAATAATAGATTCATGGCGGTAAGATAACACAACGCTGCACGGTTCCTATGGGGTCTTCACCCCATGGAGAAGGAGAATCGTTCGCCGTCCCCTTGAAAATTCACGCGACAAGATTTGCCGGAACAAAAAAGCGGCCTCTCCCGCCCTTGCGGGAAAGACCGCTGGGACTTTGGGACGGGAAGTTTTATTTCGCCGCTATTGTGGATGCAGGTATGGGTGCTGGGCATGAAGTTGGGCGGAACGTCTTTCAGTCGCTCATTCAGATTTGGGTTGGGGTGGCTTCATGGGCGTAAGCGCTGCCAAAATGGATGGGGAAACCTTGCCGGGGCCACGG
>Ga0182021_10007772_pt1 | contig 12714 bp, 7 predicted proteins | sample 612E3MmetaG_FD_120493 | JGI IMG/M metagenome (GOLD analysis project Ga0182021, IMG submission 120493) | Permafrost microbial communities from Stordalen Mire, Sweden - 612E3M metaG (Illumina Assembly) | ecosystem: Environmental > Terrestrial > Soil > Wetlands > Permafrost | place: Sweden... | reverse complement strand
TGCAAGCTCGCCTTGGCGAGCTTGCCACTCAAAAGTGTCCATATCCGCAAGCGGATATGGACGGGAGAGGGAGTTTGGCTGTGCCCGCTGTTAGGACGTCCCCTCTCCCTGTGGGAGAGGGACAGGGTGAGGGGTAACGCGCTGTGTGCAGGCGCTCATCCGTCAGCATTGGCGTACGCCCGTATCACCAAGCGGAGCGCCATCCAATTTCACAAGCCATTTTCTCCGTGCCCCTGGCGCTGCCATGGATCGCCAGGGCGGCCAAGGCCGCCTCGCGACGACGGCGTTACCGCACCTTCAGAAGATTGCGCAGCGCCAGGAAGAACGCGAACAGCAGCACGATGCTGACGATCACCTGCGCCACCGCCGCCGCCGACACGCCGAGCGGCACGATGGGCGTGCCGTTGCCCTCGACGCCGTAAAGGCAGCCGAAGACGCGCCGCGTCGTGGCCGTATCCGTCCAGTCGAGCTTCAGGAACGCGCTTCTGAAGGAGAGGTAGAAGGCCTCGCCGATCCGGCTCGACGTGCCGGAAATGCAAGGGAATTTCTCATCCGATACGAGGCTCGAAAGCCAGCCCCCCCAATTGCCGGGCGGCTGGTGCACGTTCCACTCCGAGCCCTTCTGCGAGAAGTAGAAGAGCGCGAAGGCGAAGACCGAAGCCAGCCACAGCATGAACGGCCGCGACAGCGACCGGCCGTAATTCGCCGCCGCTCCGTAGAGCCAGCCGAGCCAGAACCGCGCCATGCCCTGGCCGAATGGCTTGTCGTGCCAGAAACGCCGGCAGCGCAGCTCCTGCGCGAAGAAGTCCTGCTCCCGCTGCTGGTCCTGCGCCTCCGAGGCGAGCTTTTTCAGCCGGCGGAACTTGGCCGAGCCGTCCGGGTCGCCGCAGACCTTCCAGAACTTGAAGAGCGAGCCGCGCGGGTCCGCGATGCCGGTCTTTTTCCAGCTATGGAAGCGCTTCAACGGATCGCCGACCAGCATGTGGTCCACGCGCGGCGGCTCGTGGAAGCTGGCTTCCAAAAAGCCCGGCACGTTCTTGAACTCCGTCCCGGCCAGCACGAAGGCGACCTTGCTCTGTGCGGCGGAGAAGTCGGCGCCGGCCTCGAAGCGCGCGCCCTCGAAGGAAACCGGCGCCTCGAAATGCGCCTCCTTGAACCGCGCTTCGCTCTGGAAGCGGCTGTCCTTGAAGCTCGAATTCTTGGCAAGTGCGATGCCCGAAAAGTCGGCGTTATCGGCGAACTCGCAACCCGTCCACGTGGCGCCTTCCTTGAATTGGGCGAGCCGGTATATGGCCGGCCCGGCAAAGGCAGCACCCGCGAAATCGGCGGGTCCGGTGAAGCGGCTTTCGAGGAAATCGGCCTGGGCGGCGAACTTCACGCCCGGAAAGCGCGAGGCTCCCTCCACCCCCATTGCGTTGAAGCTGGCGTTCTTCTCGAATTTCGCGTCCCGGAAGGAGACATCGGACCAGAACTGGGTGTGCTCCAGGTCGCACTCGCCATTGAACAGCGCTTCCGCAAAGCGGGCCTCGCCCGTGAACTGCGCTTCCTTGAACGCGGCCTTCTCAAGGAATTTGCAGGCGTTGAAGCCGGCGGGGGCGGAAAAAACCGCGCCCTCGAACACGGCGGCGTCGATGAAGCGCGCCTCGTCGAAGCGCGCCGTGGCGGCGAACTGGGCTTTCGAGAAATCGGCGCTGCCCGCGTATATCGAGCCGCGGAAATCCGCCTTGCTCAGGAACTGCGTGCGCTGGAATTTCACGCCGTGGCCCAGGGGACCGTTCTTCTCTTTCAGGAACTCGGCGCGCTCGAAATCGGCGACCCCATCGAACTGCGCGTCGTCGAACACCGCCTGGCCGGCGAACTTCGCGCACTCGAAATTGACATCGCCGTGGAAATGGGCGCCGGCAAAATTCGCGTTAAGCTTGAATTCGGCTCCCGCGAACGAAACCGGATGCTGGAAAACAGCGCCGTTCAAGACCAGCGGGCCAGGGAAAATGAAGCCTTCGAATCCCGTGCTTTCCTCAAACAGGCTGTTCGCGAAATCCGCGCTCGCGGTTCTGAGCCAGAGCCGGGTTTCCTCATTGTCCGCCTCGCCGAACCAATTGAGCGAGAAAATGCCCGCCGCCTCGAAATTGGCCTTCGACTTGATGATCTGTGTCGCCCACTCGTTCCAAGCCTCGCGCCCCATATCATGGAGCGCGCGTGTTTCAAGCTCGTTCATGCGGCACTCAACCCCCTACTGTCCCCGTCTCGTTTTAATGGAACACAAGACGGTGACAACGGCGATATTGGGGCTGCGGGAAAGGCGGGGCCATTCGGAGCATTTTCTTGGAAGCCCGGTGCAAAACGGCTTCCCTTTCCTAAACTTATCCGTGTGCGTGGTGGTGCTTGCAAGTGCTTGCGGATGCGAAAAGAAGCAAGCTCGCCAAGGCGAGCTTGCTGGAAGAGGGCTGGGGTGAGGGGGGCATTGGGTGCCCCGGTGCGAAGTGGCGAACCTACGGCTTCAGCGCGATGACGAGATAGACGTACGCCTCAAGCCGCTCCTCGCCGGCCTCGATGGGAACGGGAGCGCTGGCGGCAAGGCCCCTGGTACCCCCACCAGTTGAAACCGGCGCGGGCACGCCCGGCTCGCTCATTTCAAGCACCTCGCCGAGCTTCATCCCGGCCGCCGCCGCATAGGCGCGGGCCTTATCCATCGCATTCTCGACTGCCTTCTTGCGCGCCTCGTTCAGGTATTTTTCCGGGGTCGAGACGGAGAAGCTCGGTCCGTTGATCTGGTTGGAGCCCGCCGCCGCGGCCTTGCTCAGGATGTCGCCCACCTTGGAGGTGTCGCGAACCGTCACCGTGACCGTATTCGAAACCCGGTAGCCCGCGATCTGGTGCTTATGCTCGCCTTCGTTCCGGTATTGCGGATAGACCGAGAAATTGGCTGTCTTCAGATCCTTTTTCTCGATACCCGTGGCCTGAAGCTCGGATATCACCTTGGCCGTCGCCGCCGTGTTTGCCGAGACGGCCGGCTGGGCGTTCGCATCCTCGGTTGTGACACCGATCCGGATGGTGGCCGTGTCGGGCTCCGCCTGCACGCTGCCCTTGCCCGCCACCCGGATGGTGGAGAATTTCGCATCGGAAGCCTGCGTGCCAAGCGCTTGGGCTGCCGCGGCGCCGGTCGATATGAACAGAATGGCCACAGCCATCGCTACAGCATCTTTTCCCATTGTCAGCCTCCCTCGAAATATTGCAATGTGCGTCACGAAGACGACCCTACTTGCCGGGCGTAAGGCAAGCAACAGAGCTGGGCGTGTAGCTCAATGGTCAGAGCCGGCGGCTCATAACCGTCTGGTTGCAGGTTCGAGTCCTGCCGCGCCCACCAGTTCCCGTATTTCGAATCCAAGCACCTGACACAAAATTATCGCTTCAACCAGACAGCGGTTGCGGCCCCCGCTCGTCCAGAAAAGGTTCCAGCCTCAAAAACCGGCAGCGTATGCCGCCAGCATCCATCATCACTGGCGACGCCAATCATATTCGCGGATTCTTTTTCTGCTTTCCCTGCTTTCTTTGTTTCGTTTATTTCGCGTCGGGCCCCAAGTAGCAATTCACAAGCAAGGAAAGCCCAAGCGGTGTAATCCCAAAGCACGCCCTGCTCTGCGCACTCGATTATACGGCTACAAAGGCAAGGCTGCTTTGCATGGTTTCAGGGCGCATTTAGCACGGTCCTAAACGAGAACGATTTCGCGGCAGATTGGATTCGGGTGCAGCTCGCACCTAGCACAGCTGGGTGCGCAAAATGGGTCGGACACGAAGCTGCATGAACAATGCCGCGGGTTGACCTTGATGTGCAGACGCGGATCAAAGCGCCTCGGCAAGACACTCCAGGTGGCAATCTTCAGGCTCTCGGTTATCTTCAACCTTATCTAGGTGCCATCGTTTATCCACAACCTATGAGTGTTTTTTTGATTAGACCCCTCTGGCAACCAACCAGGATTTGCATTACCAGTTAATCACGTCGGTTACGCAATCAGGGGCTTTAGGATGCCAAGCTTAGTTTCCTACTGTTGCGGACCTAGGGGGCGTGGCACCTCTCGTTTCCATTCCCTCCGCGACGAAGGCTTGCCCAAACGAGGAGGCTCGTGATGCGCCTACCGTATTTGTAGCAATTGGGCAGCTAGCCTTTTCGAGCATGCCAAACCTTGTGTTGACGCGCTGCGCGCGTCCTATACGGCGTCGGCACGCCTGATATCGTTGACAAAAAAGTGAGCTGGGAGCTGTAACTCTCTCCAACGCTTGGCGTCATCCATAGCGATGCTGAAACCCTCACTAATAGTTACAACTGCTTCCGCAGGAGGTTATTGCATGCAACAATACCAAGTATATAACGTTGATTCAACTCTCCCGTCCGGACCATGGAGCCCTCAAAATCATCCCGAAGGGCTAGGTCCATGGAGGCCCGCCCGTCTACCGCCATTCGGGGAAAATGGACAGGAAGTAGTTTTTAGGGCTGGTCGTGGGCATGCCTATGGAAACGTGGCATTCAATGAACAGGTTACGGCGTTGTTTACTAGCTATCTTACTGAATGCTCGGCATTTTGCATTCTATATCGAGCAATGGGCATGCCATGGAGCCGAGCATCTTTGGTGCATATGGCGGGCGGGCCGGATGGCTCCGGTGTTGATTGGAACCAAATGACAGACAATATGCAGCAAGAAGGAGGTGTATTTTATGGTGTGCTTGCAAATACCAGACCAACAGTCCTAACTGGAAGTTTTATGGAATGGGTAGCTAATCAATCTCCAAACATTACCCCCACTAAGTTATGGGTTTATAACCAGACCAATGGAGGTATGAACTTTGGAGTCGACTGGGGTGGATTCGCAGGCGAATTCTGACAATAACGCACAATCATTCCAATTGAGAGGACGGCATCATAATGTGTAATAATTCCAACAAGCAACTAAAGACCACGATTGACGATAATGCGAATCTTTTAGCAAAGATGGAAAATCTTACTGCACAACTTCAAACGTCGTTGATGGCTGATTTTCAAACTGTCATGGGTGTTCCGCTACCAGATGTAGCTCGTGCCACAGTCAGGCAGGTGACCTATGATATGGTGTACAGCACCGATCCCATTGCAGACCAATACATTTCTGCAGCAAAGACTTTGCTAGACAGTAGCTTTCAAGGTGATCAAGCAGACATAGCCAATAAAGCTCTCGATGTTGTACAGGTTCTTATCGATAATATCGTTGGCAGCAGCAGCATTCAGACTGGCGGAAACGGAGAGTCTATTCAAATCACGCCAAATAATGGTAAAGGTAAATACCTATCAGCTGCGTTCACTCAAATTCAGGAGTGCAGCGCCCAAGATTGGTCCACTCAGACGAATTTTTATGTAGCCTATTATGTTTTTGTAGTCTGGCAACCAACTGCAGATAACCTGGAAGCATATAGTAGAGCTACAAAGAGATATAGCTCCACAGTTAGGTAATCAAAAATACATGTTAAATTCGCCGCCAGCTTTTTGCGCTTGTGCAGGCGGCGAATTATCGTAAACCTATCGACAATCGGTAGTGTTTTTGGTAAATATTGAACAACTATCAAAACAATTATTTAATGCCTTTCGCGGGCGTGAGGCAGACCGCGGCGTAGGCGGCCTGGATGGCGCGGTTGCGTGCCTCGAACCAGGGTCCGCTCCAGGGCGAAGGCTCCCTGCGGCAGGTGCTGGGCGCTTCCTTGGCTATGAGCTGGGCGGCCTCCGCGGTTTTCTTCTCCTTCATCATCGCGTAGGCGAGTTCAAGCGGCGATAGCAGTTTGGGCTTCCTCTTCATGCCAAGCGCATTATCGGTGAAGCCCCCTACCGGAGACGCCGAAAAGGCCGCGGCGCGCATCCGCTCCGCGCCAGCCTTGACGTCCCCGGAAAAGAGCAGCGCCCAGGCATAATCCGCGGCGACCTCGCGGCGCATGTCTTGCCCCTCCGCCATCGCCTCCTCCAAGAGCTGTCTTGCCTGCATGGGCTGCTCGCGGGTGATGCAGTACCAAGCTTCGGCGCGAATAACCGATGCCACGAACACGCGCTCCGCTTTCTCCTGAATTAGCGCGGCCCTGGCCGATTCGAGCGCGCTGACCGCCCCGGCCGCATCGCCGCTGTCCGCAATCATTTCGGCCAGCCGCATGCGGTAAGGAAAGGTGGCGTGGATCAATTCCGGCGCCCGGATGCGGTAAAGAAAGTTGACGTCCTCGCTCTTGGGCCAGTGCGTGGCTACGCGATCGAGGCCCGCTCGCAGTGCGGCGATCTGCTGGGCGACGGGTTTCGCGGCGTTCTCCTCCACGACGGTGTGAAGCAGCTCGTTTGCGGCGTTACCAATCCCGTATACGAGAGCCTCCCACGGCTGGGCGATGAGAGATTCGAGGCGCTGCACGCGCTCTTTTGCCGGCAGCGCCAGCGCTTTCAATAGGCTGAGATCGTTGCGCCGCGGATCGGAGGCTTCGAGCTTCGCCGCCAGCGCGTCCAGCCGCGCGAAATCCGCCTGCCCCGCCTCTTCGCTGTCGCTTTCGCTGAAGGCTGTATCGAAGTCCCGCTGCGGCCCCGTGCGCAGGTCGGGCTCGGCGGCCCGCGCCTCCTGCTTCATCTGCGCGTGAGGCCACAACTCCACCGTGGCAAGCCCGAGCGGTGCCCACACCAGGACCATCGCGCCAAGCGCCAGCGCACTCTCCCACACCCGCGCCTTGAGGATTTTCCGCTGGGTGAAGACGGCCTTCACCAGCCGGTAATGGCGGGCGAAAGTCTGCGGACCGAAGGCTTCCCGCGCCGCATCGAACAGATGCACGAGCTGCTCGCGTGGCGAGAGGCCCTCCCGCCAGGCGCGGTGCAGCGCGGTCATGCGCCATTTGGAGAAGAGGGTGAACGTAAGCGCCCCGGCGATCAGCCAGAGATATTGGTCCTTCAGCCGGAAGGCCAGCGCCGCCACGGCCAGCACGCTCAAGGCGGAGAAGGCGAGGCGCGCGCGCGGCCAGCGGCTGAACACCGAGATTTCGAGGAGCTGGCCGCCGTCGAGCGGCGTTATCGGAAGCATGTTGAACAGGTTCACCGCGAGCGCGACCACGGCGGCTTGGCCGAAATCGAAGTAGGGCGTCTCGAACGGAAAAAAGCCGCGCCAGACAAAAAAGGCGATTGCGGCGAGCAGGCCGGGCAAGGGGCCTGCCAGCAGCACGATCGCCTGCTTCCACGCCGGCAGTTCCTTCGGATTGCCCGTCACGGCCGCCCCGATCATCGGGACGAAGAACATGCTGATGTTGCGGTAGCCGAAGGCGCGCATGGCCAGCGCGTGCCCGCTTTCGTGAAGGAGAACCACCGCCAGCAGGATTACGGCGAACTGCCAATCGAAGAAATTCCCCCAGAGCGCCACCGAAACCGCCGCGGTCAGGATCAGGACGCCCACCGTAACGTTGGGACGCGCGGGCTTGGCCGCGTTGACGGTTTCGATCTGCTCGAAGATCCGGGCAAACAGCGCGGAGCGGTGCGGCCCCTCCGTAACGGCGGACTGGTACGGCGTGGCGAGCTTGGCGCGCGCTTTCCACCAGCCTAAGACCGTCCGCGACGCCGAGCCGAGCGTATAATGCCAGGCACCATCCCGGCCCTTCACAACGGCCTTGGCCGCGATCATGCGCGCCAGAGAGCCTTCGGAAACTTCGATCCGTCTTCTGTCCGCCTCCTTGGCCTCCACGCTTGCAAGCGCTTCGCTCTGGATGCGCTCCTGGTGGTGTTTCCAGTGCAGCGCCGGTGAATCGGCGAGGGCGTCGGCCACCTCCGCGTCGAGATGGCAGTTCGTAACAAGCCAGCCGGAACGGTTGACGGTCAGGAGCAGCCGGCCGTCCGCGGCAAAGCTGAAAAACTCGACCATGAAATCGTGAACGGCGCCGGCCAGGAAGCTGATGGACGCGAAGGCCGTGCCGCTATCGTGCTCGAAGCAGAAACTGTCGCAGGCAAGCGGCCCCATGGTCAGCCGGTCCATCGCCACCCGCTTGAAGCCAAGCCGGCCAAGCTCGTCCACCGCGGCCTGCTGGTCCGGGGCAAGCGCCGGCTCCCAGACGATGGGGGTGTACTTCACCGGCCAGAAGGGCATGCGCAGCATCGCGACGAACATGACGATGAAGCGGCCCGCGAGAAACGCGGCAAGCGCCAAAGCCGCTATGCCCGCCACATTCAGAAAATCGTCCATCGCCCCCCCCTTGTGCTCCGTACACCGGCTAGCACACCAAGCGATGCGGCCGCAAATCGGCCTTTCCGCGCCTTTGTGGCGGCGGGCTGGCCGCAATCTGGATTTTGGCGAGGGCTGGATTGGGGTGATTCGCTTGCCTGCGCCGCTGCCGGCCGGGAAAAATGCTCCCCGCTGCAAGAACGCTTGAATTAGACACAAGGATAATACCGATTTCCACAGGGCGAATGGCCAGGGCTCAGCTCGGAAAACCGAAAAATTCCGGGGGTAAGCAGTTGAAAACCCGCGAAAGAAGGCGGGCTCCCGCCGCCGCCTCAAGCTAATATCGCTTTATGAAGGCTGCGAAGGTTGCGCGGGGGGCGAGGCGCTTCCAATGATTGGTGGACACCCCTGAGTCGCTCTTCTAGCGTCGGCCAACAAAGAACTTTATCACCGCGTAAGGTTGTATAATGCAAGATTTGTACGCGATATTGGGCGTTGGCCGGGACTCCAGCAACGCGGCGATCAAGGCAGCTTACCGTGAGCTTGCCAAGCAGTCCCATCCCGATCTTCACGTAGGCGACGGCGAGGCCGAAGACCGGACGAAGGAAATCAATAGCGCTTATACAATCCTGGGCGATCCCGGATCGCGCGCGGCCTATGACGAGGAATTGGCCCTGGCCGCCGCGCGAGCGCGGAGGACTGCGTTTGTCGATAACGCCGCGATTGCCGCCGGGATTGCGTTTTTCGCGATCCTGGCCGGCGCGGTGACGTTCACGGTGACGCGGATGCAGTCGAGCCAGCCGCATTTCGCGAGCGAACTGGTGCGCCCAGCCGCCGGCAGCCGCATCGCAACCATTGGGGTGCCCGAGACCGCTGCCGCGCATTCCGGCATTTCGGCATCGGAGGGGGCGCGGCTGGGCAGCGCTCCAGGGGAGTGGCGCGTTGCCGCGGCAGAACGGAATGTGGCACCCGTCAAAGAGACGGAGCATGCTGCTCTCGTGCCGGTGGCGCGGCCGGAAATCGGCGCCGCCCCTGTGCTGGCAGCCTCCAGGCAAGCGGAGCGGTCCAGAGTGATCGAAATGGCCAAGGCCCAGCCGGACCAGTCCGCGGCATCTCGCGTCATGGCCACGGCACAGGAAACAATCGCGGCAGGTGCTGCCAGAACGGCCATGGCTAAGACGCAGCGGAACGCCCAACCCGCCGCGGCGGATGCGCCAATGGTGGCATTGGCAGCGGAAGCAATCCAGAAGACCGCCGCCGTGCCCAAACATCGCACCGCCCATCGCGGGCACGCCATGACCAGGAAGGCCCGCAAGAGATCCGGAGCGCGGACAAGAGCGCTTGAAGCCGAGGGTTTCCTTCCGCCAAGGGAGCGGGAGGAGTCTGGACCCGGATGGATTCCGTCCCGCAAGACGATGGCCCGGCGCGGGCCGGGCGCCGATGGGCCGTGGGGCGAGATCGAGGATAGGACGGAATAGGCAAGCGGCGGCGCGCGGGCGCTGTGTGGTGCCTCGATAGGGTATGGAGCGCGATCCGCCCTCCCCTTCCCTGCTGGAGCCGGACAGGTAGCGAGCGCGATGGAAATCGTGGGCGATCGTCCGCGCCTCGATGAGCAAAGCTCCACATTTTCTTGAGCCGTGATCCTATCGCGCGCTTGCTTGCCACGGCCGGCCAATGTTGGATCGGGCCGCGCCGCGCCACGGGCGGCACCCCTGCGATGCCTCAGTCTTGCGTGCCGCCCATGCGGTGCCGGCGACAGGGATCGGGCCGGCGGCCTTTAGTGCTCTCTCAAGGCGTTTGTGCTAAATTACTTCAATGCCGGAATGCCCCTTCCGGAGTGCCTCCACGGGCTAGGCAAAGCGGCAGGCGGTTCAAGCGGCTTCGAATGCGGGCGGCCTTCCGCCCGGCCAAGGCCGCTATTCGGTGAGTGGGGTTACAACGGGGGACCCGGCGATGGAAAAGAAGCACCAGTTCAACCTGACCTACCTCTTTATCGCCTTGGGCCTTCTCTTGCTGTTTCAATCCTTTTGGGTGAGTTCCAGCCAGGTTGAGAACATCCCCTACAGCAAGTTCCAGGACCTCTTGAAGAACAAGCAGATCGCCAAGGTGGTGGTCAGCCCTACCCAGATTCAGGGTGAGTTCAAGGCTCCCCAGGACGGCAAGAAATACTTCACCACCACGCCGGTCAACCCCGAGATCGCCAGTGAGCTTCAGAAATACGATGTGCAGTTCACCGGCAGCACGGGCGAGAATATCTTAAGGGATATCCTGTCCTGGATTGTGCCGATCCTGTTCTTTTTCGGGCTTTGGGCGTTCTTCTTCCGGAACATGGCCGAGCGGCAGGGCATGGGCGGCCTGATGAGCGTCGGCCGCTCGCGCGCCAAGATCTATGTCGAGACGAAAACCGGCGTCAAATTCGAGGACGTGGCGGGCGCGGACGAGGCGAAGGGCGAACTCATGGAGGTGGTGGACTTCCTGAGGAACCCCGAGCCCTATGGCCGGCTTGGCGCGCGCGTGCCCAAGGGCATTCTGCTGGTTGGCCCGCCCGGCATCGGCAAGACGCTCCTGGCCCGCGCGGTGGCGGGCGAGGCAGGCGTGCCGTTCTTCTCGATCTCGGGCTCCGAGTTTGTCGAAATGTTCGTGGGCGTGGGCGCCGCGCGCGTCCGCGACCTGTTCGAGCAGGCGCGCAAGATGAAGCCCTGCATCATCTTTATCGACGAGCTGGATAGCCTGGGCCGCTCGCGCACGGCCGGCATCATGGGCGGCGCCAACGACGAAAAGGAACAGACGCTTAATCAATTGCTTGCCGAACTGGACGGCTTCGACCCCCGCGAAGGCATCGTGTTGCTGGCGGCGACGAACCGGCCCGAGATCCTCGATCCCGCGCTGACCCGCGCCGGCCGCTTCGATCGCCAGATCGGCCTCGACCGCCCCGACCGCCCGGCCCGCATGGCGATACTCAAGGTCCACATCAAGAAGATCAAGGCCGCGCCGGATCTAGACCTCGACCGCATCGCCGGCATTACCCCTGGCTTCTCCGGCGCCGATCTCGCCAACCTCGTCAACGAAGCAGCACTCGCCGCCACCCGGCGCGACGGCGATATGGTCACCATGGACGATTTCACCCGCGCCGTCGAACGGCTGGTGGCCGGGATCGAGAAGCACTCGCGCATTCTCTCGCCGAAGGAGCGCAAGGTGGTCGCCTATCACGAGATGGGGCACGCGCTGGTCGCCTCCACCCTGCCCGGCGTGGACCCGGTGCACAAGGTTTCGATCATCCCGCGCGGCATCGGTGCGTTGGGTTACACCATGCAGCGGCCCACGGAGGATCGTTTCCTCATCGAACGGAGCGAGCTTATCAACCGCATGGCCGTGCTCATGGGCGGGCGGGCGTCGGAGGAGATCGTGTTCGGCGAAATCTCGACCGGCGCCGCGGACGACCTCGACCGCGCCACCGATATCGCCCGCCAGATGGTAACGCGCTTCGGCATGGCGGAAGCGCTTGGCCAGCGCGTCTACGAGCCCCAGCGCCAAGCTTTCCTTGGCGAGGCCGTGATCGGCACGCGGCCCAAGGACTATTCCGATGAGACCAACCGCGAGATCGACATAGCCATGCGCCAGCTTATAGACGAGGCTTACGCGAAGGCCAAGGCGACGCTGAGCGCCCGCCGCGCCGAGCTTGAACAGGGCACCGCGATGCTCCTGGAGAAGGAAACCATCACTCCGGAAGATTTCCCGCCGCTCGACGGAGGGAAGCGTGCGGAGGGGCTGATCGCCACCGCGAAGTGATACCAATCGCCGAAGACTTGACCGCCACAATCCGGCGGGGAGCGCAAGGCAGCCAGGGAACCGCCGCGTTCCAAATGAGACGGCGCTCGATATCGGATCGGGTCGCAACCCGCCTTTCGAGACATCCGAATTCCGAGCCCCCCCCCAACAAGCTGAAACGAGCCCGTTGGGGTGAGCCGGCCCCATCCGGATCCCGCGAGCGAGCCGGCGCGCACGGTAATGCCAAGGTTCGTTTTTCCGGCGGCGCCGGCGTCTCGCCGCGCGGATTGTTCACGAATGTCCACGCGTAGCCAAATTTCATAACGCTATCCCACTCCACACCCGCAAAACCTCGCGCCGCAATATCCTGCTTGGCGCTTCTTTGTTCGTCCATTGTTCGCAGGTGAGGCTTGCGCGTACCTTGTCTTACCGCGCATACTCGGTTTGCTTGTGCACAGCATCGACATTTATCGTCGAAGTTGTGGAAAAATGTGTGTTCCGGTTGCGTTCATGTTTAGCCGCTGCCATCTTATGGCCATGCGCAAAGCGGCTTCGAATTGCAGAGTATAGTAGCCGCATGCCTGCGATATCGACAAAAGAGTGTCAGCGTAGTTGAGGTTATATGAAGTACTCGATTGTATCGAAAGGCGCCGGCCCGGCTGAATGTCATTGCAATAGCGAACAGTATCGGGCATTGGAGATAGAAAATCCGTCGCCGATGGATGACTGCGGGGTCCAGCCTGTTCCATGGAG
>Ga0182021_10007771_pt1 | contig 12716 bp, 11 predicted proteins | sample 612E3MmetaG_FD_120493 | JGI IMG/M metagenome (GOLD analysis project Ga0182021, IMG submission 120493) | Permafrost microbial communities from Stordalen Mire, Sweden - 612E3M metaG (Illumina Assembly) | ecosystem: Environmental > Terrestrial > Soil > Wetlands > Permafrost | place: Sweden... | reverse complement strand
GAGAACTATTATGCCACTAATGAAAAGAAATTCAACCTTAATTCAAATATTGTCAAAGCTCTTTTTATTAAACTGCCGGTTGAAACCCCCGAGCTTAACAAAATAAGATCCTGGGCAAGATCGAATGAACAGAAAGATATGCAACAACTCGAAAGCTACTGTTACCAATTTGCCGAGAAGTTCGATGATTTCAATGAAGATTGGGTCACTATGGACAAGCTCTCAATTGAATTACCACATGATATTGTAAATCAGGAGGATTTCCTCAAAAGGTACACCTGGTATGAAACAAGCGACTCATCCTCAGTGTACATGATTTCTTTAAAGGACTACAGACTGAGAAACTCACTGGCCCCTTTCGACTATGTCAGGAACGATATTAAAAGCATTATCCTTAATAGCAGGAGATTTGAATTCCTTCAATCTCTTGAAAACGGAATTTATAATGAAGCATTAAAAGAAAATACCTTTAAGTTATATTAAGCATGAAAAGAAATCTAAGATTAGTTGTATCTGCCGTAATTATGTTACTCATCTGCACCAATGGCATAAAGGCTCAGAAACTGGTTGAATCAGTTGCCGGTATTGTAGGGAACGAGGTTATATATTTATCAGATGTTGAAAACAATATTTCACAGGCAAGAGCTTCAGGAGACAGAACGCCTGTTGAACAATTAAGATGTAAAATGTTTGAGGATCTGCTTGTTTCAAAACTGTTTCTTGACCAGGCACGGATTGATAGTGTTATTGTTACAGAATCGTCAGTAGAGGGTGAAATAAACCTAAGACTGAATGATTTTATTAAAAGAGCAGGATCAGAAAAAGCGCTGGAGGAAGTGTTTAAAAAGAGTATGATCGAGATAAAAATGGATCTGAAGAAGAGCTTGTTGAATCAGCAGACTATTGAGGAAGTACAGAGCAAAATTGCAGAAAATATTTCTGTCACCCCGGCTGAAGTAAAAAAATACTTCCAGAGTATCCCGAAAGACAGCCTCCCGGTTATCCCGGCAAAAGTCCAGTTAAGTATAATCCAGCTTGATCCTCCGGCTAGTGAAGAAAATAAACTTGAAGCACGTCAGAAGCTTCTGAATCTCAGAAGCAGGATCCTTGCCGGAGAAAGTTTTTCGACTCTGGCTGTTCTTTATTCTGAAGATCCTGAATCAGCTAAACAGGGTGGTGATTTAGGATTTATGATGAAAGGACAGCTTGAAAAAGAATATGCCGATGCAGCCTGGGCCCTCAATAAAAATTCCGTCTCAAGAATTGTTGAAACAAAATATGGCTTTCATATTATCCAGATGATCGACAGGAAAGGCGATATGTTGGATACCCGCCATATTCTGATCAGACCTAAAGTCAAACCCGATGAAGCTGTCAGAGCAATAGAAAAACTTGATAGTATCGCCAATAAGATAAGGAAAGACAGTATAACCTTCTCAAAAGCCGCAATACTCTACTCAAGTCACAAAGACAGCAGAATAAACGGCGGAAAACTTGTAAAGAGTGACCCAAATTCAAGGGAATCATGGTTTTCTCTCGAAGAACTTGACAAGGAGACCTATGTAATAGTGCGGGATATGAAAATAGGGGAGATATCAAAACCATATAGAATGACCGATGAAAACGGGAACACCGTTTTTCGTATCGTAAAAATAGATAATCAGATTCCAGCGCATGTTGCAAGCCTGAAAGATGATTTTCAGGATATCTATAATGCTGCACTTAGTAATAAGCGTTCCAAAACCTACCAGAAATGGATAGATAAAAAGATACTGACTACTTATATCAAAATAAGTGAGGAATTTAAATCTTGTGAGTTTGTAAATAAAGGATGGCTGAAATAGACATTCGACAACACCCTGTTCATTTTTTGCATCTTAGACAAATCACGTTTTGCCTTCTGATAAGTTTGTGTTTCCCTTCATTAATACTTTCCCAGACAACCAACCTGAATAAAAAAGCCAGGAAAAAGATTTACGTAATCCATACCGACAAGATGGGTCCCGATCCCAAACTTGGAAGTGACTTTAAAAAATTGCTTGGTAACAATATTATCCAAGACAATGATGTCTTTATGTATTGCGATAGTGCCTACGTTAATCTTAATGCAAGGTTGGTTAAAGCGTTCAGTAAGGTGCACATTAAACAAGGTGACACTTTGGACCTATATGGTAATTACCTGTATTATGACGGTGAAAAGGGAAAAGCCTTTGTACAAGGCAATGTAGAACTAATTAACAAGGAGACTCATCTTTATACGAAAACACTTAATTATGATGTTAACACTAAAGTTGCAAGCTATACGGATAGTGGTAAAATTACAAATGCAAAGAATACACTTACAAGCATTATTGGCATCTATTATACTTCACAAAAGATGTTCCATTTCAAGGACAGTGTTAAAATTGTAAATCCCGATTATGTAATGTCAGCCGATACAATGGATTACAATACGGAAAGCGGAACAGCATTTTTCACTGGCCCTACAAGGGTTAAAGGCGACAGCATAGACATTTTCTCAGAAAAAGGCTGGTATGATACCAAGAAAGATGTTTCACGTATATGGAAGAACTCGGTTATCGATAACAGAAAACAGATTATTCACGGGGACTCACTGTATTACGATAAGGTTTCGGGTTTCGGAGAGGCATTTAGAAATGTTAGTATTGAAGACACCACAGACAAAATTCTTGTTACGGGGAATTATGCCTGGATTTATAAAAAACCGGAGAAATTCCTGATAACCGATAAAGCAGTGTTCATTCAGATTTCAAAAAATGATTCTCTTTTTTTACATTCCGATACAATAAGTGCCATAACCATTTTCAAGTCTCCTGAATCATCATACAGGCTGATGAGAGCATTTCATAATTGTCGTATATTCAGCAAAGATCTTCAGGCAAAATGCGATTCCCTCTCCTATTCATTTCAGGATTCAGTTATCAGGCTGTACAGGGCTCCGATTATCTGGTCGGAAGAGAGCCAGATGACATCCGATTCAATGGCAATTTTTACAAAGAACCGGCAGACCGACAGGATGGAACTCTATAACTCTGCATTTGTTGTTGAACTTTTCGACTCAATAAGATTTAACCAGATTAAAGGGAGAAACCTTACAGGTTATTTTCATGATAATAAGATGTACAAGATCGCGATAGATGGGAATAGTGAATTGGTATACTTTCTTTCAGATAAGGAAGGTCAGATCGGATGGAATCGAGCGAAGAGTTCACGAATTGAAATCTATGTAAATAAAGGAAAAATAACGCAGATCATTGAATTTCAGAACCCGGATGGAATTCTTAATCCACCCTTGAAAGAACCTGATAAACAAAAGCTTGACGGATTTAACTGGTTTGAAAGCCTCCGACCTAAAAATAAATCGGATATTTTCAGAAAGTAAAAAAGGCTGAACCTGTAGATTCAGCCTTTCTGCTAATATTCATCCTCGTTAAAGAAGAAGTCATCTTTACTTGGATAGTCTGGCCATATATCTTCAATGCTCTCATATATATCGCCTTCATCCTCTATCTCCTGCAGATTTTCAATAACTTCAAGCGGGGCACCTGACCTGATGGCATAATCAATAAGTTCATCCTTGGTGGCAGGCCATGGAGCATCTTCAAGTTTTGATGCTAATTCAAGTGTCCAATACATAGTCTCCCTAAAATATAGTTAGTCATTATTCAAAGTCTGCAAATATAAAAATTATTTTATTGAAAAAGCAATAGCTTTTTTTAAGATTTTTATTATATCATAATGGCCACTTAATATCCTCATTATCAAGCTCAAGACTCAATATCCGACTTAAAACAAATAAATAATCGGAAAGCCGGTTCAGGAATTTATGAACTATTTCTGGCGTATATTCAGTTTCATTTAGTCTGAGGACTGACCGTTCAGCTCTTCTGCAAACAGTTCTGGCAATATGGCAATAAGATACTAAAATATTTCCACCAGGTAACACAAAGGAATTAATCGGATGAAGCTTAGTTTCCATTTTGTCAATTTCTGCTTCCACAGCTATCAGGCAACTCTCCTTAGGAATAGCCGATAATGATCCGGAAATATTCTCTTCGGATGCAAGTGCAGCAGCAGATGCCATAAGCTGGTCCTGAATATATATAAGGAATTCTTTTCTGATATCATTTTCCCTGAAACTCCTGATAAGTCCAATCCAAGAAATCAATTCATCGACTGAACCGTATGCTTCAACCCGCAGACAGTGTTTGGGTACCCGCTTGCCTCCTAATAAAGAAGTAGATCCATCATCACCTGTAAGGGTGTAGATTTTCATAATTCCAGGAAATAAGATGAATAAATTTAAAAATAAGAAAGTGATCCCGAAACCTAAAATTTCTTATATTTTTCATTTTGTACATCCGAAGAAACCTCACCATCAATAAGCTTGATGATACGAGCAGCATGTCTGGCAATGTCCTCCTCGTGAGTAACAACTATAACAGTGTTTCCTTTCTTATGAATCTCATCGAGAAGACTCATAATATCTATTGAAGTTTTACTGTCAAGGTTACCGGTAGGCTCATCAGCAAGTATAATCGAAGGTTTATTAACCAGTGCTCTGGCAATAGCAACGCGCTGTCTTTGGCCTCCTGATAACTCATTGGGTTTATGACTCATACGATCGGCAAGACCTACCTGCTCAAGTGTCACTATTGCCATTTGTTCTCTTTCAGCTCTTGGAATTCCTGCATATATTAGAGGGAGTGTGACATTCTCCAGGGCAGTGTATCTTGGTAAAAGGTTGAAAGTCTGGAAAATAAAACCGATCTCCTTGTTCCTGATCTCAGCCAGCATATTGTCTTCCATCTTGCTTACATCGGTGCCGTTAAGATTATATGAACCGCTTGTGGGAGTATCAAGGCAACCAATAAGGTTCATAAGAGTTGATTTTCCTGAACCAGATGGGCCCATGATAGCAACATATTCATTCCTCTCAATACTTAATGTCAGAGATCTTAAAGCCCTGACAATCACGGAACCTACCTGATAGTTCTTAACAATATCGTGAATCTCAATTACTTTGCTCATAATGTTAAAATTTGAATGCCCGAAATTAGATTAATTAAATTAAATAAGAAATACATAGAATAATAAATTTTGTTAATATCTGATAATATAATCATGATGCGTCATTCCTTCCCTGAAAAATACAAGCCCCATCCTGAAAATATCCACTGTAAAACTAATCTTTTTGTTTTTCTTTATTTCATTCCAGGCATCCCCCATTTCATCAGAGGAATAAATATCATCGATTACAATTACAGTATTTTCATCAGAAATATTGACCATCCGTGTGAAATATTCAAGCAATGGCTCTTTCCTGTGATTCCCATCAATAAAAACCAATCCAGGTTTCACATTTAGATTCTCAATTTCCGGTAAAACTTCATCAAAGGGGCCGGTAAGTATCCTGATATTATTTATACCGGCTTCTTTAAAGTTTTTTCCAGCAATTTCTGAAATAGCATTACATCCCTCCATTGTATGTACCGTTGCAACAGCATTTGCTGCTGCCATGTACATCGTACTAATTCCGAGGGAGGTTCCAAATTCTATTATTTCCTTCCTTCCGAAAGCTTCGGATAATCCGGCCAGAAATTTTCCATATTTCTCAGGAACTGAAGAATATCTGGCAATATCAGAAACTTTTCTGAAATCTGTTTTCATTTTTTTCGATCCAGCCCCAAAATCTTTCACAATTATTAGTCTCTGGTCAGAGATCAGTTTCTTTCTGATCGTTTCTACAATACGAACAATATCCGGATTTTCTTTGTTTCGAAAAACCTTTGATACCAGGTTGAAAACAAAGGGTGATTGAATTCCGTGTCCTCTTTTATGGGAAGAGAATAGAAAATATTTTAAAAATTTCAATATTGGATATGCTTTCACTTTGTTGATTTCGGATTTCGGATTTCGGATTTCGGATTTCGGATTAGGTCAGATTTGCAAAAATACTTAATTTCGGTCAGCATTTAAAAAAGCATCAGATCGGAATCAATATGATTGATTTTCTTGAGTCAAATATTACATACCTGCAGGGGGTTGGTCCAAAGAGAGCCGAACTTCTGAGTAAAGAGCTGAATATAATTACTTTCAGGGATTTGCTTTATTATTTTCCGTATAAATATATTGACCGGACCAAGTTTTACAAAATTAATGAACTGGATCAGGATTTGCAATTTGTTCAGATTAAGGGTGTCATAAAAGGATATTATTCTGAAGGAAGGGGAAGCGGGAAAAGACTTGTGGCAGAATTTGAAGATGATACCGGTACAATAAAACTAGTGTGGTTCAAAGGACTTAAATGGGTTACAAGCAGCTATCCTGCCGGGAATGAATTTATCATTTTCGGGAAGCCGGGGATTTTCAATGGTATGATTAATATTGTGCACCCTGAAATTGAGGCTGTTGAGAAGAAAGCTGAAAGACTTAATTCTGCATTACAGGCCCAGTACAGTTCTACTGAAAAGCTTAAGAACAGCTTTATAACTTCCAAAGCAATAAGCAAACTTCTTAGGACGCTTCTCAAACAGATGAATTTCCGGCTTCCTGAAACACTGCCGCATTATCTGACTTCAAAGTATAAACTGATGTATCTTCATGACGCTCTGCAAAAAATTCATTTTCCTGCCGATACTTCGGAAATTGAAAAAGCGAGATACAGACTGAAGTTTGAGGAGCTCTTTTATATTCAACTGAATCTTTTAAGATTTAAGACCAACAGGAACAGTCAGGTAAAGGGATTTGTTTTTTCGACAGTCGGAGACAATTTCATGACATTTTATTTTAAAAATCTTCCTTTTCAACTTACCGAAGCACAGAAAAGGGTTATCAGGGAGATAAGAAAAGATCTGGGTTCAGGCAGACAGATGAACAGGCTGCTCCAGGGAGATGTGGGCAGTGGAAAGACACTTGTCGCACTCATGGGAATGCTCATTGCAATTGATAACGGATATCAGGCATGTTTGATGGCACCGACTGAAATACTGGCGGGCCAGCACTTTCAGACAATATCTAAATTTCTTGAAGGAATTGATATTAATGTCAGATTGCTTACCGGTTCAACCAAAAAAAGTGAGAGGAAGTCAATTGAGTCAACTCTTTCAGACGGATCTTTAAACATACTAATTGGTACACATGCATTGATTGAGGATAATGTAAGGTTTAGTAATCTGGGACTCGTCATTATCGACGAACAACACAGATTCGGCGTTGCCCAGAGAGCGAGGTTATGGCAGAAGAGTAATACCCCTCCCCATATTCTGGTGATGACAGCAACTCCTATTCCGAGGACACTAGCAATGACCCTTTATGGCGATCTTGATGTTTCAGTGATTGATGAATTACCACCCGGGAGGGTCCCGATTAAAACGATGCATTTCACTGACCCTGAAAGGAATAAGGTCTTTGGCTTTATAAGACGACAGATTGAAGAAGGCCGGCAGATCTATATTGTTTATCCACTGATAAAGGAATCAGAAAAGATGGATTACAAGGATCTTGAAGACGGCCTCGATACTATTTCAAGAGCATTCCCCTCTCCGGAGTATTGCATAAGTGTGGTCCATGGTAAAATGACATCAACCAATAAAGGAAGGTCGATGGCTCTTTTCAAAGAAGGTCAGGCACAAATAATGATTGCCACAACTGTGATTGAAGTCGGGGTCGATATCCCGAATGCATCTGTAATGATTATCGAGAGCGCTGAACGATTCGGACTCTCACAATTGCATCAGTTGAGAGGCCGCGTGGGAAGGGGCGCTGACCAGTCATATTGTATCCTAATGAGTTCTGAAAAACTTTCAAAAGAGGCTGCAACGAGAATAGAGGTAATGATCAGAACGACCGACGGGTTTGAGATTGCGGAAACTGATCTGCAGTTAAGAGGACCCGGTGATCTTGAGGGAACCCAACAGAGCGGAATTCCTTTCGACCTTAAAATTGCTGATCTCGGAAAAGATGGGCAGATAATTGAATATGTGAGAAATATTGCCACTGAGATACTGACATCAGATCCAGGACTTGAAAATGAGAAAAATACAATTCTCAAAAAGGAACTCAAAAATCTGTTTGGTAAGAGTAAGGTTTGGAGTAACATAAGCTAGTGCGGAGAACTTTCATGACCTGGCAAGTCGATTGCGGATTGCGGATTGCGGATTTAGAAAAGACTGAATCATAAGGAAGATGACTATTTCAGAATATTATAATGTGCTTGGGATACAGATTGATTCTTCTGTTGACGAGATAAAGAAAGCCTACAGGAAAAGAGCACGTGAATGTCATCCTGATATAAACCCATCACCCGACGCAAAAGATTTATTTATAAGTGCTACAGAAGCTTATGAGTTTCTTCTCTCCTACCATGAAAAGATTGTATCGGATGAAGAAGCTTATAAACAGGCAATGGAGGACTGGAGAAAATACCGGCAGGACAGGTCACGTCAACGCGCAAAAGTATATGCTCAGGCCTCTTTTTCACGCTTTAAAAACACTAACTTCTATAAGACGACCAGAATATTCGACGGGACAACGATTATCTCAAGTCTTATCATATCAATAATGGTTCTTGTAGCTACGGTCTCAGGATATATAATAAGGATCCGGCATCCTGTTCCGGGACTTGAAGACCCATCCCCAATAATGCTGGTAATTTTACTTTTATTTGGCATGGTTCTTTTTGTTGTTGCCTTTATCCATCTCAAAGTTTACATAGAGTCATCTCAAAAGAATAAATAGAGTATATGAAGAAGATAATAAATCCTTATGACAATGAACGGAACATGTGCTTCGGGTGCAGCCAGAAGAATCCTGCAGGGCTTAAGATGCAGTTTGAGGAGAGTGAGGATTTTCTTCATGCTACCTGGCAGCCTTCTGAAATCTATCAGGGTTATACAAATGTTCTTCATGGTGGAATAATTGCAGCTCTCCTGGATGAAATAGGAGCATGGTGCATTTCAGTAAAAATCGGTACCGCCGGTGTAACATCAGAGATGAAAACAAGATACCTCTTCCCTGTTTATATAAACAAGGGTATCATAACTTTAAAAGCAGAAGTTGTAATGCAAACGAGGAAAAGTGCCGCAATAAAATGCTATCTGTACGACGGACAATCGAAATTGTGTGCTGAAGCCGAAGCCGAATATTTCATCTATCCCCTGGAAATTGCCATAAAAAAATTCAGATATCCCGGTCGTGAAGCATTTTATGAGAAGAAATAGATAATGGCATTTATAACTCGATAGCTAACTATCATTGCTTACCCGGATCTTTCTTTACCTCCTGTTCTTTAGTTTTCTTATTCTTTTTCTTGCTCTTACTTTTTTCTGAAGCGACATTTTTGCTATTTCTCCGGTTTGAAGGGGTCACAACTTTTCCAGTTGATTGCTTTGATGTCTGGTCTTTGTTAACATTCTGTCCTGTAGCTTGCCTGGTATCTGATCCATTATTAACTGTAGTTGTAGTTCTCCTTGTCACGTTATTATTCTGCCCCTGCGATGCATTCCTATCAGTATTGGTACCAGTAATACTCGATCTTCTCGATGTAGTGTTAGAGGCATTGTTGACCTGGTTCCTCCGGGTTGACTGTGAACCCGATCGTACTGACTGGTTATTATTTGAAGAATTTACCACCGGCCTTCTTCCCTGGTCGGAATGTGTCTTTATAAACATTGCTTCACCATTTTTTCTCTGTTCCGGATGTGAATAAGTTGCCCTGAAATTTCCTGCTTGTACTCTAGAATATACAACAGGAGAATATGATCGTCTGGATGTGAAATAAAAATCATTCCATCGGTCATAACGGTGAATGTTCCAGCGATGGTAATGCGAATCATAATCTTTGTACAGGTTATAATGATAGCCGTAATAATAATCCCAGAAGACAGGTTTCCATGGACGCCAGTAAGGCGGGTAATAGCCCCATCGCCAGGATGAGCGCCATAAAACATAGCCCGGCATATAAATAAATCTTATCAATGGCCACATTCCGATTTCGACTCTGGTTGTTCTGACCTCTGTCAAATTTTGTCCGTTAACGGGTCCGGTATAACCTGGATTTTGAGTAACAGTTTGATTGTCATCACCATATATTGGCTCAATAATGTAATCCTTACCGTATAGTTCCTCATCGCCCGTCAGCTGGATCTGCACCTGTCCGTTCTGAAAGCGCTGAACTGTAAAGACTGCAACATCCTGGGTTTCACTGTTATTAATTGCATCCTGGAGTACAATGTTATGCACATTGCCATCGACATTATCAATTACCCTGATATAATCGACCCTGTCATCACCATTCAGATCCAGATTATTTATTCTGGAATCCGGATTATTAAGGCCATTTTCAAAATCTTCCAGCGTTTTGGATTCCTGGAATAGTTTCATTACTGCATAAAGGTTCAGGTTGTCGCCGGGCAGACCTAGCCTGTCATCCTGCCTGTCCTGAGCTTTGATTGAGGCACCTGAAGCTATCAGAGTCAACAGAATCAGGCTGATTATTAATTTTTTCATAACATTTAATATTAAAGGAACATGCTTATGTTAAGTAAAGGTACAAATCTGATACCAAAAATTAACAATGGGTACTTGTTGCTCGGTGATCGGTGCCCGGTAGTCCCGTTTCCCTTTCGTCTGTCTCCTTTATGCTTTCAACTTTTGTCCTTTTACTTTTATCTTTTATCTTTTATCTTTGCCTCTCCTACTCCTATTTACACTATCCCCAGCTTCTTTGCAATAGCGACCGGGATCGCATTTTTGTTAACCATAATATTTGTGGTTCTCAATGCAATGAAAGCTTTTGAAACATATATAAAACCATCGTATTTGCCCGTGATGCCCCATGAGTTCTTCACTTTATAGAAAATATTTCCTGACTGATCCGTAGCTGTACCCACTATATGCATCCCATGATCATCAGTAGTTGTATAATTATCAAACTCTTTCTGTCTCATCTCCTGAGTTATGACCCTTTCAGGATGCGGACCCTTGAATTGAGATGCAGCCTCATCGGTAGTCATTTCGTTCCAGTCTTTTGCAGGAATAATTGCAATACCCTCCTTCATAGAGAAGCCTTTGTCGCTCATATCGCTCGCCCAGGCGACTGTGTAGCCACTGTTGACAGAGTTTTCTATGATCTGCATCATGTCATCGAGAGGGAGATTATAAAATAATCCTGCAGCCCAGTTGTCGGGAATTTCTAGCATACACTGCTTGTAGAACGGATGATGCGAGAATGATGTGATTGTTACATAATCATCCGGATTAATTCCAAGCTCCTTGGTGAAGGAAGCTGGTGTGTATGTCTTGCCTTCGTAGGTAAATGATTCCGGCATCTTGCCCAGGTAAGCATCGAGTATACCGTTTAGTCCGTTGAACCAGGCTGTGGTCAGCTTCCTGCTTTTTATGACTGCATCCATATATCCTTTGAGTACGCCATCCATCTCGCTGTGGTTATGTTTGACCTCCCCGTAATTCAGTCCGGGATATGCAGCATCAGGAACAAGTCCGATCTCGTGGATTCCGGTCAGCAGATCGCCATACTCACCACCCCCTGCAAATGTTGAGCTGCCATGCATTCTTGTATACATATCAGCTTTTTTCTCATAAGTATGTCTCACAATATACATTTCCGACAGATCGTACGGCTTCTTTCCCATTCTCAATAGTTCTGACTCAAACATGGAAATTCCTGAAAAGCACCAGCATGTGCTGGATGCGCTCTGGTTTTTCACTGAGGTACATGCCAGGTCTTTTTTCATTGTAAAAATGTAACCCGTTTCCTGGCTGTTGGCCAGTGTACTGACAAGCAGTAAGAGTATAACAAGTCTGAATACTTTGTTCATTGTTCTGATTTATTGGTTTTTAAAAAATAAATGATAAAAAACATTAATCATCAGATATTCCATCTGATTAAGTACCAAAAATAACCATTTGGATCAATTTGCAAAAAGGTATCATCTAAAAATAGTAAAAATGGATTCTTTCTATCTTTCTGACAATAGGTACCAGATTAAATTATTATGAAATAATTTGTACATCAGCATGGCTTTATCTATTTTAACTTAATATTTTGAAGTACATATTGATAGAAATCATATTATAAGTCCAGATATACTGTCATAGAAATATCTTTCAGATAATAAACTACGCTATAAATAATGATATTGCTGGAAAAAAAGGAATACGAAAAAGTCATCAGGCCGCTCAGGGAAGTGACATTCAATAATTTATTCGCCCGGTTTGTAGTAGAAAAACATATTGAAGGTTGTGTTTATGCGGATAACCGTGCAGACCCCGGAACATTTTTCATTGCTCATCCTTATGGTATGTCGTTATTATTCGGGGAAATTGATAACGAAGTTTTTAATTCTTCATTTTGTGATTATGCCTTAAATTTGCACCAAAAGAGAGAAAAAACTGAATGGTTGCAGGCCTTTCCCGATACCTGGGATAGTAAAATTGAGGTTATGTTAACTCATAATCTTATAAAATCGAAAGAAAATGAAAAAAAGGATCAGAGCAAGATTGAAGTAAATACGAGAGTTAATTTTAAATTCAACAGAGAAAAATACATGAAGTTTAAAAATGAAAAGAGAAATAGCGATTATAAAATCCTTCAGACCGATAAGGAAATGTTTGAAAAAGTGAATGGCAGCGTAGTCCCAAAACACTTCTGGAAAAACGCCGGAGATTTCCTG
>Ga0182021_10007769_pt1 | contig 12717 bp, 12 predicted proteins | sample 612E3MmetaG_FD_120493 | JGI IMG/M metagenome (GOLD analysis project Ga0182021, IMG submission 120493) | Permafrost microbial communities from Stordalen Mire, Sweden - 612E3M metaG (Illumina Assembly) | ecosystem: Environmental > Terrestrial > Soil > Wetlands > Permafrost | place: Sweden... | reverse complement strand
GCGCTGCCGACAACCGGGAGATGCGCCTCCCGGCGCCCGGCTTCCTTTCCCACGTTGACATCACGACTAGGTCAACTTACATGACCAAGTATGCAGGAAATGCTGATCTCGGAGTTCAAGGCGAAATGCATCGGCGCGTTGAAGCGGATCAAGGAGACGCGAAAGCCGCTCACCGTCACCCTGCGCGGCAAACCGCTGGCGGTGGTGCACCCGGCGCGTTCCGGCAAACAGGCCAAGCGCCTTGGCGGCCAGCGCGGAGCCATGCAGATCAAGACTGAACTCGTGGGCAAGGATTTCGCCGCCGACTGGGAGATGTCGCGGTGAAGCTCCTGCTCGACACCCACGTCTGGATCTGGTCGCAGGAGTCGCCGGAGAAGCTGGGGAAAGAGGCGCGCCGGCTGCTGGTCGACGGCAAATCCACCAACCATGTGGCCACGGTCTCTGTGCTGGAACTCGCGCGTCTGGTGGCCGCCGGGGACATTTTCCTCAACCGGCCGCTGCCCGCCTGGGTCGAAACCGCGGTCGAAGAACTGCACGCAGAGGAGCTCGCAATGAGCCGGGAGATTGCGGCTGAGGCTTACGCGCTGCCGGGCGAGTTTCACCGCGATCCGGCGGACCGGATCCTGGTGGCCACCGCCCGCCGAGAGAGTCTGACCCTGCTCACCGCCGACGCCCGCATCCTGTCCTATCCGCACGTGAAAGCGCTCGATGCCCGGCGGTGAGGCAGCATTCTCCGGCCCCGCCACGGCGTTTCTCGGTTACGGCCACGGTTTCTGTTCGGCAAATCATGAAAGCGATCGCTCTGTTGATTCTCTTTTCCTTTCTCGTCGGATGTGCCTCGTACGGTGACCTGAACGAGAAGAACGGTGCCAGCGTGACAGGCGGTTTCAAAGATCAGGCGCTTGGCAAGGGTCTGTTCTTCGTCGAAGCCGCGTCAGGGTTTGCACCGTGGGCGAACTCGGGAGGCTCGAGAGCGACGTTTGATCGGCGGGCCTCAGAGTTGTGTGGCGGCAGGAAGTACACTTTGCTCTGAATCTACGAAGAGACCAGCACTCCCACAGGTTTCAGAAGCCAGAAGTCCACGACTGTCGTCGGGGACATCCTCGCCGGGGATTCGCCGCTGACCATCGAAGAAGCCAAGCGTGTGGTGAATGCGGCGCGCGAGAAAGCCGGTCTCTATCCGCTGACCGATTGGAAAAAGTAAGAGAGCCGAATCGGGTAGCCGGAGAGGTTGCCATCCCCGGCCCCCACACCACCCGGCGTACGGGTCCGTACCGGGCGGTTCCCGAGGGTCAGGACTGAACGAGGCTTGCGCTTCGTGCGGTGTCGGTTTCACCCGACGCCAATCGCCACGTTTCCGGCTCGGCCCTACGGCGTCATCGCCAGCGTGAGACTGACGCGGTTGACGATCCGCCCCTTGAGTTCGGTCCTTCGTGCGTGCGTGAGACCCTCCGGTCCATTCGGGTCCGGCTCTGGGCTCCGGCTCCCTACTCCCGGCTCGTATCCCGCACTACTATGACCTCGGCTGACTCCTCGCCACGGCCGACGGCGTTGCCGACGCCGGTTCCGACCGGTTGCCCGCTCGGCCCGTGACAAGGTCTCCCCGAGTAAGCGAGTGAGCTTTCCCGGAACAACCCCGTGCTTTACCTGCGGCAGTGAATCCGGGACTTTGTTGTATGGTGCCAACTCGTCCCCGCCGCCGGCCTCGAAATACGTTTCTGTCCGTGGGCTCGCCGTTTTGACTCCAGCTTCTTTCCGACCCGGCCTCGCGACCGCGCCGCTGCTTTCGTCTAATGCTTGGATTTTGGATTCTTGCATCGAGGACTTCCACCTCGTAGGTCACTCACATGTCGGGCACACACCAATTGCCGCTGCCAATTCGGCTGTCGTTCACGCCTCGTGCATGCGCACGAGTCGCGCCCGCCAGCCTCATGGCAGGCTGGTAGCGTTGGGCAAAATGAAACCATACGCCGTTATCCTCATGGGTTTTCTCTCCTCCCTCACAGGATGTTCAGGCCCCAAGCTTGTCGAAGGCGGGCTTTACTACACGCCAGGCGAAAAAGGCGGCTATTCAGTCCTGAAGATTCTGAAGCTTGATGACCACGGTGTTCATGTTCGGCTCTACAGTAATCATCTTGCTGAGCCCCCGAAGAAGATAGATGAGAGCACGCTCTACATGGCCGGAATGAATCGAAAGCCGGGCGAGACGCTGGGCATGGGGCACGCTCCGATATCCAAGAGGAGTTTTGAAGGGTGGAAGGCGACGTTTTTCCAGCGGTCGACCGTCAAAGAAGAAGAGCTCGATGGCTACAAGATGTGGCTGGATGGGAACGGTGGTTACTTCTGAAATGGAGACGGAGCCCAACCAGCGACCGCAGCACAGCGGCCACCGCTGTCACGCCGGCTGCGTGGCACCCGTCGCGCCGCCGTCCAGTGCGGCAGGTCTCGTTGTGATGCCCCACGAACGCAGGATTGGTGTCAACCCCGACAATCCGAACTTCGCCGCCGCCAAGGCGAAGTAGAGACTTGCCCAATCGGGTAGCCGGTGGTGATTAGCCACCGGCCCCCACACCACCCGGCGTACGGGTCCGTACCGGGCGGTTCCGGTCTCCATTACGTGCCGGCCGAGGCCGGCGGATATTGGTAGGCGATCCAGGCCTCCTGCAGGGAGGGAACCCCTTGTGCTTGCAGCCAGTCATGGGTGAGCGCGGCTTGGTCAATGCTGTTGGTGCTCATTCGCCAGCAGCCCTTGCGGGACCGACTGGCCAGATGCACAGACTCTGGATCGGCCCCCAGGTCGCAGCAGATTGCTCCGCTGTCCGGGGTCTGCACGCTCCGCTTGCACGCGGCCCCAGCGTGGCTTAATTACCCCGGCGCCATGATTTTCCTTGGATTCACCGACCGGGCCTGGATGTGGTTGGCGGCAATCTGCTATCTCGCCGGCCTCGTGCTCGGCACCGTCGCCCTGCTGCGTGACCGGCGCCAATCCCGCCTGGCCATGTATGCCATCGTGGCCCTTGGATTCGTGTTTCAGACCCTTGGGCTGTATCTGCGCGGGCGGGCGAGCCACAGTTGCCCGATCGGCAACACCTTCGAGATCTTCCAGTTCACCGCCTGGTCGGCCATCTCGCTCTTCCTCGTGGTCGGCGCCACGTTCCGCCTGAGCCTCCTCGGCTATTTCACTTCGTGCCTTTCGGCCGTGCTGACGCTCGTCTCGCTCGCCACCGTCTCATGGGATGCGCCGCACCGGGCCGGCCTCTTCGGCGGCAACGCCTGGATTGAGTTCCACGCCGCGCTGGCCCTGTTCAGTTACGGGGTGTTCGCCCTACTCGCGCTCACGTCATCCATGTACCTCCTGCAGACCTACAGCCTCAAATCGAAGCATCTGCACGGGTTGTTCTCGTTTCTGCCTTCCATCCTGGAGCTCGATCTCATCAGCGTGCGGCTGCTGGTCGTCGGCGTGGTGCTGATGACCTGGTCGCTGGGCGTGGGCTCGGTGCATTGGCTGGAGGACCTCGCCAGCGTGGATCTCGCCAAGCTGCTCATCACCTCTGCGGTTTGGCTGGCCTATGCTGTCGTGCTGTTTCTCCGTTTGCGCAGCCGGCTGGTCTCCCAACGGCTCGCGTGGACCTGCCTCGTCCTTTTCGCCGCCGCCCTCCTTTCCCTCGGACCGATCAACGCCAGCCGGCATCCGATGAAGCCTGCCGCGCCCCACTCGATGGCTCCGATATGAGTGCCCCCGGCCCCATCCTTTTCCTCCTCGGCGCGACCCATCATACCGCGCCTCTGGAGTTGCGCGAGAAACTGGCGCTGGCCGGGGACAAGCTGGAGGCGCTGCGCCGCGAGCTGCGCGCGCTCCCGGATCTGCGCGAGTTCACCGTGCTCAACACCTGCAACCGCGTCGAAATCTACGGCGTCGCCGCGCAACCGGAGGTGGTCGCCCGGCTCCAGTCCGCGTTTTGCGCGCTGCACCAGATGGACCCCGCGCTGTTCGAGCGCATCCGGCTGCTGTTGCGCGACGGCCAGGCCGTCCAGCATCTGCTCGAGGTCGCCGCGGGGGTCGATTCCCAGATGGTCGGCGAAGCCGAGATCCTGGGACAGGTCAAGGACGCCTATGTGGCGGCCCAGGCGCAGGGCACCACCGGGCCCGTGCTCAACCGGATGTTCCAAAAGACCTTCCAAGCGGCCAAACACGTGCGCACCCATACCGCGATCGGCGAAGGCCAGATCAGCGTCGCCAGTGTGGCGGTGGACCTCGCGCTCAAGATTTTCGGCCAGTTGGAGCGTTGCCGCGTGCTCGTGCTCGGCGCGGGCGAGATCGGCGGGAAAACCGCCCGGGCGTTCAAGAGCCGCGGCGTGGGGCAGATCTCCGTTAGTAGCCGGCGGTTCGAGCAGGCGGAGGAGCTGGCGCGGGAATTCGGCGCCCGCGCCATCCCGTTCGACCAGATGGGGGAAGCACTGCCCGAGGTGGACATTGCGGTGTGCTCCACCGCGGCGCCCGAGGCGGTGGTCACCCACGGCATGGCGGCGGCGGCCATGCGCCGGCGCGCGATCCGCCCGCTCTTCTTCATCGACCTGGCGATGCCGCGCAACATCGATCCCGGCGTCGCCACCCTGTCCAACGTGTTTCTCTACAACCTGGACGACCTCGCGCGGATCGCCGACGAAAACCTGGCCCTGCGCCAAGCCGAAACGCTGCGGGTGCGGGCGTTGCTCACCGAGAAGGCCGACGCCCTGTGGCGGCAGGTCGCGCCGCGGATCAACGGTGACTTCCCGGAGTCCTGACCGCCGCCCGGCCCAGGCGAGGTCCTTCCCGCGCCGCTCCCTTATTCGAGGCCAATCAACCGAACCGCGAATGGACACGAATGGGAAGGACGACGGAATTGGCGAAACAACCGCCTCACGGAATGATCACCCGTTCCGTTCCCTGCCTTACCCTTTGGGCTGCCCTCTGAAAATTCGTGCGCATCGTTGTCCGTTGGTGATTTCCCACTGTATTGATCCGACTTATCCTTCCTTCGGCGCGCGGACGCGCTTGAGGGCACCCGCCAGGTCTTCCTTCTTGATCGGCTTGCTGATGTAGTCGTCCATGCCCGCGGCGAGGCAGGCCTCGCGGTCGCCTTGCACGGCGTTGGCGGTCAGCGCGATGATCCACGGCCGGGCCGACCGGTCCGGATGTTCGGTCACGATCCGGCGCGTCGCTTCCAGACCGTCCATCTCCGGCATCTGTACATCCATGAGGATGATGTCGTAGGGTTGCCGGTCCAGCGCTTCGAGCGCTTCCGCGCCGTTGGCGGCAACGTCGGCGCGATGCCCGAGGGCGGCCAGCATGTGCAGGGCCACCTTCTGATTGACGGCATTGTCCTCGGCCACCAGCACCCGTAACGCCTGCCCGGTCCTTTCGGCCACGGGTTTCGGGACGACCCGTGTCGGCGCCGGGGTCGGCGCCTCGGCGTCTTTGAAGATCTCCGCCAGAACATCGAACAGCTGGGAGGGTTTCACCGGCTTGGTGAGGGCGGCGATGAACAGCTTCTTTTCCGAGGTGACTTCGCGCTGACCCAGCGAGGAGAGCAGCACCAGCGGCAGCTTGTCACCGTCCGGCAGCCCGCGCATTTCCCGCGCCAGCATCACCCCGTCCATCTGCGGCATCTGCATGTCGAGGATCGCCACATCAAAATGCTCGCCGCCGCGCAGCCACCCGAGGGCCTGGTGGGCCGAGTCGGCCGCCCGCGGCACCATGCCCCACCCGCCCAGCACAGCGGTGAGAATGCGCCGGTTGGTGGCGTTGTCGTCCACGATCAGGATGCGCCGGTCGCTCAGGTGCAGCTTGGGTCCCGCCAGGAACGGCCGCGGACGGGCGGGGACGAACTCGACCAGGATCGAGAAGCTGAACGTCGAGCCCTGGCCCACTTCGCTCTCCGCCCACATCGAGCCGCCCATGAGTTCCACCAGCCGCCGGCTGATGGCCAGGCCGAGGCCCGTGCCACCGAACCGCCGGGTGGTCGAGGTGTCCACCTGGCTGAAGGAGCGGAACAGCCGCCCCATCGCATCGGCCGGGATCCCGATCCCCGTGTCCTTCACACTGAACATGAGCTCGACATACTGGCGGCCGCCGGCCACCTGGAAATGCACCCGCGAATCCAGCGGGTTTTCCCCGGCCGGATCCATCGGCGCGGTGCTGCCGCGGGCCAGCCGCGCGCCCGCCGGCATCGCATTGGGCAGTTTGACGCGCAACGTCAACACGACTTCGCCCCGCTCGGTGAACTTGAGCGCGTTGCCCAGGAGGTTGACCAGAACCTGGCGCAGGCGGGTGGCGTCCCCGCGCACCGTCTGGGGCACGCCGTCCGCAATCTCGTAGAGCAGGTCGATGCGTTTTTCCGCCGCCTTGGCCGCGAGCAGGTCGAGGGCCCCTTCAATGGTTTCGCGCAGCACGAAGGTCTCGTGTTCGAGTTCGAGGCGGCCGGACTCGATCTTGGAAAAGTCGAGGATGTCGTTGATGATCGTCAGCAGCGTTTCGCCGCTGCCCCGGATCGTTTCCGCAAAGTCGCGCTGCTCGTGCGTGAGGGGCGAATCGAGCAGCAGACTCGTCATCCCGATCACACCGTTCATCGGCGTCCGGATCTCATGGCTCATCATCGCGAGGAAGGCGCTCTTGGCCTGGCTCGCCCGCTCCGCCGCTTCCTTGGCCACGACGAGGTCCTCCGCCGCGCGTTTCTGGGCCGTGATGTCGACGATGGTGGTCACCACCTGTTTCCGGTTCGTCGCCGGATCGACAAACCGCCGGCTGGTGAGCGCCGCCCAGACGATGCGACCATCCGGGTGCACAAAGCGTTTCTCCAGCGAATACTCATCGTCCTCGCCGCCTTCAAAGCGCTCCACCATCGCCTGCTGGGACGCCAGGTCGTCGGGATGCGTCGCGCGGGTCAGGGTCTGCGGCTTTCTGCAGTCCTCCGCCGAAACGCCGGTAATGCGCACGTGCTCCGAATTGACCAGGTGGGAGCTGAAGTCGTCGGCGACGACCCAGGAAATGCCGACGGGCGCATGCTCGAAGATGTAGGAGAACTGGGCTTCCTTGTGCAGCATCTCCTCCTGGGCCTTCTTGCGTTCCGTGATGTCCACGAGCGTGGTGATCGCCTGTTTTTGACCCGTCACCGGATCGGCGAACATCTGGCTCTTGACGACCGCCCACAAGGTCCGCCCATCCGGATGCCGATAGCGCTTCTCGACCGAGTACTCCCCGATCTCGCCGGCCAAAAATCGCCGCACGAGCTCGCGCTGGCGGATGTTGTCATCGGGATGCGTGACCCGGGCAAACGCTCCCGGCTTCTTCGAGTCCTCCGCCGTGACGCCAGTGATGCGCACGTGCTCGGGGTTCACCACGTGCGTGGCGATGTTCCCGAAGTCCTGCCACGAGATGCCGACCGGCACGTGTTCGAAAATGAAACGGAAGAAGGCCTCCTGGCGCTCCCGCTCCTGTTGCGCCCGCTTGAGTTCCGTGATGTCGACGAGCGAGGTCACCTCCTGCACCGCGCCCGTGGTTGGGTCGTGGTGCGTGTGCATGGTCAGCACCGCCCACACCACCGAGCCGTCGCGGTGGATGTAGCGCTTCTCCATCGAAAACTCGTTGATCTCGCCCCGATAAAGCTGGTCGGCCAGACGCTGCTGCTTTTCGCGGTCTTCGGGGTGAGAGGCTCGGACGTAGTTCTCCGTGTTTCTCGACTCCGCGGCGGAAACGCCCGTGATGCGCTCGTGGGCGGAATTGACGAGACGGGTTTCCGCTTTCCGCCCCTGAATCCACGACATGCCGACCGGCGAATGCTCGAAGATAAACCGGAACAGAGCTTCCTGGCTGCGGAGCTGTTCCTCCATCTGGTGCCGCCTGGTGATATCGGTCTGCACCCCCATATACCCGACACAGGTGTCGTCGGCGTTGCGCAGGGGCTGCACCTCCAACTCTGACCAAAACGGCCGCCCGGATTTGTGATAGTTGAGCACTTCGACGTGAAAACCCTGCTGGATGATCATGCCCGCGCGCATTTGCGCCACGACTGAAGGCGACGTCTCCACCCCCTGTAGCACCGCACCCGGCTTCTGGCCCTTGAGTTCTTCCAGCGTGTAGCCTGTCGTGCGGATGTAGGCGTCGTTGATCCAGTCCACCCGTCCCTCGAGGTCCGTGATGACCACCCCGCTCTTGGACAGACTCGCGACCAGCGCCAGCCTCCGGCTGGACTCGGTCGCCTGCTTGAGTTCGCGGGTCATCGACTCGGCCAGTCCAACGGCCTTCGCCCGCGAACTACCCAGCGTCCAGTAAAGCCCGGCCCCGAGTCCCGAGACCGTCAGCCCGCTCAGGAGGATCAGCCACGGCAACTGGCTTTGTCCGGCTGCTTGGAATTCTGGACGCATCTCCAGACGCAACGTCCAATCCCGTCCATAGAACCGGAGTGAAATCGAACGGGCGAGCGACCTGGCGTCGGAGGCCAACCGGGCCGACGTCTCTCCGGCTGCCGCCTCCGCTCCGCGATTGTCGTTCGAGGAATAGAGCAACCGACTCGGGTCGCGAGACGGCCCGTCGAACACCTGAAGATCGAGTTCTCCGTCGGCCGCATCGGTCACCCCCGCCAGCATCGAATCCACCAGCAGGCCAGCGGCCACCCATCCTTTCAGCGCGTTGACCCGCTCGTCCTCGCCCGCCGGAACCTCGAGGCGGGTCCGGTACACGGGCAGGAACAACACCACGCCCCGCGTGTCGCCACGGTCGAGCCACAGGTCCCCCGGCCGCGACAGAACGAGTTCGCCAGTGCGCATCGCCTCCCGTGCCGCGTCGAAATCGTTCGGGACGAACGCCAGGTCGCGACCGACCAGCGCCGTGTTGCCCTCGCTTGGTGCGACCATCGTCAGAATCAGCTGGGAGTCGCATCCCGGTGCCATTGGCCGCGCCAGGTCCGGCCCACCGGCCGTCGCGCGCGCGCGCCAGAACTCCTCCCGGCGGGACGGAGGCACTCTTTCGACATACCCAACAAAGGCGACCGCCTGTTTCAGATAGGGCCGCACGGTTCCGCAAAATTCCGCCCATTCCTGGGGTTCAACGGTTTCGCTGGAGTAGATCAGCGCCCGCGCCGCAACCAGGGCTTCCTCGACCACCTCCAGCCGGCGGGTGACGGCCGCAGTGACCCGGTCGCAGAGAAGGCCGAACCGCGCGACAGCGGTGCGTTCGTCCTCCTGCCGTAGGCTCCACCAGCCAAATACGGACAGCCCTGATCCGAAGATCAGGAGGAGGAGGAAAACAACCATCCGCCGCGTGGAGCGGAAAGCACCATCGGTTGCAGGCATGGAAGGACGCTAACTTACGCTTACATCGGATCCTGCGGACGATTCTTGAACCCAATCGGCCATCAGCCGCCGCTCGAGCCAGTCGGCCGCCGTGCCGGAGACAGGTTGCCGCAGAATGGTGTGCAAGCGTTCCGCCTGTCCGGCGCAGCGGGCGCGCCGGGCTGGATCCTCAAAGCAGGCGGCCAGTTCCCGGGCGAGCCGGCCCGCGGTGGCGGCACCCTGGATGAACTCCGGGTACATCGGCTCGCCCAGCAAGAGGTTGGCAATCCCGATGTAAGGGACCCGCACCATCCAGCGACCGAGCAGGTAGGTCAGCAGATTCGTCCGGTAGGCAATCGCTCCCGGGATGCCCGCCAGGGCGCAATGCATCGACATGGTACCGGAACTCGTCAGCACGGCCGACGCGGCCACCGGGTGGCCGGTCCGGGCCAGGTCGACCCGGCCAGCGGGCGCGTCGCCCGCCTCCCGCAGGACTTTCTCCAATACCTGTTGGATCTCCGCGCTAGGATGGAGCACCACAGCCGCGCGGTCCGGCTGGCGCGTCGCGAATTCCCGATAAGCGGCCAGCAAAACGGGAAAAATCCGGGCGACGGCCTGCCGGCGGCTGCCCGGCAGCAGCAGGACGGGGCCTTCCGGATCGTGACGCACGGGAGGTTTGTAGTCCTCCGCCACAAACGGGTGCCCGACGAACTCCACCGGCAGCATGGTGTCGGCGTAGCTATGGAGCTCGAAAGGGAAAATCACCGCCATGGCGTCCAGATGCCGCGCCATTTCGAAGCGGCGGCCAGCCTTCCAGGCCCAGATTTGGGGGCTGATATAATAGAGCGCGCGCATCCGGCCTCCGCCTTTGGTGGTCAACCCGCACGCATGGAGCACCCGCGCCAGGCGCAAGTTGAAGCCGGGATAGTCGACCAGGCACACGGCGCGCGGCCGGTAAAGCTCGATCCACTCGACCGTGGCCCCGAAAAGGGCGCGGAAGAAAGGGTAATGCTTCAGAACCTCGACCAGGCCGACGACGGAGGACGCGGTCAGGTCGTGGAGGAGCTGCGCCCCAGCCCCCGCCAAGGCCGGACCGCCCAGCGCGCAAACGGCGAGCCCGGGTCGGCGGGCCCGCAATTCCCGCACCATGCGCGCCGCATGCTCGTCGCCGGAATGCTCGCCGGCGACAATCAGGACATCCACCCGGCCGCCCGCGGGCGGCGGCAGCACCAACGGCAATTTCAAATTCTCGGCCATCGGAAGTTCCGGAGGGCTCGGCGATCGCCTCCGCCCTTCTCCGCAGTCATCGGCCCCGTCCTTTGGCCGCGCGAATCTGCTCCGTGATGGTGAGGGCCACCTCGAGGGCGGATTTGCCCAGCGCGGCGTTGACTTTCGGCTGGTGCATCCGGGCCACGCTGTCCACGAAATGACCGAGTTCGATCGCGAGCGGCTCGCCTTTTTCGATCGGGATTTCGTTCACCGGAATCGAGCTGGCATCACCGGCCTTCGCCAGGCCGATCTTCAGCTTCAGACCATAGGCGATCAGATCGCTCTTTTTCACGAGGTGACCCTTCTGGTTCATGAAGTCGAGCGAGAGGTAGGCGTTGTCCTGAAACACCCGGATCTCGCGGTTCTTTTTCAGGCTCAGGCGGCTCGCGCTGAGATTGGCCACGCAGCCGTTTTCAAATTCGATGCGCGCATTGGCGATGTCCTCGGTCTTCGACAGGACGTTGATGCCCACGCTGTCAATCCGGCGGATCGGCGCCTTCACCAGCGCCAGCACGATGCCGATGTCGTGGATCATCAGGTCGAGCACCACGCCGACCTCGGTGCCGCGGGTTTGATAGGGCGCCAGCCGCTCGGTGGTGATGTAGCCCGGATGCGTCACCTCCTTTTCCAGGAAGCTCATCACCGGATTGAAATGCTCGACGTGGCCCACCTGGACCAGGCGCTGGTTTTTCTGCGCCGCCGCCAAGACCTGACCGGCCTCCTCGATCGAAGCACAGAGCGGCTTCTCGATCAAAAGGTGGCAGCCGCCGGCCAGCAGCGGCAGGGCCACGGCGGCATGCCGGTCCGTCGGCACCACCACCGACACGGCGTCGCAGGCCGCGCCCATTTCCTCCAACGTGGCGAAGCGGCGGCAGGCATGCCGCGCGCAGATTTCTGCCGCACGCGCGTCATCGGCTTCGAAAATGCCGGCCAGTTCGGCGCCGGGCATCGAGGCATACAGACGCGCGTGGTGCTGCCCCAGCGATCCGACGCCAGCCACGCCGCAGCGGACGCGCCCCGAGCGCCCGCCGGTTCTGAGTTCCGAGTTCTGGGATCTGGGTTCGGGCATGACGGATTTCGAATGATCGTCGGCGTGACCGTGCAATTTCAACTCTGAACCCTAAACTCTGAACACTGAACCCTAAACTCTAAACTCCGAACCCTACCCTCCCCGCAGCACGCCATCATGCAGGACGAGCCGCCGGTCGCACTTGGCGGCGTGCAGCGGATTATGGGTTACCAGCACTAGCGCCGCGCCCTGCTCCCGGCAAGCGGCCAGCAGCGCGCCGACGACCGCATCACCGGTGCGTTCGTCGAGATTGCCGGTCGGTTCATCCGCCAGCAAGACCCGCGGTGAATTCATCAGCGCCCGCGCGATGGCGACGCGCTGGCGCTCGCCGCCGGAAAGGTGCGCCGGCAGGTGCTCGGCGCGCTCGGCCAGCCCGACGCTGACCAGCAGCCCCTGGGCGCGGGCGCGCTCCGCCGCGCGGACCGGGCCGAGGAGCCGCCCCGGGAAGAGCACGTTGGCGCGCGCGTCGAGCTCGGGAATCAGGTAGTACGCCTGGAAAACCAAACCCAAAAACCGCGCGCGGCGGTCGGCCACGGCATTGGTGGTCAGGCGGGAAACCACCTCGCCCTGCCAGCGGATTTCCCCCACATCCGGCGCGTCGAGCCCCGCCAGCAGGTTGAGCAGCGTGGTCTTGCCGGAGCCGGACTCACCGCGGATGCTCACGCTCTCGCCCGGCGCGACGGCGATCGCCGCGTCCTGCAGGACTTCGATCGTGCGATCGCCGCTGCGATAGCATTTCCGCAGGCCGGTGGCGGTGAGGACGGATTCAGGCATGGTGGCGTGGCATGGGTCGCCTCACCCATGTTTTCGAGGATAACACGGGTCGGGAGACCCATGCCACGGAGGGCCGTTCATTCACTGCGCAAGGCCTCCACGGGTTTCAGCCGCGCCGCCCGCCAAGCCGGCAGCAGGCCGGCCAGGGTCGCGATGACGATCGAACTGGAGACGACCAGCAGGAAATCGTGGACGGAATAGCTGAGCGGCAGGTTGGAGAACTGGTAGAACCGGAGCAAGGCCGCCTCGCTCTGCGTGATCCGGGCGAACGTGTGCACCACCTCGTTCCGGAAAGT
>Ga0182021_10007767_pt1 | contig 12718 bp, 11 predicted proteins | sample 612E3MmetaG_FD_120493 | JGI IMG/M metagenome (GOLD analysis project Ga0182021, IMG submission 120493) | Permafrost microbial communities from Stordalen Mire, Sweden - 612E3M metaG (Illumina Assembly) | ecosystem: Environmental > Terrestrial > Soil > Wetlands > Permafrost | place: Sweden... | reverse complement strand
AGCACGCGGGACTGTGCGAGCGCGGCGCGCAGCCGCAGGTCGACGACGGTCAGCAGACTCCCGGCGGGGCCGACGGGCTCGCTCACCGAGAACCTGGTGCTGGGGTACGTCGCTCGCACGCGGGAGACCAGCAGGTCGAGGTCGTCGCAGTTGCTGGCCGCACGCGTGAGGCACATCGGCACGAAGACGATCTCCTCGTGGCCCCGAGCTGTCAGCTGCGAGACGACCTGAGGGCCGGTCGGAGGGCAGTGGCCGAGGAACGCGGTGTTGACCGAGATCTCCGGACGGAGCGACTGCACCTCGCGTCGGAGTTCGTGGGCGACCTGGGTCACCTTGGGGTCGGAGCTTCCCGGCGAGAGCATCACGAGGGCAGGTGCTGGCATGCGGGGACCCACCTTTCCGAACGTGTCATTGGCGGCCCCATTGCCGTTCGGGAGAAGACCTCCCGGCTCGTCTCGTCACACGAGACCGAACCACAGCTATGGTCATCAGACGTGCTATGACCCCTGCTACCCAGAACTTTGGTATCCGGGACCGGCAAAAGCAAGCACAATGTCCACAGAGTAAGACGTGATCTCAACCGATGGACAGTCCTGCTCAGAGATCGTTGCCCGCATAGCTCAAGTTGAAACTCTTGTTCGCGAGCGGGAAGTCGGGGACGATCGTGTCGGTCAGAGCTTGGGGGAGCGCCGGCCAGTTGAACCACGACGGATCCACGACTTTCAACCGAGTCACGAGTCCATCCGCGACCTCGACACGATGACAAAGGCTGCCGCGCCAGGCCTCGACGACGCCGAACCCGGACCCGGTGCCCAGCGGTGCGGCGACGGTCTCGCCGCACCGGCTCGCCAGTCGCTCGGACAGGTCGGACAGAACGGCGGCCGATACTTCGATCTCGCGCACCCGCATGAGGAACCGCGCCCACACGTCTCCGTCTGACTCGCTCACGACATGGAACGACGGCCCGAGGTCGACGAACGGCTGGTCGGCCCGGGCGTCGACCGCTACTCCGGAGGCGCGGGCGACGTAGCCCAGCACGCCCATGTGCCGCACCTGGTCGGCGCGCAGCACGGCTGTCGTGTGCATCCGGTCTGCGACGACCGAGTGCCCCATGGCGGTGTGCGCGAGCTCGATGGCATCCCGTACGACCCCGGCGATGAGGTCCACGTCGACGGGGCGTCGAAGCTGGGCGCCGCCGATCGTGATGGCGCCGCGCAGCAGCCGGTGGCCGGTCACGTCCTCGTTGTGGCGCAGGAGCTGCTCGCGCAGGCGCCCGGTGTGGGCGGCCACGATGCTGAAGGCCGCGTCGTTGACGATGGCGCCCAGGTCAGCGACGTGGTTGTAGATGCGCTCGCACTCGAGGAGCTGGGCCCGGATGAGCCGGGCATCGTCGGACACGGTGATGCCGAGCGCTTCCTCGACCGCCATCACGTAGGCGAGGGAGTGTCCGACAGCCGTGTCGCCCGAGATCCGCTCGGTGAGCGCCAGTACGTCGTCCAGGGAGCGCCCCTCGGCGTGCTTCTCGACGCCCCGGTGGACGAACCACAGGCGCGCCTTCATCCGCAGGATCGTCTCGCCGACGACCGAGAACCGGAAGTGCCCCGGTTCGATGAGTCCGGCATGGATCGGCCCGACCGGGATCTCGTACACACCGTCGCCCTCGACCTGCAGGAACGGGTACGACGCCGGTCCCGCCACGTCGGGCATCGGTCCGGCACCGGAGAGCATCGGGTGCCAGCCGGTCGGCCAGTGCGCGTGCCGTACGAGCCGGTGAGGGAGCGGATGATCCTTGGCCTTGATCCCGTACAGATCGCGGATCTCGCGCTCGAAGCGACCGGCGGGGTAGCAGATGGCCGCCAGGCTTGGTAGCCACGCGTCGTCGCGCGGCATGCTGATGGACAGTTCTGTGCGGTCCGCACCCAGGAAGACGTAGACGATCCGGAACCCGTGCGGGTCCTCGTGCGCGGCCACGAGCGCGAGCCGGTTCCCGTCCTCGAGCAGGGTGGTCGCGACGCCGGCGAGCTCGTCGCGAGTGACGCTCAGGTGGTTCATCACCGCGACACCCCTAAAGCCGCCGCGGCGGCCCCCAGGACAGGGACGAAGACCAGGGCCAGGAAGCTGATCGCAGCACCGGACAGCAGCGCGATCGCCACGGGAGCTGTACGGAACCGGCTCGGTCGATCCGCGACCAGGGCGTGATCACCGCTCTCAGGATGCAGGTCGGGAGCGCCCAGCGCCATGCTGAGGACCTGTCTCGCGATACCGATGAATGTCACGAGCAGGAGAAGGGCCGCTGCGCCGGCTGCCCACCACAGACCCGTTTCGGTAAGGGCGACGAGGATGGCGACCTCCGTGAAGAACGTGACGAACGGTGGGAAGCCGAGCAGGGCCGCGGAGCCGACGAGGAACGGCCAGCCGAGGTCAGGACGACGTTTCAGCAGCCCTGTCACCGAAGCGATCCGGGAGCTCCCCGTGACGTTCAGCACGCGGCCGGCAACGACGAACATCGCAGCCTTCACCACACCGTGGCCGAGCATGTGGAGCAGTGCCGCCATGAGACCGAGCGACGTGCCCGAACCAACCCCCAGCGCAATGATCCCCATGTGCTCGATCGAGGAGTAGGCGAGCAGCCGCTTGTAGTCACGCTGCGTCAGCGTGAGCAGAGCGGCGACCGCGAGCGACAGCAGTCCGAAGGTGAGGAGCATCCCGTGCACCAGCCCGACGCCGATATGGGCTGCGCCGACAGCTTGGACGCGCAGGATCGCGTACATCGCCACGGAGAGCAGCACCCCGGACATCAGACCCGAGACGGGGGCAGGTGCCTGCGAGTGGGCATCCGGCAGCCAGGAGTGCATAGGGGCGAGGCCTGCCTTGGTGGCGAAGCCGAGGACGGCCAGCGCCACGCCGGCCCGCGCGAGGTGAGGGGACAAGCTGATGCCCCCGCTCGTCAGCGCGACCCATGAGAGCGTGGGGGCGCCGCTGGCGCGGCTGGACGCGTACACGAGCACGATGCCGAGGAACGCGATCGCGACGCCGACGGAGCCGAGGACCACGTACTTCCAGGCCGCCTCGGTCGCGCCCCGCGTTCCCGCGTGGCCGACGAGGAAAGCCGTGGCGATCGTGGTCGCCTCAATCGCCACCCACATGACGCCGAGGTTGTCGGAGAGAACCGCGAGGCTCATCGCCGCGAGGAACGCGCAGATCAGGGCATCGCTGCGCACATCGAGCGATTGCGCGGACAGGCCGCCCCACAGGGCGACGACCGCCACGGCCCCGACGCACAGGAGCACGTACGAGGAGGTGGCGTCGGCGCGCAGCACAGAGGATGTGACGACCTGGCCCTTCGCCACCAGCGCGATGCCGCAGGCGAGGATGACGAGGGCGACCACGAGGGGTACGAACCGGGCGAACGCATCGCTGTGCCGCCACGCGATGATCGCGCCCAAGACCGTAGGGACGAGGACGGGCAGCCAGAGAAACACGGTCATCAGTCCCTCAGCTCGGTCAGGTCGTCGACGGACGTGCTGCCGTGCGTGTTGCGCATCCGGGTCGTGAGCGTCCGCAGGATCACGACCACGAGCAGGACGTCGAGCGTCGCTCCGAGCTCGACCGTGAGCGGGAGCCCGTCCGAGGTGAGGAACGCGACCATGGCTATCCCGTTGTCGAGCACGACGAAGCCCACGAGCTGGCTCACCGCCGAGTGCCTGGTGAGCAGGATCCAGAACCCGATGAGTACGAGGGCCATGCCCGCCGGTATCGCCCGGGCAGCTGCACTCTGGTCCCCGCCTCGGAGCGGATCGCTGACCGCGTACGCGAACATCGTGAGGACCGTCGCGCCGAGCAGGCCGATCGCCGGTCGTACAGCGGAGTCACGCTCCACGAGACGTCCCGTCGCCGTACGTCCCAGCGCCCACGGGAGCAGCCCTGCCTTGACCAGGGCGACGACTCCCGCCACGACCAACAGCTGCACGTCGCCACGGGAGGCTCCCAGCGCCGCGACGAGCGTCGCCAGCGCGAGTCCCTGGATCACCAGCAGCCGTACAGATCCTGCCGCCGAGCGTCGCCAGGTCTGCAGCACCGCGGTCAGGAGCAGCACCCCCACGGCTGTGGTGACAAGGCTGGATGTCAGCGATGCATTCATGAGGTCCTCATCCCGCCAGGTACGACGCGGTCACGGCGAGGAACGCCAGCACGAACGAGCCCGCGAGGAGCTCGGGGACCTTGAAGAGCCTCACCTTCGCCATGAAGACCTCGGCGGCGGCGACGAGGGCTCCGGCGACGAGCAGCTTCACGATGAATGCGACGACGGCGACGAGCACGGCGAGCGGCTGAGCACTGTCGGCCAGTCCCCACGGCAGCGCCAGGTTGACGACGAGGCCCAGTAGCGCGGTGAGCCGAAGCCACGAGCCCACCTCGAGCCACGCCAGGTCGCGTCCGCCGCTCTCGAGGATCATCGACTCGTGGATCATCGTCAGCTCGAGGTGCGTCGACGGGTTGTCGACGGGGAGCCGGCCCGTCTCCGCGAGGACGACGACGACCAATGCGACGACGGCCAGGAGGCCGGCTGGGGTGACCACGCGCGTCACGTCAGCACCGCGCGCCACGACGATCTTGCTGAGCGTCGAGCTCCCGACCGGGATCGACAGCGCGTACACGCTCATCAGCACGGTGGGTTCGACCAGAGCGGCGATCATCATGTGGCGGCTGGAGCCCATGCCCCCGAACGCCGTACCCGCATCCAGGCCGAGCAACGCCAGGGCGACGGTCCCGATGAGCAGGATGGAGACCACGACGAAGAGGTCGTTGGGAACAGCGGGGATGTTCGCGGTCGTGACGAGCGGTACGAGCGCGACCACCATCAGGCTGGAGACCAGCAGCACCAGGGGGGCGGCGATGAGCACGCCGCTCGAGCCGTCGGCACGCAGCGGTTCCTTGGCCAGGAGCTTGCGGACGTCGCGGTACGGCTGAAGAACGCCCGGGCCGACTCGGCCCTCCATCCGGGCGCGCACCTGCCGCATGACGCCGAGGAGCAGCGGCGTGATCGCCGTCGCGACGACGACCTGCACGATGACGAGGAGTGTGGCGATCATGGCAGCGTCACCACGATGAGGACGACCACGAGCGCGGCGAACGAGAAGCCGAGGTAGCGGTGGATGCTGCCGTTCTGTACGCGTCGGGCCTGGTCGCCGGCGAAGCGGAGCCACCCCACCGCAGGTGCGTACCAGCGGTCCTCGACGATGTCGGTGACCTGCTGCGCGAACGCGACCCTGTTCTCCAGGACATGGTCCTCCGCGAGGTGCGAGACCTCGAGTGACCGGGTGGGACGCAGGGCCTCGCCGAAGACGCGGACGAGGGGTTCGGCGTACGACGTTGCCGTGTACTCCATCCGCGGGGACGTACGGGCTCCGCCGCAGCCCCACGCCAGGTCAGTCACTCGTCGGGGGACGCGGCGCCGTACAACCAGGACGAGCAGCGCCACCGGGAGCGCGAGGCCGAGCGCGAGCAGACCCAGCGCGTACGGGTCGAGAACGCCGATCGTCACCAGTCGCAGGCCGCCCAGCTCGCTCGTCACGATCCCCGTGTAGCCGAGTACCGATGAGAGCCCGGTGGCGACAGGACCCACCGCAAGGCCGAGACCGATCACGGCGAGAGCTCCGATGGCCTGGGCGACGCCCATCGCCGCGCTGCCGGGCATCGACGTGAACTCTGGCGCGGGCGTTGCCGCCGCCGCGGAACGAGGTCTCGCGAGGAACGCCGTGCCGAACGCCTTGACGAACGTCAGCAGACCCAACCCGATGGTCAGCGCCATGAGGCCGAGGGTGACGGGGAGTGCGAGGGCGAGCGTGATGTTCGCGCGGCCGTCGCCATGTACGAGCGCCTGCAGCAGCGTCCACTCGGCGCCGAACCCGCTGGTGACGGGCAGCGCGGCCGCACCCATGGCTGCGATCCCGAAGGTCCAGGCGGTGACGGGATGCGATCGCACCAGGCCACCGAGCCTGTCGAGATCTCGCTCGCCCGTGGCATGGAGGATCGTCCCGGCGCCGAGGAAGAGCACGGTCTTGAAGGCCGCGTGGCTCACGACGAGAAGCAGCGCGGCGACGAGGGCGATGGCCGCGACCGCGTCCTGACCGGCGTTCGACAGGAGCATGCCGACGCCGACCGCGGTGACGGCAAGGCCGACGTTCTCCGTCGTCGAGTAGGCGAGGAGTCGTTTGAGGTCGCTGGTGATGCTGGCCTGCAGGATCCCGTACGCGCCGGAGAGGACCCCCAACGCCAGCACGAGGATGGCGAAGGGACGCGAGACGTCGGGCAGCCAGGTTCCGGTGAGCAGGATGATCCCGTACACGCCGAGCTTCACCATGGCGGCGCTCATCAGGGCCGAGACGTGGCTGGGCGCTTCCGGGTGGGCGCGCGGCAGCCAGACGTGAAGCGGTACGAGGCCGGCCTTGGTCGCGAAGCCGACGAGAAGCAGCAGGAAGGCCGCGATCCCCGTGGGACCGGTGATGTGCGCGGCGGCGATCTGCGTGAACGTCGTGCTGTGCGCCGTGCTCGCCACGAGCGCGAAGCCCGTGGCCAGGCTGAGGAAGCTGAGGTGGGTCATCACCGCGTACCAGACCGCGGCGGGGCGGACCGCCGGCCGGACGGCATGATCGGCCAGCAGCAGGACGGTCGACGCGATCGCCATCGTCTCCCAACCGAGAAGGAACGAGACGACGTCACCCGCGGCGGCGACGATGAGCATGCCGAGGAGGAAGACGGCGAAAGCCGACCAGCCGGAACGAGAGGCGGCCGGGCCGTGCGCGTAACCGATCCCGTACAGCGCGGCGACGGCGCCCACCGCCCCGACGACCACGCAGAAGACGCCACCCAGGGGAGTGGGCGACAGGAGCAGTGGGTCGAGGCCCAGCCCGCCGGGGATGGCGATCGGAATGACGAGGACGGCCTTGGGTACCGAAGTCATCGCGGCGATGCCCGTGAAGATGCCGGCGATGCCGATGCCCATGCTTGCGCCGCCTGAGGCGAGGGACCGGTAGCGCTGCGGCACCACGAAGGCCAGAACGACGGCAAGGCCGGTCAGCGTCATCACCGTGACGAGTCCGCCCACTGCCGTCATCGGCCGGTCACCCGACGGAGGGCTTCGACGATCGCCTCGGGACGCGGCGGGCAGCCGGGCACCTCGAGGTCGACGTCGACGAAGTCGGACACGGATCCGGCGACCCCGTACGCACCGGCGAACAGCCCGCAGTCGTGCGCGCAGTCGCCGATGGCGATGACGAGCCGCGGCCGAGGTGTGGCTTCGACGGTACGGAGGAGGGGCTCGACCATGTTGTGGGTCACCACGCCGGTCACGGCCAGGACATCTGCGTGGCGGGGGCTGGCGACGAGCCTCGCCCCGTACCGCTCAACGTCGTACACACCGCCGAACGCGGCGCCGATCTCGATCTCGCAGCCGTTGCACGACCCCGTGTCGACGTGGCGGACCTGAACACTCCCGCGCAGCGACTGCGGCATCGGGTGTTCAGCGTCGGCAGCCGGGGCCGGGGGAGCGGGCTCGGCGAAGCGGCCGGCGCGCGTGATGAGTTTCAGCAGGTGGAACGGGTTCACGCGTCACCGGACTCGTCCAGCTCACGGAGGAGCTCGTCGCGGGATCCGGCGAGCTGCCGAAGGAGTACGCGACCGGCGGTGAGAAGCTCCCGGACGTCGTCGACGAGAAGCGAGTACACCACCTCGCCACCCTGGCGCCGCTGGCGGACCAGTCCGGTGCGCCGGAGAACAGCGAGCTGCTGGCTGAGCGCGCTGGGCTCGATCGCGATGTCAGCGAGGAGCTCGTGGACCGCGTGCTCCTTGTCGCTGAGGAGCTCGAGGACACGGATGCGTACGGGGTGCCCGAGCGTACGGAACAGCTCGGCCTTGGCCTCGTACAGCGGAACAGTCACGTACTTCCTTATGGACTCGCACAGTTGCGGATATGAAAACTCACGCAACTATAGGCCATAGTGTCCCGCTCTTCGCCAGCTCCCCACAGCCGATGGCCAGGGGCTCTGTGCGAGTGGCTACTTGACGATCTTCAGGCCGCTGGTCTGTGCGGCGGCGTCGATTCCCATGCCGTTGGTCAACTTGGTGAAACCGATCGCCTTCATCGCCGTGATGGCCTGGGCGGCGCGGTTGCCGGAGTGGCAGTAGACGAAGTACGCGGCGTTCTTGTCCAGCTTGGCGATCTTCGCGCTGAACGTGTTGGCCTCGATGTCGATGTTGGTCGCACCTTCCAGGTGCCCGCTTGCGTACTCGGCCGGAGTGCGGACGTCGATGACGACCGTTCCCTGAGGGAGCCCAGCGCTGCTGCTGCTGCAGCCGGCGAGCGCCGCCGTCGTACCGATCACCAGTCCCATGAGGGACCGCCTCGACAGTGCCATCGTGTTCCTTCCATATACCCTGGGGGGTATCCTAACCGATCCGGAACCAGTCGGCATCCCCGGGTCGCCAACGTCTCATCGACCGCCGATGTTTCGGGAGCTGTCAGCCAGAGAACCACGCGGTCGGCCGGACAGGCAATTGGTCCGCAAGTGACACGACACGTCGGTACGAACGCCTCACCAGCCACGATTGCCTGTCAGCCAGACGGGACGCGGTCGGCCGGACAGGCAAACGCCCGGACGGGCACATGGTGCGCCAGGTGACACGACACGCTCAGGGTGCGACGGATGGCGCTCTCGGACGCCGCGGCGGCATGATGAGGCGTGCGGCGGGTCGCCGTCATTCGCCACCGGAGGAGCTCGATGCGTCTCGTCGCCAACCAGTTCACGTTCACCCTGCCCGCGTGGATCGACGACCTCCTCGCCGACGTCCCGGACGTGATCCCGACGCGTGAGGAGCGGATGCAGCTCGTACATCGCCTTGCCGACAGGAACTGGCGTGAGGGCAATGGCGGGCCGTTCGCCGCGCTCGTGGCGGAGAGCGCGACCGGGCGCATCGTCTCTGTCGGGGTGAACGTCGTCCTCACCAGCGGCGTGTCGTCCGGCCACGCGGAGATCACCGCGCTGGGGACCGCTCAGAAGGCCCTGGGCTCGTGGGACCTCGGCGGTGCGGGGCTGCCCGACCACGAGCTTGTCGTCAACTGGCGTCCCTGCGCCCAGTGCTACGGCGCGACGATGTGGTCCGGAGTTCGCACGATGGTCGTGGCCGGCGAGGGTCCTGAACTCGAGGAGATCACGACGTTCGACGAGGGACCGGTACGGGACGACTGGGCCGAGCAGTTCGAGGCCCGCGGAATCCACGTCATCCACGACGTCGAGAAGGAAGGCGCGCTCGCGGTCTACCGCGCCTATCGCAAGGCCGTCGACGCGGGCGAGGTCAACGTCTACAACGCGCGGCAGGGCTGAACGCGCCCGTACTCCTCCTCGAGCAGCCTCACGCGGGCACCTCGACCCTTGGCCGGATGCGCAGGCTGTTCACTGCGGCGAGGAAGATCAGCACGGCTGCGATGCCGAGGCTGAGGCGCAGGCCTCGGTCGATGTGGTCGGGATCCGCGATGAGCGCACCGAACACCGCGATCGCGACCGCGCCACCGACCTGGCGGAACGTGTTGAAGACCGCGCTGGCTGTACCTGCCTGATGCGCCGGTACGCCCTCGAGGACCACGCTGGTCACCGACGGCATCGCCAGTGAGCCGCCGGCACCGATCGGGATGACGCAGATCGCCATGAGCCAGGGGAGTCCGAGCGGAGCGGTGAGCAGCATCGCAACCAGCCCCACGACCATCGACAACAGGCCGGCGACGACCGGTACGCGAGCGCCGAAGCGGTTCGTCACCACGCCGCTGGCCAGATTGCCGGCGATGGCGAAGAACGCTGACGGCAGGAAGACCAGCCCGGCATGCAGCGGGGACAGCCCGAGGTGCTGCTGGAGGTAGAGGGCGATGACGAAGACGTTGCCGAAGTTGCCGACCATGAACGCGAAGCCCACGGGCAACGCGATCCGGAACCCATGCGCGTGGAAAGGTCGAGCGGCATCATCGGGTGGCGCACCTTCGACTGCGCGACCACGAAGCCGACCAGCGAGATCATCGCGACCGCCAGGGCAAGCACCACCGGCCCCGAGCCGAAGCCGGCGTGTCCACCGTCGATGAGTCCGTACACCAGGGTCGCCAGCCCGACGACGGCGAGCACCTGTCCGACCCAGTCGAACGGTTGCGGGCGTGTGGGTGAGGTCGAGACCCAGACGAGTAGGACGAGCATGGCGATGCAGACGGGAAGGTTGATCGTGAAGACCCAGCGCCAGTCGTACGTGGTCAGGAGTCCGCCCAGCGGCTGGCCGACGAGCCCCGCGACGGCGCCGCCGACGGCCCAGACCCCGAGCGCTCGTGCGCGGCGACCGGGATCGGGGAACGCCTCGCGGACAAGGGCCATCGACGCGGGAAGCATGATCGCCGCCCCTGCGCCCTGTACGCAACGGGCCGCAACCAAGGCTCCCGTCGTGGGCGCCAACGCGCAGGCTGCTGACGTGATGGTGAAGATCGCGATGCCGATTCCCAGCGCACGCTTGGCGCCGATCCGATCGGACAGGTTCCCGGCGAACAGGAGCAGGGCGGCGAACAACAGCGTGTAGCCGTCGATGATCCACTGCTGCCCGGTGATGTCGCCGCCGAGGTCGGACCGGATCCGTACGAGTGCGACGTTCACGATCGAGATGTCCAAGGTGATGAGGAAGAACCCCAGGGAGGCGATCGTGATGACGATCCGCGAGTGCGGGGAATCAGGGATCACCGGGATCTCTTCGCGAGTTGTCGACGCCACGAGGCCAACCCTAAGAGCGGCGAGGGACCCATGGGGTTCCCTGTCCTGACACCTCTCGCCGGAGCGACCTTCGACGGGGCCTTGTCGCCAAACACGGGACGTTCACCGCGGTGGACCCTCGAGGCGTACGCCAACCGCTGGCTCGACGATCGCGAACTGAAACCGCGCACCCGTGAGCACTACAGGTCTCTGCTCGATCGACAGATCCTGCCGGACCTCGGACCACTGCCCGTCGCCCTCATCACGCCCGCCACGGTGCGGGAATGGCACGCGGGGCTCGGCAGCCGAACACCGACGCTCAGAGCCCACGCGTACGGCCTGTTGCGAACCATTCTCGGCACGGCGCTCGACGAGGACCTGATCAAGGCCAACCCGTGCCACGTCCGGGGCGCTGCGTCGACCCGGCGTGCGACGACCATTCGCCCGGCATCGCTGAACGAGCTCGCGGTGATCGTCGAGGCGATGCCCGAAAAGTACCGACTGGCCGTGCTGCTCGCGTCGTGGTGTGCGCTGCGGTTCGGCGAACTCGCCGAGCTGCGGCGCTCCGACATCGACCTGACCGACGGGGTTATCCGTGTCCGTCGTGCCTTCACCCGCGCCGAAGGGCACGCCATCGTCGGCACGCCCAAGTCGGTGGCGGGCGTGCGTGACGTCGCGATCCCGCCCCACCTATTGCCCATCGTGAGGGCTCATCTGCGCGACTATGGGGTCTCTCGGGACGGCCTGCTGTTCCCTGCCGTGCATGGTGGGAATCTCAACTCCAGCACCCTGCAGAAGCCCTATTGGCGGGCGCGGGCGCTCGCTGGACGGCCTGACCTGCGATTCCACGACCTCAGGCACACCGGCGCCGTCCTGGCCACTGCTACGGGCGCCACACTGGCCGAGCTGATGGCCCGGCTCGGGCACTCATCCGCCGGCGCGGCGATGCGCTACCAGCACGCAGCACGCGATCGTGACCACGCGATCGCAGAAGCGCTCTCGAGGATGGTGACGGAATGACACGACCAAATGGCTATTCGGCTCATCCACTCGGCCAAGTGATTCACGTCACAGGCTGGGCGCTTCAGTCGACGCTCGTGGCGTAGTTGGCGGCCTTCGTGTCGCGCTGAGATCCGTTCGGGCGGCGGTGGGTTCCAGGCTGGGAGGGTGGGTTAGGCGGCGGCGCGGGTTCCTTTCAGGGTCGTGTTGGTTGATCAGCGGCTGATGCTCGGGCTGCGGCTGGGCGGTTCCAGCGATGGCGGAGGTTCGGAGTGTTCTGGCGACACGGCCCTCGCGGACACCTGAGCGGCTAAGAAGACCCCTGAGAAGTGGAGTACGGCGTCGCGCTGCGCCACCGCCGCTACCGGTCGTGAACACGTCTGCGCTCCACTCGACACTGATACCGACAAGGTCGACCCGTCAGATCAGCAGAGCGGACGAACGTCTGCACTGACATATCCCCCGGCGCCAGTAACGGCAGATCCGTGGTCACCAAGAAGGACAGACGCCTTGTCAAAGGAACGTTTCCGCACCTAGCCCCAATCCCGTTTCGAGACAACGGTTGACAGACCAGGTATCCCCGGATCCGATGCAACAGTAGTGGTGCGTAGCGAGACAGTAGTGACCCATAATGGACACATGGCTGACATTGCAGTGGAGCCGCGTATCGCCCGTACTCGTACCGTCGTCTTCGCGGCGGCCATCGAGATCGTGGCCGAGCGGGGATTCGCGGGCGCGTCGATCGATGCGATCGCTCAGCGGGCCGGGGTTGCCCGTTCCACGATCTACCGCAATTGGCCCACGCGCGTTGATCTGCTGTTGGAGGCGGTTGGCTCCGAGCTGGACCCGATCGAGTCGCTGGCGATGGGGGACTTGCGTGCGGAGCTTGCGGCCATCGGCACGCATCTCGCGGAGCTCCTGACGTCGCAGCGGATGGGCTCGGTCGT
>Ga0182021_10007766_pt1 | contig 12719 bp, 6 predicted proteins | sample 612E3MmetaG_FD_120493 | JGI IMG/M metagenome (GOLD analysis project Ga0182021, IMG submission 120493) | Permafrost microbial communities from Stordalen Mire, Sweden - 612E3M metaG (Illumina Assembly) | ecosystem: Environmental > Terrestrial > Soil > Wetlands > Permafrost | place: Sweden... | reverse complement strand
GTTTCATTTAATCTTCCGGATGGTACTTCGGGGATGCTCAACAGCGGTTCAACCCTGACTTACTCCACTCCCTTCAGCGCCAACAGAAAGGTAAGTCTTTCAGGCGAAGCCTGGCTGGAAGTACATCACGATGAAATGCACCCGTTTGAGATTACTTCCGGCAGCTCTACTGTAAAAGTTCTGGGGACAAAGTTCAATATCAGCGCATATCCAACAGAGAATTATGTTGAAGTGGTACTCGAAGAGGGCAAAGTTAAATATCTCAACCGTGAAGCATCAATTGATGTAGATATGTTTCCTCAGGAAAGGCTGGTTTTTCAGGCAGGGATGATAAGCAAATCAATTACTGATGTTGATAAATATAATTCCTGGACGGCAGGTAAACTCGTATTCAGGGGAGACCAGATGTCTGAGGTTGCCAGACGTATTGAAAGATGGTACAATGTTAAAGTTGAACTTAGTGATAAACAGCTGGAAAAGTATACCTTCCGTGCGACATTTATTGATGATTCTCTTGAAGATGTTCTTCGTTTCCTTAGTATGACGTCTCCGATAAAATATACAGTTATTCCTTCTGCTATTCTGAGTGATGGTACGTACGAAAAAGAAAAAGCGATTATTCATCTAAGAAAGATATAGAACCATAAGCTCGCTGATATGAAAACTATACATGGCCCCTAGTATGAAAAAAAGGAAACCGCGTCAACGATTCCCTTTAAAAAACAACCTCTTCGGCATTTTTTAACTTAAACCAAACAAATCTATGAAAAAAAACAATCCTTTCAGGGAACTGCAATACCATTCCCTGAAAAAAATTCTACTAACAATGCGCATTTCAATCATTCTTATGATTCTCGGAATTCTGCAGGTAAATGCCAATGAGGCATATTCGCAGAAAACAAGATTATCACTAAATTTTTCTGAAACAGAGCTTGTTAAGGTTCTAGACAAAATAGAGGCAGAAAGTGAATTTTTCTTCCTCTATAATGAAAAACTGCTCGATACTCAACGAAAAGTCAGTATCGATGTAGAAAATCAGCCTATCAATGTCATTTTAGATGATCTGTTTGAAGGCACAAATGTAAAACATACCATAATTGACCGCAAAATCATTCTTGCACCCGGTTATCTTACAGAAGGTACTCAACAAAAAGAGAATATTGTTTCGGGAAGGGTAACCAGTACAACAGGTGATCCTCTGATTGGTGTAAACGTTACCATAAAAGGTACGACTATTGGTATTACAACGGATATTAATGGCAAGTTTTCAATTCCGGTTGCTGACAGTAAAGCTATTTTGCTGTTCTCCTTCATAGGATATGAAACCCAAGAGGTAACTGTTGGTAATCAGGCAATTGTTAACGTCTCCCTCATAGAAAGGATGAATCAGATAAATGAAGTTGTCGTAACAGCTTTAGGTATTAAAAAGGAAGCTAAAAGATTAGGTTACGCTACTGCTACTGTAAATAATACAAACATAACTACCAACCGTACGACTAACGTAGGGAACAGCCTTGTCGGTAAAGTAGCCGGATTAAATATTTCTGCTCCGGCTGGAGGCCCGGGGGGATCATCCAAGATCCGTATCCGTGGTCAATCTTCTTTTGGAGGCGACAACTCACCTTTGATTATTGTAAACGGTGTTCCGATCAATAACTCAGGTATTTCAGCCGGTGGTTCAGCTGGTAACGGTACCGGGAACCCGACAGGCGGTTCATCAGACCAGGGCGATGGATTACAGAGTATAAACCAGGATGATATCGAAACAATGACGGTACTGAAAGGAGCTGCTGCAGCAGCTTTATATGGCTATCGTGCAAAAGACGGCGCAATAATCATTACTACCAAAACCGGCAGCGCAAGACCAGGTATTGGTGTTGAATTAAATTCAAATTTCCAGGTTGACGAGGCGCTCGACTATACAAACTTCCAGTACATATACGGACAGGGTGAAAATGGCCTTCGTCCAACAACTGTTGCTGAAGCACAAAGTTCGGGTGTACATTCATTTGGTGAAAAATTTGACGGAGCTCCGACCCCGCAGTTTGACGGAAGTACTCAACCTTATCTGCCTAACAAAAACCGTATTAAAGATTTTTACCGTGCAGGTACGAACCTGACAAACTCTGTGGCACTGACAGGGAATAGCGATAAAGGAAATTTCCGTTTATCGTTTGCAAACACCGATGCAAATTCTATCATGCCAAATTCAGATTATCATAAAAAAATATTGAACCTGGGCCTGAACTACAAGTTCACTCCAAAGCTCACACTTCAACTTAACTTTAACTACTCGAACGAAAAAAATCATAATCCGCCGCAGATTGGTCTGCAGGATATGAATGCAAATACTACAATATATACGATGGCAAACAGTATTGACGTTCACTGGTTAAAGAATACTTATATGGATGCCAATGGTAATGAACAACCACTGGCTCGTTTCACAAACCGTAATAATCCTTACTGGGTAGCCCTTAAAAGATTTGAAAATGTAGATCGCGATCGTCTTTTCGGTAATGTATCTCTTCGTTACCAGTTACTTAGCTGGCTTTATGTTCAGGGTCGTGTCGGACAGGATTACTATACACGCCCTTATGATTATGACCGTCCTACTGGTACCCGTTCAATATCAGCAGCTGCTTCAGGATACAATGGTTATTATTATCAGGATGAATCTACTTTCCGTGAAAGAAACATGGACTTTTTGATCGGGGCAACTCAGAAAGTAGGAGATTTTGGAGTGGATCTGACATTTGGCGGCAACTCGATGCAACAAACCAATACCGATATTGGAGCATCTGTAACCAACTTCTATGTAAGGGATTTGTATACAATCGAAAACGGCCAGACAAAAAATCCATTCTATAATTATTCTAAAAAAGATGTGAACTCATTATACGGATCAGCAGAATTTTCTTACAAGAGTTATCTCTATTTGAATTTGACCGGCCGTAATGACTGGTTCTCGACATTGAATCCAAAGTCGAACAACTATCTGTACCCCTCTGCAAGTATGAGTTATATATTTACCCAGTCGTTCAAATCTGTTCCGGCCTGGCTAACTTATGGTAAACTAAGAGCTTCATATGCGGAAGTAGGAGGAGATACTGACCCTTATTCAAATAACCTTTACTATTCCATAAACGCCAACCAGTTTAACGGTACCGCTCTCGGATCAATATCAGGAACAGTAAGCCCGAACGCGAATTTACGTCCCTTGAAAGTTAAGGAAACTGAGGTAGGTTTGGAATTGAGAACTTTAGACAACAGGGTAAACCTTGATCTGGCAGTCTACAAAAAGAACACCGTGGATGAAATTCTGAGTGTTGATATTTCAAATGCATCAGGGTTCAGCCAGACACTGGTGAATGTTGGAAAGTTGGAAAATAAAGGAATTGAGGTTCTTCTGACGTTTGTTCCTGTAAAAACAGATAAGTTTATGTGGGAAACTGTATTCAATACAAGTTACAACATCAGCAAGGTAATTGCTTTAGCAGGCGGACAAACAAGGTTTGATGTAGGGACCGGCGAATTCTTCGGATTTGTATCACATGAAGTAGGAATGCCTCTGGCATCATTGCGAGGCTTTGATTACAAACGTGATGCCAACGGGAAAATAATAACTGTCGGTGGCTTATTTCAACAGGGTAATATTATTACGTTCGGAAGTGCCATTCCAAAATACATTGGCGGCTGGCTGAATACCTTCAATTACAAACATATAAGGCTATTTGCCCAAATTGACTACAAGGCAGATTTCAAAATCATGTCTAATTCAAATTTGAATTTCTTACGCGAAGGATTATCTAAGCAATCATTAGTTGGAAGAGAAGGCGGAGTTGTATTTGATGGCGTAAATGCAGACGGAACACCTAATACTACAGCTGTTCCTGCTCAGCAATTTTATACCCAGTACCGGAGCACAGGTATTGCTACTCCATTTGTATATGACGGAAGTTTTATCAGATTCCGTTCACTCTCCTTAGGCTACGATATTTCAAGATTTGTAAGCAAAGTCGGGATCAAGGAAATGACAGTTTCTGCAGTCTGCAATAATGTGTTTATGATAAGTAAGCATATCGATAATCTCGATCCTGAAGCTCAGGTATCCACCTCTGATAACCTCCAGGGAATAGAAACTCACACTCTGCCAACAACCCGCAGCTATGGTTTTAATATTAATATTAAATTTTAACTCATATAATCAAATTCTATGAAACGAATATATATATACCTGGCACTGGCTGTTATGTTAACGGGTTTAACCAGGTGCGATAAAAATTTTGAAGCGGTAAATACCAACCCTATTCTTGCCACTTCACTTGACCCAGTGTATCTTTTTACCCAGGCCCAGTTTAGTTCTGCTTTAAATACGCTTCCCTATCAAAGCGCAATAGTTCAGCAAATCCTTACACCTTTTACTGGTGTTCTTGAAGGAGGAAATCACAATGTCGTTTATGATGACAATTCAAATGCAACCTTTAATTCGTTGTATACAGCAACTGGTGGTCCTGTGGTTCTTCTTGCAACGGTAATCAGCCAGACAAAGGATAATACTGCACGCAGTAACCTCTATAATATGGCCAGAATTATGAAAGCATATGTATTTCAGGTTTTAGTTGATACATACGGTGATGTGCCTTATTCAGAAGCTGGAAATGGATTTCTTACCGGTATTTATCTGCCTAAATATGATTCAAATAGCGCAATCTATGATGATTTGCTTAAAGAACTTACCGAGGCCACTGCAGCTCTTGATGCATCTAAAACTATTGAAACGAGCGATTTATTTTATAAGGGGAATATAGCTCAGTGGAAGAAACTGGGTAATTCTTTGCTTTTAAGAGTCGCAATGCGATATACAAAAGTAGATGCTGCAAAAGCTCAGCAATATTCAGTTGCAGCTTTTAACGGAGGCGTTATGCAATCAAATGCCGATAATGTTATCATTAAATTCAACAGTACGTTCAACCATCCTTCATCCAATAGTTATCAGGGTACAGAAAGAGCCAATTACTACCTGGGAAAACCATTTGTTGACTATCTTTTAAACACAAGTGACCCACGTCTCGGAGTTATATCGGTTAAATACCAGTTCCCTGCCAATCCGCTGGCATCAGTTGGCACAGAAGATACAACTCGTGCTGACCAGCAGGGAATGCCGTTTGGCTATAGTGAAGCTACTATTGCTAACGATCCGCTTTATCCGGGAAAATCAGGATCTGCCTGGAAATATTCTCAGCTTAACCGTCGTACTGTTGCAAAAATCGATGCACCTGAATTCTTTATCACCTATGCCCAGACAGAATTGTTAGTGGCAGAGGCAGCACAAAGAGGCTGGATTTCAGGATCTGTAGCCAGTTTGTACGAAGCAGGAGTAAGAGCGCACATGGATCAGATGGCACAATATGATGTTACTGCCACTATTCCGGTTGCCAGCCAGGACGCTTACATGGCTTCAAATCCGTTTAACGCTGCAACGGCTTTACAGCAGATTAACACTCAGTACTGGATTGCTTCTTTCCAGAATGGGTCAGAAGCCTGGGCAAACTTTCGCCGTAGCGGATTTCCTGCACTTACTCCAAATCCTTATCCAAGTGCAGATCCATCTGTTGCAGGTGGTTTTATTCATCGTTTAGTATACCCGGTCAGGGAAAAAACAGTGAATACTACAAACTACAATGATGCTGTAACCCGGATGGGAGCTGATAACCTTGCTACCCGTATATTTTGGGATATTAATTAATCCTGGTTTAATCCGGTATTCTGTACTGGTAAATAAATGCATAAAATGAGTTTTTATCCTTATGTCTGAGTTTGATCTTAAAGTGAATTGTTGATTTTTGGAGGGACGATTAATTTTAAACTTCAGACATAAGGATTCTCATTTAATGTCTATTAACATCCTTATCTCATAAGCAAGCAAAATATTTCCCATAATCAAAAACTTATTACAATGAATAAAAGAATATTACTACTCTCCGCTTTCATACTGAGTTGCGTTCTGACTTTTGGACAGAATGTCGGATCAACTCCCGAATACATTAAGGCATTGACTCCTGAATGGAAAGGAGAACGTTTTGCAGACGGAAGACCTAAAGTATCCGATGCAATTCTGGAACGACTCAAAAACATCTCTCTTGAAGAGGCATGGGGAGTGCTTCGTAATAAGGGATTTCAAAATCAGTTTGAAGGAGACTGGACAATAATCAATCCGGACCAGGTTATGACAGGCAGGGTTGTAACTGCCCAGTATATGCCACTGACGCCTGATCTTGAAAAACAGGTTAAAGAGCAGGGTAAGCTGGAAAACCGTGCACAAAAAGGCGGAACAAATTCATGGCCTATTGATATCCTTACAACCGGAGATGTGTATGTAGCTGATGCCTATGGGAAAATTGCTGATGGAACTTTAATTGGTGATAATCTGGGTAATTCAATTTATGCCAAATCACAGAGGGGAGTTATCTTTTATGGTTCAGTGAGAGATCAGGAAGGACTTACAGAAATTAAAGGATTCAACGGATGGATTAAAGGAGCCGATCCTTCATATATTCAGCAGATGATGCTAACTTCAATAAATGCGCCAATTCGAGTCGGACGCGCCACAGTATTACCCGGAGATGTTGTGCTGGCTAAAAAATACGGTGTAATTTTTATTCCGGCCTACCTCGTCGAAGATCTCGTTCTTACTTCAGAAGTTACCGCCCTTCGCGACGAATTCGGACATCAGCGTCTGCGCGAGAAAAAATACCTTGCAGGACAAATAGACAGTGACTGGAGTGAGGAGATTAAGAAAGATTTTCTGAACTGGGTGAATAATTATCCGGGCAAATTGCCTATGACAAAAGAAGAATTAGATAAATACCTTAAAGATCGTAATTACTAAATGACCTTAAGGACGTAATCTTAATGAGCATACTAAAAAAACGAAAATGAAAAGCATTATACACCGGATTGCAGAACAGAATAAAATAAGGGGAAAAAGGGAAGCTGCAGCTTTAAAAGAAGAAATCAATAATCCTGCCACTGACAATGGCCGAAGGAATTTTCTGAAGAAAGCCGCTTTGGGAGGAATTGCTCTTGGAGGCTTAATGTCAATATCAATTGAAGATACAATTGCCCAGACAACTTCAAATGTAAACAGATCTTCAAGTCCTTCAGAGCTTAAAATAACCGATATGCGTTATGCCTTAACAACAGTTCTGGGGGGAACGGCAATTATAAGAATTGATACCAATCAGGGTATTTATGGTCTGGGAGAAGTGAGAGATGGAGCCGATGTCCGCTATGCACTCATGTTGAAAAGTCGTATTCTTGGTATGAATCCATGTAATGTGGAAATGATATTTAAGAGTATTAAGCAGTTTGGCGGACCATCCCGTCAGGCAGGGGGCGTATGCGGGGTGGAAATGGCTCTCTGGGATCTCGTGGGTAAAGCCTACGGAGTTCCTGCATGGCAGTTGCTTGGCGGAAGGTACAGGGATAAGGTCAGGCTTTATGCCGACACTCCTGAGACAAAATCTACCGAGGAACAGATGAAGCTGCTTAAGCATCGTACGGAAGTACAGGGATACACCTGGCTAAAGATGGATTTGTCAATTGATGAACTTAAAGACATACCGGGGACATTGGTGAATTCCAAAATATGGCAGGATTCAACTAAAAACCTGACTCAGTGGGGTGATCAGAGTAATTATATTTCCTACGCAAATACAAAACATCCCTTTTCACAGATTCAGATAACAGACAAAGGAATTGAAGAATTAGCCAAAATCGTGGAAGGTGTACGAAATTTAACAGGCTATGAGATTCCGCTTTCCACTGATCATTTCGGCCATTTTGACCTTAATAATGGTATAAGATTAGGAAAGGCGCTCGACAAGTACAGGTTAGCATGGATGGAAGATATTATCTCATGGGAATTAACTGACCAGTGGAAGACATTATCCGATGCTCTGGAAACACCAGTGATCACAGGTGAAGATATCTATCTCCTTAAAAACTTCAAGCCGCTCATAGATATACATGCTGTTGATATTATACACCCTGATCTCGCTACTTCAGGAGGACTTTTAGAAACAAAACGGATAGGTGACTATGCTGAGGAACACGGAGTAGCAATGGCCATGCACCAGGCAGGAACTCCTGTTTCCTTTATGGCTAATGTTCATTGTGCGGCTGCGACCCAAAATGTCCTTGCACTCGAACATCATTCAGTTGATCTGACCTGGTGGGAAAGTCTTGTAAAGACCACTGATGGGAGACAACTGATCACAAAAGGATTTGCTAATGTACCTCTATCAGCACCGGGGTTGGGAATTGAACTCGATGAAGAAGTAGTTAAAAGTCATTTGCATCCTAATGATAAAGGCTTTTTTGCACCAACACCCGACTGGGATCAGAAACGTTCACACGACAGACTCTGGAGCTAGCGAAAGAAATTAGTTTATTGGTCACAGAGTTCGTAATTAAATTTCTTGAGAAACAATAATTACTATGAAAAGTATAATACAACAGATAGGTGAACAAAACAGAATCAGTGAGAATAAGGAAGCGGCAGCTGTCAAGGCAGAAATCAATGATTCTAAAACCGGGAACAGCAGAAGAAACTTTCTTAAAAAGACCGCACTGGGAGGAATAGCTCTTGGCGGACTTATGTCAATGTCGTTTGAAGATACAATTGCGCAGACCACCTCAAAAGTAAATCGTGCATCAAGTCCTTCTGATCTGAGAATTACCGATATGCGGGTTGCCGTTATCGGTGACGGAGGTCGCAAAGCAATCATAAGGATCGATACAAACCAGGGAATATATGGTTTGGGAGAAGTGAGAGACGGAGGTGATGAGCGTTATGCGCTTATGCTTAAAAGCCGTATTCTCGGACTGAATCCCTGCAATGTGGAAATGATATTCAAGGTGATCAGGCAATTTGGATATCATGGCCGGCAAGGCGGAGGAGTATGCGCCGTTGAGATGGCTCTCTGGGATTTGTGCGGCAAAGCATACAATGTTCCTGCCTGGCAGTTGCTGGGCGGAAGATATCGCGATAAGATCAGATTGTATGCTGATACTCCCGAAGTCAGGGATCCAGTCGGATTTGCTGAAAAGCTAAAGAAAAGAGTTGAGGTTCAGGGATTTACATGGCTTAAAATGGATCTGGGCATTCACCTTGTCATGGCAAAAGAAGGTAATATTGTCAATAGCAAAAACTGGGGAAATATGGCCCAGTATGATCTTAGGGATTACATGAGTTATGGTAGCACTCTTCATCCGTTTACTCAGGTTCAGATCACGGAAAAAGGCCTTGACAGTTTAGCTGAATATGTCAATGACGTCAGAAATGCAGTTGGATATGAAATGCCACTATGTGCCGATCATTTCGGACATTTTGATGTCAACAATGCTATACGGTTTGGCAGGGCAATGGAAAAATTCAGACTCGCCTGGATGGAAGATATGGTTCCATGGTTCTATACCGATCAGTGCAAAACTTTATCTGATGCTCTTGAAACACCAATTGCCACGGGCGAAGATATTTATATGCTTAAAGGAGGTTTCAAACCTTTGTTGGATGCTCATGCAGTGGACATTATTCAACCTGACCTTGCAACTTCAGGCGGACTACTTGAAACAAAAAGGATTGGGGACTATGCTGAAGAATGCGGTGTTGCCATGGCAATGCATATGGCTGGTTCACCTGTATGTTTTATGGCAAATGTCCACTGCGCGGCTGCAACTCAAAACTTCCTGGCACTTGAACATCACAACATTGATACTCCATGGTGGGAAGACCTCGTAAAAATGACCGGCAGCCAACCTTTAATAAACAAGGGTTTTGCCAATGTTCCACTCGATTCGCCTGGATTGGGAATCGAACTGAATGAGGATACCATCAGAAAACACCTTAATCCAAAAACCAATGGATATTTTGAACCAACACCTGAATGGAATGAAATCCATTCACATGACAGGCTTTGGAGTTAGTTTTTAGTTGTCAATAGGGAAAAACTACCGTTAATTGCTTAACAGTAGTTTTTGTTTTTATACCTTACTTCACTTGTTCCTTTAAAACTAAGGGATTCTTTCCGGTCGAGCTACAGTCAGAGAATACAAAATGGTTTCCGTCAACTGCCTTTATAGCTGCCAGTCCGCTGGTTTCAAAAGCAGCCCTGCCGGTAAACCTGTTAACTGACACATCTGTAAAATTCCTTATTTCTATTCCGTTTGTAAAGAAGTCTGGCAGCTTGCCATTCCAAACAAGCTCCATGTCAGAGATTGAAAGCTTATTTACGTACTGCGCATACAGGCCTGGGATATCGTGTTTGAACACAGCATATTCATTGTCAAAAACAGGTCTCAGGTCAAAATTACCTCCATATGATGATGTGTATTTTCCTGGGTGGATGGACAGCTGAATTTTGTCAAAATGTATATTTTCGATCTGACTGTCTTTTGTACCGTAAATAAGGATACCTGTTTCGCTATTGGCTATAATATTATTAAACCTGATATTGTTGATTTTTCCAACAACCCCGTTCGGAGAATCTTTTATTGAAGAAATGTGAACAGGTTCTCCTTTCCCCCACCAGTGGCCTGAATGCAACCTGTTATTAATGATTATATTAGAAAACAATACATTTTCTATGGAGCTGTTGTCACGTGCAAATATTCCTATTCCCCGGTTTGAATCATACATTACCAGATTACTGAAAATTATATTCCTGATCGGATGGTGTCCATAACCAACCCTTATGCATGCTGATCTGGAGGATAGTGTGCAATTATCAACGGTAATATTCTCTGCATACCCGGTTTTATTTCCCGAAACTGGAACCTTCCAGGCAGGATCGGTTGGTGAAGGCTGGTCGCTGAAACCTGTAACAATAATGGCATCATCCCCGGCAATGATATTGCAATCTGATATCCGAACATTTCGCGAATTTGTACAATGGATCCCATCGTTATTAGGTATCAATGGATTGTTGATAATTGAAATGCCATGAACATTTGCGTCGTCACAATCACCAATCTTGACTGTCCATTCAGGAGAATCCCTAAGAATAACATCTTCTAAATGAATATTCTCACAACGCTCAATTATTATCATAAGACCAGGCCTGAAATTATAGGTAACGGGTCCGTCTTCAATAACGCTTCCCTGTTTCATAAAATCCTGCCCCTGTCTGGTGAATTTCCTGTCGTAGTCTCTGCCCATTTGCGGTTTATCCGGGCCATTCATAAAGTACGTTCCATTACCATTTATCTCGCCGGTTCCTGTTATTGAAATGTTTCTTGCATCCCCTGAATAAATCAATCCGTACCGGCTGTAGCCCTCATTGAAATAGACCTTTTTCATAACCAGGTAGTCAGCAGTATCCTTACTGCCTGAAAGTATTGCTCCCGGATCCAGATGAAGGTTAACATTGGAGAGTAAAAGGACAGTTCCGCTGACAAAATTTCCGGCAGGGATAAGAACCATACCTCCTCCATTCTCGCTGCATTTCTTTATGGTACTGTTGATTGCAGATGTATTGATCGTTTTTCCATCACCTTTGGCACCATATTCTGTTATATTATAGACTGATTTTCCGGAATTGCATCCGGTAATAAAAGACACAAACAGTAAGAAGATAATAGGTAAGAAAGCTTTTTTCATATTATGATTTATTTAATGATGATTTCACTTATTTCACAATAAAATGGTAAGTTCCGGATCCTATCGAAAATACAGCTCTTTCGCTGTCGAGCTGTAACATTTTTACCGGCTGACCTGTATCAATTTTATCACCCTGTGCCACCAGTTGAGAATCGCCTTCAAAAATATCCGGTTTTGAGTTTTCAAAAACGGGTAAATAAACTGTGGCTTTCGTATTGGCAGGAATTGTAATATCCAGATGAAGATCGTTGCCGAACTTCCACCATGAACTGCTTATCTTCCCTCTTACTGAACAATAACTTCCCTTTGCCCATGTCAGATCACCAACCACGGAAGGCTTTATAATTATATCATTGTATGCTACAGACTTATCTGATTGTTGGATTCCAAGAACAGATTTGTAAAACCACTCGCTCACAGAACCGAACATCGGGTGGTTCAAAGATTCATGGATCTTAAGTGCCCAGTTTTCCCAAAGCGTGGTTGCTCCATTGGCAATCATATAGCCATAGCCCGGATATTCCTTCTGACTAAGCATTAAAAATGACAGATCATTCCTGTCCTGTTCGCTCAGGTAGTTTAGCATCATTTTAGTTGAGAATATTCCGGTCGTCATATGACCCTTATTGACATTCAGTATCTGATCAGATAACTGATTAAAAGCTTTCTTTTTAACGTCAGAAGGCAGAAGGTCGTAATACAGGGCAAATACCTGACTTCCCTCAGTACCGGTATAAACAACTCCTGTTTCTTTGTTTACAAATTTTTCTATAAATGCTTTTTTAATATTCTCTGAAAGTGCCTGGTATTTTTTTACATCATCATCTTTTCCAAGAATCCTGGCAAGCTCGGTTATGATCTTTACATGATGATACCATGCCGAGGCAGCAGATACAGGTGTAGGACGCAAATCGACAGAGTTGTGGTCACCAATACAGTCAAGTATTAAAAAACCGGGAGTCCGTTCATTATAAAAATCAACCAGTCTCTTCAGTACAGGATATTGTTCTTTTAAGATTTCCGTATTTCCATAGTATTTATACAACTGGTATAAAAG
>Ga0182021_10007765_pt1 | contig 12719 bp, 24 predicted proteins | sample 612E3MmetaG_FD_120493 | JGI IMG/M metagenome (GOLD analysis project Ga0182021, IMG submission 120493) | Permafrost microbial communities from Stordalen Mire, Sweden - 612E3M metaG (Illumina Assembly) | ecosystem: Environmental > Terrestrial > Soil > Wetlands > Permafrost | place: Sweden... | reverse complement strand
AGGTTCATTGATTATACCAGATACGATCCACAGACAGGACTCCCTTTATCCGAGTGGATGTGGGCCTGTTCATTTGATCACGAGGATTGGCAAATGCCATTTGGCTCAACTCACGCAGGTAAATCCATAAAGGAATCGGGTGCGCGATTTAATCTGTCTCTTAGACTATGGAAGAAAGGAAAGTTATAATGTTCTCTAATATAGAGATTGATACCTGTACCGGAGTAGGTGCCGACCTGCTCAATAGATTGTACAAGTTGGATTTAGACATGGGTGACTACATGGTTATGGCTAGAGAAATACTATTTCTTGATGAAATGGCAAAACCAGCACATTATAGTGGTTCTCATACTGCTAAATTAAAGCACTCTTATGATGAGATAATGGACTGGGAGTAATGAAACTACTTTGGTTTACTATTATAATGCAGATCATGGATTTCTATACCTTTATAAATGTGAAATCTGGACTGATAGCAGCCAATGAATTAAGTCCTATACCCAAGATATATGGTCAGGTTCCGGGGGCAGTATTATCAAGAGTAATAATGTTCATACTAATAATATTAATATGGAGACTGTTCTCTGGTAAAACTAGGGTAGCATTATTAGGCTGGTGTTCCTTTCTAGGTATCGCGGGCGCGATAAGTAATATATTGATAGGATGGTAAGGAGATAAGTATATGAACAAGGATGCATTTTTAATCTGTTCTGAATGTGGTGATCCAGAAATAAAAGAGGACGCAACAATACTTTGTCTAGCCTGTACTGATGGTATGTTATTTGGTGAAAACTTGGTGGGTGCCCAAATGAGAACCCTCCAAAAGCAGATTGAAAACTATCAGCAAGCACTGGAAAATATTGCTATATGGACACAGGACTTGGAAACTTATTTAAGTCTTGAAGATTACAAGACCATGTGGCGTGGTTGTGTTGCGGTTGCCAAGAAAGCCCTTAAAGATTCGGGCGCGACTAAATCCTTGGATAAAATAGAATCGAGTTTATATGGAAACAAGTGACCCACATGACCCTGAAAACTTTTGGGTATGTACTTCATTTAAATGTGATAGAGAACATCTAGGTCATCCGGGGCAAGGGCATTGTGGATCATGTCTTGATGAAGATAACGAGGGATACTATTATGGAGATTATACATTCAAGGATAATAAACCAAAGTGTTGTTGTAGAGATAAAAGGGAGCATATAAATGGATGTTGAACTTAAATTTGATCTAGAAGAAATGGCAAGTGGTGTATTACAAACAAGAGATACAATAAAGTTTACAGCCGCCCGCACCCTCGCCGCGCTAGATGTCACGGAGCAAGCGATGACGTTCTCCGAAAGCGAATGGGTCCGCGAGAAGGCCCGCGCCGACGCTGCCGAGATAACCATCAAGAGGACCCTCAACGCGCTCGCTGGGGCCGAGCGCGACAACGCACGGCTGCGCCGAATTATCTGCGAGGCCATCGCCATTGACGAAGCCGAGACGGACGTTCCCGTCGCGGGCTCCGTATTGGTAGACCGAGAGTCCCTTCGACTACAACTGGTGTCCTGCCCCGTCTGCCATCAATCCGATTGCGATTACGCCTCGTGGCCGTGCCTTGGTTGCGACGGGGTGGGGTGGACGGAAAACGGGGAGCATGTCCGAAGGGCATGTCCGCGTTGCAACGGCACCGGATGGAACTCAGACCATGAATAAATGGATGTACATCTGGTTTTGTGCTTGTGGATTAATCAACAGTGATGGTGATGCTCTATGTCCGTATTGTGGTCGGCCCCGCCCGAAGAAAAGACATAACTAATAAGGAACAGAAATTAGAAAACCAAATACACCAAATTGGAAACACATTTTTGGAGAGGAGTGATTAATGAATGTAACCGATTTTATAATATCTTGGTTAGCCTCAATACTAGTAGCAGTAGTATACGCCCTAATACTTAAAACTTTCTTCGACCCTCCCTCATGGGCAGTATTTGGGCTATCTCTGATTGTGTTTTACATTCAAATAGGGAGCTATAAAAAATGAGTAATTTAGGTAAGATAGATATACTATATGAAACTATACCAGATAGTTCTTTTGCGCCCGGTAAAAGAAACTTATATTTAAGAGTTAATGACCGGGTAATCTGGTTGGCTTCTGTTATATGGAGTCTTGATCCAGATGAACATTCTACACCAGCAGAATATGCTGATTATCAATTTTGGAGTGAGTGGGCTGAAAAGATACAGGACTTATCAAAAACTGAAATAACCCCCACTGAGGATATAGGAGGAGTATAAATGAGTGTTGCTTTAAAAGTTAGAAAACACAAGATTGATACAAAGGATGGTAAAACTATTGAAGTCTACAATCCTGACGATGTAGAAGTGTATGTTGCTGATGTTGAAAGACGCATTGATGTACTCATAAAAGCAGTGGATCATGAGAAAAAACGTGCCGATGATGCCGAAGCAAAGGTGGCAGAAACAGCACTATTTGCTTTAATTAGGGTCTGCCGAAATGATGCCGGTACCTGCCGCATGTGTGGGGCAGCTTCCTCTACAATGCATAATTCGGAGTGTCCTGTTTTAACTGCCATTCATGTACTAGAACCAAGTATCGTTCATTCTAAGAGAACAAAGAGATTAAAAAAGGAGATAGTCAATGTCAAGAATAGTAACGGATGAGTTGTTTGAACAAGAGGTAGTTTATGCGGATCACCCTATTTTAGTGGATGTATGGGCTGCTTGGTGTATGCCCTGTAAGGCAGTTGTTCGTGAATTGGATTTATTGGAACATAAGTACTTGGATTTGGATGTTGTTAAGATTGATGCTGATAACAGTCCTATGCTATTAAAGGATTATGGCATAATGAGCCTTCCTACTTTAATGTATTTCGCGCCCGGTGAATCTCCTAAATCAATAGTAGGTGCTGCTGCGGCCTCTGTTATAGAGGAAAAGTTTGGACTGTCTAATGGATAAACATGCAGACCAGCGGGATGCCAAAAAGAATAAAGAGCATTATGGTATGCAAGTATCCAATAGAAATATAAAGAGTGTTTTGCTCCCAACAATTGGAAAAAAAGCAAAGAAAGGAAAGGGGTAATGTGCGTGCTCGTAGAGGCGGATCAATGTTTGGAATTGCTACAGCAATGGCGTGGTTCTGGATAATTATTATAATCCTTGCCATTATATTCTTAATACAGTATTGGTGGTTAATAGGCATACTTATGGTAGTCTCGTTCATATTTCCAAAGGAGGAGAAGTAATGGCTGATTTACCTATTAAATCAAAAATTGATAGGGTGCTAACGCAATCTTCTAAGATTGAAATTGATATAGGGACTCTTACTCCTTTACTTGTGTGGGTAAGAGAGACTGAAAAGCACCTAAGAAAAGAATGGGAATCAAGTTATCATGGATTCTGCTCTGAAGAGTGTGAAATTACCTCATCTTTAGATGATTTAAATATAGCAATTTCAGAGATATTGTCACATATTTAAGTTATTTAGTCATATATTATTGTTAATATGACGAAATAGGGGGTAATACAAGAGAATATAAAAAGGGGTAAAAATGTTTCTATTTCAACTTAGGACGTGTACTAAGTGTAGTAAAACAAAAGAACTGTCCCCGGTAAATTGGTATATAGCTCGTCCCCGAAAGGGGCATAAGGCCGGATGGCAGTCCTATTGTATTGAATGTTGGAAAGATATAAATAAACAAAACAAAGAAAGGATAAAAAGTGAAAAATCTAGGGTATAAAACTATCGGTGTAGCAACTATTTTTTACGAGGTAGACTACAGAGGACCTGACACTTTAGTAAGTGTAGTAGATGTTGAAGGTCATACTTCTAGGGGTAAAGCTAAGTGCAACCCTATTGATAAGTATTCTCCTACAATTGGATTAGAGATTGCTTTGGCTAGAGCGTTAACTAAACTAGGAACTAAGAGAACCCAAGTATGGATAGATAGGACATAAGGAGTACAAATGAAAATTAAAATCTTAATTGCGTGTATACTTACTGGAGTATTGTTAGCGGTGGGGGGAGCATCTACATTTGCTTGTACACCCTCACCAGTACCTTCTCATACACCAAAAATTACAGCTACCCCAAGAATTACTTCAACCCCTAAAATTACGAGTACACCTGTGGTTACTCCTACACCCACACTTACTATAACACCCTCTCCAACAGTTACTTCAACTCCGATAGTAACCCCTAAGGTTACTGACCCTCCTGTTGAATCTGTATATGGGGCTACATACGTACCAAGTACAACTCCACCACCTACTAGTACTGATATAAATCTAGATGGTAGGAGTAGTAATATATTTCCTATATTGATAGGAGTTGTATTTATTCTAATTGGTTTACTTCTAATAAATTTGTGGAATTCTGTAGATAAGCTACTTAAAAAGTAAAGAATAACCCCCGAAGAGTTATTATCTCCGGGGGTTATTTTTATGCTCTAAATAGGTGGGGCTACACAACCATATTCTGGTAAGATAGCTACACCCATTTCAGTTATCCCTGTTCTAAAAGGTATTTCAATTAATTGGGTTACATATAGTTTGCACATTTTACAGTAATGTACCATTGCGGGTGTTCGTGCAATATCGGTAGCAGGTATAATTACTACTGACCACTGATGTTTCCATTCCCCACCAATTTTTTCTTCCGCCCGTTTCATCATTTCTTCTGGAATATTAACTACCATACTAACCTCACATTACTTTACTAATTCTTGGACTAGACTCAATAACACTTGCACTAGATACAGGTCTGAATACAGCAAATTCTTGTAGTTCAGAGATATTTCTAGCCCCGACATAACTCATACCTGATCTTATACCCCCTGCAAGCTGATGCAGTATGTTTCCTACAGGACCCTTTTCTTCCACAAGTCCTGCTACGCCCTCTTTAGCATAAATTGTGCTATTAACTCCTAGAGTACTTTGACCACGATATGGTCTGTATGTTCTACCGTTACCTATGTCTACGGAAGGTCCGGGTGTTTCTGTTGCACCTGAAAGCATGTGACCAAGCATTACAAAGTCCGCACCGGCTGCTAGGGCCTTAACAATATCCCCTGAGGTTCTTATACCTCCATCAGCAATTAATTTTGCATTACTATCTACTTCCGCACACTCCATGATGGCTGAAAGCTGTGGTACACCCACACCAGCCACCACACGAGTAGTACAAACTGCACCGGGACCAATACCCACTTTTATTGCATCTGCACCTGCTTTACTTAAAAACTTAAACCCCTCCGCAGTAGCCACATTACCAGCGATAACAAAGATATCTGCATTAAGTGCTTTAATAGCGTTAATCATCTTACCTACTTTATCCATGTGTCCGTGTGCTACATCAATACATATTGAGTGGGGCTTATAAGTAGAGAATCTTAGATCATCCACCCATGCAAGAATATCAGTATAGTTTCTTACCCCCACAGCCATAAATACGGGTATGTTTTTACTTCCTAGATAATCTATCCAATCTAGTCGTTCATCATTTGGTGCAAATCTATGCAGTATTCCTAGTCCTCCAGCGTTCCACATGGCTTCAGCCATTACTGGGCCAGTTATATAGTCCATGTTGGAGCTAATAATAGGTAATGTTCTTTGTATACCAAAAAGATCACAATTTAGGGATACCTCTGAGCGGCTGTCAAGATCACTGTAACCGGGCTCAATCAGAACATCATCAAATGTGAAACCAATTTCCTTTTTTAGAATCATCTTTCCTCCTTGCTATGTTAGGACCATCTATGACATTCTAGCAGATTGCGGTTGTGCATGTCAACTTTCATATATACATAAGTTACTCACTCATAGTTGGCCCTTATAGAACATCTATTAGGACCGAGAAAATCAAGAAGATAAGAGAAAAAGAGTAGCCAGAAAAAGAGAATCTTACATTTCCCTAGTACATAGCTTAGTACTCTACTACTCTGTAGTACTCTCTAAGAGTACTGATCTATACTGATGAAAGAAAATATCACATATATGGTGGTTAGTCAACTAAGTTAAGACTTCTTAATCATCTACAAAAGGTCGGGAATTCGCTTGCATTGGTTCACCTGATGATGGTATTATGTCTACGTTACGGGAGCCACATTTACAGCAAACCCAAACCTTGATGGACAGGTTGGTTTTCTTGACGGACTTGTTTCCTAAGCGAATAGGAGCATGGCAACATTTACTTCTATAACCGTAATCTAGGAACATTTAAATCTCCTTTATTTATTACAGATTTGGTAATCTACTTAGCCCGAAATTGGCGACTTTGTAGATTAATAGTTTACTACTGATTGGAGGAAAACTTGGAAAGTAAAATATATGACTATTATGTACTTGTGTATAATCCCTCTCATTCAAGAGCAGTTGGGGATGGATATGTACCAGAGCAAATACTTGTGGCGGAAGAATCAATAGGTAGACCTTTATCCCCTGATGAGGATGTAAGACATATAAATGCTGATCCACAAGATAATAGACCAGAAAATCTGGAAATAGTTTCAGCAAATTCTGGATATAGGGTTCAAAGCTTGGTAAATACTGAATCATATTTCTCTACTACTAAGAGAACAATTTCTAAGACTTTTATTCCTTGTAAGTTTCAGCAACCTTGTTGGCACGATATACGTGCGCCAGCAGCGCGCCGATTAAGAACATATTTACCTTATGTATGCAGTTATCAAAGTGAAGGTGATATTTACACTTGTGCTAGATACTGGAGCTATTTAGAAGCTAATAGAGAAGAAAAAAGGAGTAATGATAACAGCAATGGTGAGAGCACTAACTAATACTACATTTTCCCCCGATGCGGGGCTTCCATCAAGCTTATTTCAGGAACGCTATGCTATACATCCGGGTGAGACATGGGATGAGGCCAGTAATAGACTTTCTCGCCATGTAGCAGCAGCCGAGCATGATGAGGATAAGGAAAGAATACAGGAAGAATTTTATGAGGAGATTTCAACAAATAGATTTATGCCCGGTGGCAGGGTTTGGTATGGAGCAGGTAGAACACGAGCGCAGTTAATCAACTGCTATGTTGTCAAACAGCCAGAGGATAGTCGTGAAGGTTGGGGAAAAGTCATATCTGACGTAATAGTTATTTCTGGTATGGGTGGTGGCGTGGGGGTAAATATGTCCTCTGTTCGTCCTCGTGGCTCAAAGATCAATGGAACGGGTGGTATAGCGACTGGTGCGGTTTCCTTAATGCAAATGATTGATGGAGTAGGGGATATACTAGTTAGTGGTGGGGGAAGAAGATTAGCTCTTATGCTTTCACTTAATATAAGTCACCCCGATATGCCCGAGTTTCTAGATAAGAAATTGGATAGAAAAGAACTAAACAACGCTAATATTTCTCTTATACTAGACAAAAGAATGCCTTCAACCAAGTGGATTCGTGCAGTCAGAGAAGGAAAGGATTTTGATTTAGTTTGGCGCAATAATACAGTAGCCACTGTCAATGCTAAAGATATATGGGAAAAGATTGTAACTAATGCTTGGGCTAGTGGAGAGCCGGGTGTACTTAATGGGGATTTAGCAAACAAAGAAAATAATATCTGGTATCACAAACCCTTAGTATCAGTCAATCCCTGTGGTGAACAATGGTTGGAGGAAAATGGGGCTTGTGATCTTGGTGCTCTTGTTTTGCCCCGGTTTATTGTAAATGGTAAGTTTGATTATACTCTGTTTGAGAAATCTATTAAAACAGCCGTTAGATTCCTAGATAATGTTTTAAATGTAAATGAATATCCCTTAAACGAAATCAGAGAGAATGTATTACAAGTAAGACGTATTGGTTTAGGTATTATGGGATTGCACACGATGCTTGTAATGTTAGGGTATAAGTATTCTTCTGATTCAGCTAAAGAGTTTGTAGACAATTTAATGAATGTATTGAAAGTGAGAGCATATGAAGCATCTGTTGATTTGGCTAAAGAGAAAGGGGTATTCCCTGCTTATGCGGATGAGTTTTTGGAGTCAGGATTCGTTAGACGTGCTTTACCACAAAAGCTACAAATGCAAATCAGAAGGTATGGTATCAGAAATTGTGCATTACTTACTGTTGCACCAACAGGTACGACTGGCATGGTTGCTAATGTATCTACAGGTATTGAACCTTTATTCGCTCCTGCATACTGGCGAAGATTTTACCGCCCTACTCCAGATGGGTCACGAAAGTTAGACAAAGAGTTAGTAATTGATCCTTTGTGGACCGATGTAGAGGCTGCAGGGCAAGATGTAAGTGTTCTAGAGGGTGCTTATGATATTACCCCTGAGGGGCACTTTGAAATGCAGAGGATCGTACAAAAACATCTTGACTCAGCTACCTCAAAGACGATAAACTTACCAGCAGACTATCCAGTGGATAATCTTTCTGAGTTATGGTTGGAAAACCTTCCATTCTTGAAGGGTACAACATTCTATCGTGCAGGTAGTCGTGGGGAAGAGCCATTAGAGGCAATTCCTATGGCCGAAGCAATAAAATTAATGCAGAATCGTGGTCCTAATGGTACACCGGAGGGACTAATCACTGAAAGTAATTCGATGGACTGTCCTGATGGTATGTGTGATATTACAAATAAACCAGAGATATTAAGTAGGAGTTAGATGGCTAGGACTCTTTTAGAAGTACTAAAAGAAAATAATATAGCACTTAAAGATAGTAGTGGTGGACGTAAGGTTACTAGTTGCCCATTTCATCAAGGTGATAGTACACCCTCATTCACTATATACCCCAACGAGACTTACTTTTGTTTTGGCTGTCAAGCGTGGGGTGACGCCCTAAAATTCTTGGTTGATTATAAGGGATGGACTACTAATCAAGCTAAGGATTATTTAGGGGAGGACTATCATATTCCTCGTGATGAAAAAGCCTTAGTTATAAAAGTAACTAATACCTCTGATACTTGGAAGTTTTTATATGAAGTGGCAATGGCATACTATGAGTGCATGATGATTATTCCGGGGGCACAAAATTATCTTATAAATAGGGGATTAACTTTAGAAACAATTAAAAAGTATAAATTAGGTTATACAGATGGACATGCACTTAATCTTAAATTTGCTCACGATTATGGTCTTGCAAAAAAGGTGGGGTTGATAACAAGTATTGGATTTGAATCTCTTTCACATAGAATAACGATACCAAATCTAATTGGTGATAAAGAGTGTGATTTTATTGTCGGAAGAACGGTCACAAACGATAATATAAAGTATTTAGGTATAAGAGTGCCAAAGCCAGTATATGGCTTCTATGAGGTTAGAAACTCACCAATTTTGTTTTTGGTAGAGGGGCAATTTGATTGGTTAACTCTAAGACAATGGGGTTATCCAGCAGTTACTCTTGGTGGTAATAATCTGACTAAATGGGAACTTCCTATATTTGATGAGAAAAAGATAGTTATTATTCCAGATAACGACGATGTTGGTATTAAAGCAGCAAACAGTCTGAAGGAAAGATTTGGTAGTCGTGCCTTGGTTTTGGATTATAAACTATTTGGATGTAAGGACATTAGTGCAATTGCGGAGGAATTTGGGGATGATGGAGAAAGAGACTTCAAAGAAGTGATTAAAAATCAAGTAGATTGGATAAAAGAATTATCCCTATCTCAGCGCAGTACTTGGTTCTCAATGCTAGAAAAGGATGACTAATGACAAACTATATATTATTAGAAGAAAGATTAGATGAAATCTTTCCTATATTTGAGCAATTTAATACTTTCAGTATTGACCTAGAAACAACGGGGTTGAATCCACTTGATTCCCGCATAATTATGTGCCAGATAGGATTTCCTGATGGTAGTAATTATGTTATAAATGCGTGGAAAACAGACATTAAACCAATTGTTCCTTATTTAGAGAATAAACGGTGGCTTAAATTAGTGCAGAATGCCAAATTTGAGAGTAAGTTCTTTTTGCACTATTTTGGATGTAGGATTAATCATATTTGGGATACAATGCTTGCAGAACAGCTTATAATGACTGATCTGCGAATTGGGGTTAGTTTAGCGGACCTCACATTAAGATATACTGGAAAAATCATGAATAAGACTATTCGTGAATCCTTTGAGAATATGAAGGGTCATGAATTTACTGATCAACAGTTAAGCTATGGCGCGGGTGACGTAGAGGTTCTATTTCCAATATATAATGCACAATTAGAGAAAATAAACGATAAGGGATTGCTACAAGTAGCAGAATTGGAATTTAATTTAGTATCAGTAGTCGCTAGTATGGAAGAGGTAGGAGTACCTATTAATCAAGAGAAGTGGAATACTATTGTAGAGTCCTATAGACAAAAGCATGAAACATCCAGACTTAAACTACATGACATAATATATGACCAATATTCTCAGGCAGAGCAGTTAGGTATGTTTGAACGGGCATCAATTAACTTTAATAGTCCTAAACAAATTAAGGATATTTTTATTCGTCTTGGAATTGCCTTATCGTCTACAGATGAGAGAACATTAGGACTGATTAATCATCCGGTAGCTAAGGAGCTTTTAGAGTATCGAAAGTTTCAGAAGGTCATAACTTCTTATGGAGAGTCCTTTCTTAATAAAATACATCCATTTTCAAATAGAATTCATGCCGATTTTGCTCAGATTGGAACAGAGACAGGAAGATTCTCTTGCAGAGAACCCAATCTTCAACAAATGCCTGATGAGTTTAGGCAGTGTGTGTCTGATCCTAAATACAGCGTTGTTGTTGCTGACTTTTCTCAGTTTGAGCTTAGAGTACTAGCGGAATTTAGTCGTGATCCAGTTCTAATCAAGGCTTTTAATTCTGGTGAGGATTTACACAAAGTAACTGCATCAATAATGCTCAATATTCCAATTGAGAAAGTAACCCATGATCAACGCTTCCTTGCCAAGACACTTAACTTTGGAATGACTTATGGTATGGGTTATAACAAATTAGCTGATATGCTTAATCATAATAAGGAAGAAAAGGATAAAATCTCTCAGGAGAGAGCTAAACAATTAGTATATAGGTATAAGCAGACTTACAAAAAGGCAACAGAATGGTTAAATGAAACGGGCACAAAGGCAGTACAGGCTGGATATAGTACTACGTTATATGGAAGAAAGAGGTTTTTTACCCGCCCAAAGTTTCAGGGTGATCAGAATCTATTTGATCAAGAAATGGCATCTATAAAGCGTCAGGGGGCCAATTCACCAATACAAGGATCAAATGCAGACATTACTAAGATAGCAATGATTAATCTACATGAGGACTTAAAGAATTACTTTGGTGGGGCAAAGATAATACTGCAAGTACACGATGAGATAGTAGTTTTAGCCCATAAATCCCAAGCAGAGGCGGTTAAGAATGTAGTGGTAGATACGATGGTCAAATCTGCCCAAGAATTAATTAAGGCTGTTCCGGTTTCGGTAGGGGCTTACGTTTCTGATTGCTGGAAAAAGGGGGATTAAACTATTGAGTAATGAGGATTTTTGGAGATATGAAATAAACAAATTAGATATGGATTTACCATCAGATGGGGCTGGCCCAGTTTTAGAAAAGATTGAGAAACCAGATAAAATTGTGCAGGTACAGAGGATTACTACAGTAGTTTATATGATCTATGATCCAGTAACTACACATAAGTATAACCATCAGGCATCCATGTCTGTAGACTTATTGGGGGAAATGCCCATGAGTGAGGCAGTCAAAATGGTGGGCAAGAAGAAAAAATCTACTTGACATGATGATGAGCAAAGATGTATAATGCTTGGGTGAGTGGCTGAATGGTAAAGCGCAGGTTTGCTAAACCTGTCGGGTAAAACCGATCAGGGTTCGACCCCCTGCTCACCCGCCATCTTATGAAAGGGGTTTTATGATAACTTGTAAAAGGGTTGCAGTAGTTGGTTCTAGAAAGTTTATAAATTGGTCCCAACTATCCAAGACTCTATCTGAAACTTTAGAGGAAGAGGATGAGATTGTAAGTGGTGGGGCAATAGGGGTAGATTCTATGGCCCAAAGATACGCCAAAGAACATGGACATAACATACATATTTACTATCCCCGTTATAATAGGTTTGGTAAGGGTGCAACGTTCGTTAGGAACAGAAAGATTGTAGAAAACGCTGACTTAGTATTAGCTTTCTATGCCAAAGGATTTTTCGGGCAAGGGGGAACGTCTAATACAGCTAAATATGCCCGAGAATTAAAGGTAGAGTTGAAGGAATATGAGGAGGAATAGTGGCAACTCAAAAAGTATGTGATAACTGCGATAAGGTAATTATTTCTGAAGTATTTCAAATAGCAATTAAAACATTTAGGGTGGGTGAAGCAGTACCTCCTAATAGGGGTGTATTAGAACTTTGCCATGATTGTTACTTTTCAAGAGAAACTTATATTCCTAATATTCTACAAAAAATAATAACAACGATACCATTTTAATATGTGGGTGGTTGGCCGAGTGGTTTAAGGCTCTAGTCCTGAAAACTAGTGGGCGTGTTGAGCGCGCGTGGGTTCGAATCCTACACCACCCGCCACTTTTATGAAAGGACCTTATGAATAAGAATGTTTTGGAAGCCTATAGAAGAATCCTATATGAATTTGATGGGTATTCAGAGTATGAGGCTGATTGGATACCAAATTTGGATAATGATGTGCAGAGTATGGGGTGTAGAGTGATAGACTCCGATGCGATGCGAAGGGAATTTGGTATAAGTGAGCTAGAGTGGAAAACTGCTTT
>Ga0182021_10007764_pt1 | contig 12720 bp, 13 predicted proteins | sample 612E3MmetaG_FD_120493 | JGI IMG/M metagenome (GOLD analysis project Ga0182021, IMG submission 120493) | Permafrost microbial communities from Stordalen Mire, Sweden - 612E3M metaG (Illumina Assembly) | ecosystem: Environmental > Terrestrial > Soil > Wetlands > Permafrost | place: Sweden... | reverse complement strand
GTGCACTGCGCCTTTATCGCGGTAAAACTTTTATCGCAAATATCAAGATAAGTGGCGCCATCCTTTTCTGATGTCGCTGAAATCGATCCGGCGGATGCGCATTTAAAGTCGCCTAGCTTTGCATCCGGGCAAGGCTGTAGCGGGTTGGTATTTGAATCCGCGGCCTGACAGATGGCGACAGTGCATTGCTTTTCGGCCGAGTAACAGCCATTGGCGCACGTGCGGTAAAATCCGGACCTGGAAAGGCACATCGCACCGGTATCGCATTTGAGACAGTTGTCCGCGCCCGGCGCATTTGTTGGTGCCACTGCCGGTGCCGGTGCCGACAAACCGCAAAGATTGTGGTTTTGGCAATAAGTATCCGGGTTTTTGGCATTGCAGGGATAAGCAATCCATTTATTCGCCCAACCTTTAATATCAGGCCCGCAATATTCATCGCAACCGGTCTGCCCGATGCATTTTATGTCGTTTATCTTGCAACCCCCGGAATCCGCGACACAGTTCGCAGCGGTAACAACACCGATACCGGATTTTAAGCAAATAGCCAAAAAAATCCCGGCAATTGCCGCCAAAATCAGCAAAACTGGGACAAGCAATGAAATTTTATCCGGACGCATAATATTTGGCCGCACAGATTACGACAATTATACTATTTCTTCGCGCGGCGGACAATTTCTTCGTTGACCGGGGTCGCAACACCGACGGCTTTTCCCAGCCTGACCACTTCGCCGTTGTAGTAGTCGATTTCACCCAAGTCCTTGGGTTTGTTGTTGCGGTTTTTGGCCACGATTGCGATCAGCTTCTTGCGGGCCATAACCAGCAACGGCATTGGGACATAGCTTAATAAAAACGAGATCTGTCCTATCGGATAGCCGCCCAGGGTCGCAAACGAACCTTTGCTTTTTTTGACCACTTGGGCATACTCCCGCAACATCAAAATTTCCTGCGTAAAAGTCTTGGGATCGGCCAGACCCTCGCCCACCGGCAGGCCGGCCACGGCGCTGGCCATGCCAATCAAATTCAGGAACAACTTTGCCCGTTCCATCGCCAAGACCTGTGTGCCGGAAAACTGTTCGGCCTTGAACGCCGCTTTTTGGAAGACTCCGGCGATTTCCGCAGCATCGGCCGGCCCCTGGGAACCAAAACCGAGTTTTATCGGCAAGCGGTAGGAAATTATCAATCGCGACCCGTCCGCGCGCGCATCGATCGGATTAAGCAAACTGACGCGAATAATGTCGATTTTTGCCGTTGCTTCGCCAAAAATTTCCGTCAGCGCTTTTTTGGCGTCAGCGATCGCCGACAAACCGTTTTGCGAAAGGACCAGCTTGGGGATTTGGGTACTGCCCGCAAACGGCTGGTAATAGTTTTTAACCACTTCGCCCACCGGATTGCGGGTCGTCACAAAAATATAATCCGGCGCCAAAACTTTAGCGACAGATCCGTATTCCGACGACCGGATAACATCAACTTTTAAAACCTGCTGGTCACCGCCTTCCGCCTGGACCGCAATATCGCCAGCCTTGATGGAATTTATCTCCTGGTCGCGGCCAACCCCGGTAATCCGGCAGACGCCGCCTAGTTCCCTGGCAAACATCGACCCGGTCCTCCCTCCTATACCAACAATTAAAATGTGTGGTTTCATAAAATAAATTGAAAATTTAAAAGTCAAAAATCAAAATGACACTGCAAAATGTTAAAATATGAATTATTTTTTTAATTTTAAATTGTCATTTTCCATTTTGATTTTTACATTTTGCATTTTATAACAGCGGCTGTGACCGCAGATCGGCGGGTTGATTTACTGCTTATGAATAACAAATCTGTAGTATAAAAGTTTCACGGCTTCGCTGGCAAAAAAGTATGCCAGTACAAGCAAAGACATCAGCGCAAAATTCAGCGCCTGCGGAACCGCCAGGCCAAAAACCTGCTTTCCGACACCAAGGAACGGCAAACCGATAACTATCGCCATGGTTACCAGCGCCATCAGCGTCAAGATCCCGCTGGGACGGCTGGCGCGCCAAAAAAGATGGTTTGTCCGCACCGAAAATATCAGCGCCGTTTGGGCGGCGATCGAAGCGATAAACCACAATGTTTGGAATTCCGACGGCTTGATCGCCCCAAAGATCGCCAGGAAAGCAAACCCGAACGCCAGGCTGACTATTGCCAGCAATCCGGCCAGGGGCAGCATCTGGCGCAAGTGGTAGGATTTGGGCGTCATCAGTTCGTTGGGCTCGACAACGTCGGAAATTATCGCGATCAGCACTAGGTCGCTCAACAGGTTGATAAGCAAAATTTGCAGCGGCAGCATCGGCAAGAACGGCACCGTCAGGGACGCCAACGCCATGAAAACGGCGGTTCCCGAATTGCTGGCCAGGTTGCATTTGATATATTTCTGGACATTGGAAAAAACCGTCCGGCCCAGCCGGATACCTTCAATAATAACTTTCAGGTCGCGGTTTAAAATAACGATGTCGGCCTCGGCCTTGGCAACATCGGTCGCCTCGCTGACCACCAAGCCGACGTTGGCGGCTTTAAGCGGCGGCACATCGTTAACGCCTTCGCCCAAAAAACCAACCTGGCAGGTCCGCCCCAGCGCCTCCACAATGCGGTATTTCAACGCCGGGGTCGTCCGCGCAAAAACCCGGCAGCGCAAACAGGCGTCTTCGAATTCCTGCGGCGCCAAACCCTCCAGAACACTGCCGCCGATCACCTGCTCATCATTATCGACAAGTCCGACTTCCCGGCCGACCGCCAGCGCCACTTCAAGGCTGTCGCCGGTAATGATCTTGATCGCGACGCGCAGTTTGCGCGCCATTTCGATGGCTTGCCGGGCCGTGGGCTTGAGCGGATCATAAAACGCAAAAAAACCGACCAGCTCAAGCCCGCACTCGTCGGCCGCTGAATAGTCTTTTTTGGCAAACCGTTTGGCGGCAATGGCAATGACGCGCCGGCCAGCCAGCCCCTGGGCCTTGATCTCCTGTTCGGCGGTCTGACGGTCCATCCCGCGCCAAAATTTGACGCAACGGCTCATCACCGTCTCGGGCGCGCCTTTGACAACCAGGATGCGGGAACGGCCGCAAGCCAATAAGACGCTGGATTGCATTTTAAACGAGTCGAAAGATATCTCCTTGGCGATGGAATAATCTTTAAGCAACCTGATTATCTTTTTGGGACACTTGTTAAAAAGCGCCTCGTCATAGGGATTCGGACGCGATGACTCCTCCCCAGAAATGCCGGAACTCGCCAAACCAAGCGCCAGGCACCGGTCGGTGTCCCGCGCCCAAATATGTTCCAGGGTAAGTTTGTTTTTTGTCAGCGTACCGGTCTTGTCGGTGCAAAGAACGGTGACATCGCCCAGGTCCTCAATGGCCGACAGGCGCTTGACGACAACGTGGTCGCGGCTTAACCGCAGGGCCCCCTGCGCCAGCCCGAAAGTTACCACGACCGGCAACGCCTCGGGGATAAGTCCTACGGCCAGGGCAATGCAGAAAACCAGATAGTCGTAGAAACCGGTGGTTCCCCTAAGCCAGGTGTGGACCACAAACGTCAACACCACCAGCACCAGCGCCGATTTGTAAATTATGTTGGCAAAACGGGATAAGCTCCGTTCATAAGCGCTGTGGCGCGGCTCGGATGCCGCCATCTCCAGCGTTAAGCCCGCGGCAGTATTGGCGCCCGTGGCGATCACCAAACCAAGCCCGCGGCCCGAAACCACCAGCGTCCCGGCAAAAGCGATGTTGCGCGCGCCAAACATATCGCGCGCGCGGCCATAAAGCGGCGCGGCCGATTTGGGCACCGGCTCGGATTCGCCGGTTACCAGCGATTCGTCAACGGAAAGATTGTTCTCACTAATCACCCTGACGTCGGCCGGGATTATATTTCCGGCGGCAACGGCGACAACATCCCCGGGAACAAGATCGCGCTTGTCCACGACCAGGGTCTTGCCCTGGCGCACCACATTGGCTTTCTGCGACAAATGTTTCTCCAACGCCAAAATGACCCTGTTGGCGCGCAATTCCTGGTAAAAAGCAAGGACCGTGTTGATCGAAAGAAACAGCAGAACAAGGCCCGCGCTCAGGCGTTCGCCCACGGAAAATGCCACCGCCGCGGCAAAGATCAAAAGATAAAAAAAGGACGATCGCAACTGCCGGGCCAGAATAGTCAACGAATCCTGGCGTTTGGGCTTGATCTCGTTGTAACCGTAGACCGAACGGGCGCGCAAAACCTGCGTGTCGTCCAATCCCGATACGGAACTTCTCAGCGACCGCAAGGCGTCCTCGGCAGTTTTGTGGGTATAATTTTGGAAATTCATTTTAAATAAATCAAATACAGATTAATTGTATCATTAATATTTGTATCAAAAAACCCCGCTAAGACGGGGTTGAATTTTTTAATTTTTTGAATTACGAAATTAATCGCAGGTGAGTATTTTTGCGGTGCATTATTTCGCGCGACGGCGCAAAATATTAAGCAAAGCTTGATCTCGCTTACTCTCGATTAGGTATTTTTCAAGCAGGAAAATTACCGTGCTCCGCAAAAATGCATGCCTTGAGCTAATTTCGTAATTCAAGAAAATTTGTTATTCTAGTTTACTTTTTGGCAAGCCAAAGTAGTTGCCGCTGCGGACCTGCGCCGGTTCATTCAATTTTGGGATCGACGTGTTCCATTGTTTGACCGCCGGATCGACAATGGCGGCCCGCAAAACATAGATCGCCGTAGGAACGGTCATAATCAAAATCACGGCCCAAATAACGACAAAAACACCTGCGGTTTGAGCGGACTCAATTACAAAATCGACAAGATCGGAAGTATCGTTATTATTTGGCATATAGTGTCACAAGGCCATCATCATAACACACATATCTATTTATGGCAAGGGGCGACTTTGTAAACACTCGCTTGGTTTGTGCTTGGCATTTATTTATTCCTCCTTTATAAAAGGAGGTGTCCCGCCAAAAGCGGGACGGAGGATTTTGGATCACGAAAGCAAATCCCTCGCCCTGCGGGCACTCCCTTTTTAAAGGGAGAATAAATGCGGGAATACTCCAGTGAGTGATTACACGGCCCTAATCGCGGACTTTAAAATTAAAAAGGGTCTATCCCTGAAATCGGAGTTAGTCCCTTTTTAATTTTTTATTCGTAAACTTTTGGCAAGGGTCTAACCCTTGCGATCACGCAAGGGATAGACCCTTCTATTGGAATTTAAATGTCCCCAATGACGCCTGGATGGCTCCCGAATCCTTATCCCACTTTGTCGCCAGCGTCAGGCCGGTAATGACGTAAGCCGTGGTACCTTTGAAAACAAACAATTGCAGCGACCTTAATTGCAGACCGTTTTGAGTGAACGACCCGCCGATAAGCTTGCCCGACTGCCCGCCGGCAACCGTGGTATCGGTCTCCTGCAAAACCTTGTAGCCAGTCAAGTATTGCTGCAAAGCCAGCTTTGATTTTTGGATGTAGGCGTCGGCGGTCGCTTCCTTGTTGGTTTCCGAAGTAATATTGATATTTTCATTGAACACCACCGCGCCCTTGTCGTTCTTCTCCGAAGTCGGCGACAAAAAGATTATAAAATTCCGGCCGTTGTTGCTTCCCTGGCCCGCCTCCCAGCCTTTTGGCGATTGGATGCTGTAACCGCCGGTGGCATCGGTATATGGCGCGGCCTCCAAGAGCGGATTAGTCGAAGCGGGATTGGTCGTTGTCGTGGTCGTAGTGGTTGTTGTCGTTGTTGGCTGGGTTGTTGTCGGCTGTTCGGTTGCCGGTTGAGTTGATGGTTGGGTAGTGTCCGGCGGCGTAACAACCGGCGCGGGGCGCGACATCATCATTTTGTAACCAAATCCCGCCAGCCCGACCAAGCAAAGGACCAAGCCAATGATCGCCAAAATCCTTTTTGGCCCAAGCAATCCCATGACACAAAGGATGGCGGCAATCACCGCCAAAACCAGTCCCGGCCAGGGAAATAAAAATGAAACCAGGCTCAACGCTCCCAGAACGAGCCCAACGATCGTCAGAATAGTTTTCAAAGGCTTTGGCTCGCCGGCGGCCGCGGCCGGTTCCTCTCCGGGAAATTCGCTGGCAGAAACCGCTTGCGGCTGGATTTCGGGCATCGCTTTGGCTGGTTGGGTTTCGGCAACTCCGGAAATCGATTGCGGATTAAAAGATGTCATCGGCTTGGCCATAAGCGGCGGTGCGGGTGCGGGCGCGACAACCTTTTTTTCCTCAAAGCTGGCAAACGCCTGGTCCAAGTCGCTTTGTTTCCAGCCCTGGGCAAGCAACAAATTCATTATTGATTGCCGCGGTTCGTTGGCGGCTAACTGCTGGCGAATGTAACTAACAAGTTGTTGATTCATAAATTATTTTTATAAAAAAGATATATTAACAAGAGTTGCGTAGTTGGCACAGATTCAAGGTAAGCGTAAGGATGCGCCGGAGTCCCGCTAAGCGGGACGACTAGCACCCGCACGCTTTAACGCAGAAGATGGGCTAACTGCGTAACTCTTGTATTAAAAAATTCCTCCTTTATATATTTTCTCAAACCCGCCGCCCAATGTCAATAAAAAATAAATTGGGCCCAGGGCTTACGATGCCTGGGCCTGCTACTCAAGGAGAAACTATGGGACCAGTGTCACAGATTGCGAAGCCTGTGAATGCTTTTCCTGTGATGTTCCCCGTCACAGACTTCATCGTGAAGCTTGTTGAGGAGGTGTCCCAATCAGAATTGGCCTTAACCGTCCCGAAGGTTGCATTGCCTTCGAAAGCTCCGAGTTTAACCTGACCAAATTTCCCCTGCTCGATGTTCATGTTCCCCTTAATATTCCCGGCATTCCAATAGGCGACCTCCATGTTCTTTACGGCTACATTGCCGTCTATATTGCCGTTTGTCAGGTGTCCACCGACTCCTATTGATCCGATACTGATGTTTCCTGTAACATCGCCGGTTGTCGCAGTGTCGGTTACGCTTACAGTATCAACGCTGATCTTCCCGAAGCTTGCTCCGGAAAAAATCATCATCACCATTACAGACATACACAACAGTTTTGTAGTTCCTTTCATTTGGGTGCACCTCCTAAGTGCTTTTCTGAACTAGCGCCGTTTCGGTCGCTGTCCCCGTCTCCTCGTTTCTCGAGAGGCAGGGAAAATGAAGATAAATCCCCGCTTTCCTTGCCTCTCGAATCCCATTGATTTGTGTACCGTGCTAACAATAGTATAGCATAAATAACATAATTTGTCAAGACATTCGGAGGTAGCAAAATAAACGTAAATTGCGTGGTCGAATACCCTACTTTGCACATAGCTTTTTCCTTGACAAATTAACTATAATATGATATAATAATAATGGTGAACTCAGATGAGAAGAGCTCTATCTTTAATAATCGTCTTCTTGCTAGTAGGGATATTAGCAACGGACGCCTTTGGAACACCGAATGCTTATCAGCACGGACCGGGCTATTATAAAAGCACGGCTCAGATAGCAAGAATGAATGGTAATGCGGTAAGCGCCACGGTAAGACCAGCAGACAGCACTAATGTCACGAGGGTCGACATGACTGCTAACATTGTTATCCCAGTGGGTAACATTAGCAGTGCTACGGATGTCGCCACCACGATCAATGGTGATGATATAGCAAAAGCTATACAGGCGAGGCTTAACAACAATGCCACGTTGTGTAACGTCACCGTAAGTGTGAACGTGACAATCAATACCATCCACGCTGGCCGCGACTATAACCCCGATATTCAAGGTGTAAGCAACCTGAATATCGGCAACACCGATGTCGGCAGAGACATTCATGCGGGCACTATCAGTGCCAGTGTGATCAATGCCGGCAAGACAAATGCTGGTGGCACAACCTAAGCCCTGAGGACCTTACCTCGGGGCACAATTTTTTTTATAAACGCGCTATTCGGCCTATAAGAGCGGGTCCCTCATTAGATTTGCGGTGATTGACAAAAGGAAACAATGGATTAACATCTTTGATAGCTTATAAAGATCTTTAAATCGGAAGGTGATAAATGTGGGAGCCACAATGGCAGAAGAATACTCTGCCGAAGGAGTATTGGTCGTCAGATATTATGAAGAGTTAAGAGATCTTGACGGAGATCATGAACTGCTCCGGTATTTCGTGGAAAAAGAACCGGATTGGCTGGTCTTTGTCTCCGAAAATATGGGTAATGCTTTTGAACGAAGATTCCCGCCATTCAACCCGGCGCCGCTGCCTGGCGCAAAGCCGTACCGGCATCCGATCTTTACCCTGATGGGATATCGAATCGCCCTTGAAAAAGCGATCGCCGAGTTAAAAAGCGGCCCTGTCGGCCACGCGGAAGTTGAAGAGGAATTCCGTTCCTGGGGGCTAAATTGGCCAACCCTAGGCGAACCCATCAATTGCCAAAGCAAAGAAACAATGCAGCCAAGCGTACGCTTGGCTGTGGCAAAGATATTGGCAGAATCGATCAAAACGATCATTGCCCCAAACAAAAAGAAAAGAATTCCCCTTAAAGGCAAGAAATTATCGATCTCCCGGACCGAGGGGGAAATGGCGATCGTATTTGAAGGCGGGCCGGTTATTTTCTCTGCCTGGTGTTTTGACGGAGAAATATCTTTGGAAAACCCGGCCAGCTTACAGCTTGTTAAAAGCCCTCAAACGGCAGAGGTCATTGCCCATGTAAAAGCGCTGGCCAAGCGGAAGATCCACATGGAACAAGCAAAAGTTGACATTTGAAGGCGGATAATCGCCTTCTTATTTTTTAAAAAAGGATTTCATTTTTCGGCGGCCGGCACCGCTTTTCCAATAAAGTTCTCTCTGCTTTGCCTGTTGCTCGGTTTCAAATGATTCGGTAAATATCAGCCTCAACGGACGCCGATCTTTGGTTGCAGGAACTTGACCGGCATTGTGCCGCGCCAGACGATTTTGAACGTTATGAGAATAACCAACATAAGTCCGCTGGTCTTTCAGGCTTTGTAGAATGTAGATATAATACATTGTTTTTTTGCGAAAAATCTAGTATCGCTGTTTAAAATGATTATTAACGGTATTGTAAAGAACTCCGGCCTAAAGGCCGGAGCTTTCGGTCTGCGACTTCTTTGGCTCTTCCTCCGTCACGCCTGAAGCGTGACTCCGGGCGGTCGGTTCATCACCGGCCTGAAGGCCGGTGCTTTCTCCGACCGGCGAGTAAAATATAAATAATTCGATTTGAGAGCGGGCCACTCATCGCTTTGCGATGAGGCGAGCCTCGCTCATTTTTAAAAAACTGCTTATTCAGCAGTTTTTTAAAAATGAGCGGGCAAGCGGAATCGGACCGCCGTCTTAACCTTGGCAAGGTTACATAATAGCCACTATACGATGCCCGCGGTAATTAGTTTATGAGTGGATTAGTAATGAGTTAATTAGCGAATACTAATTTTGTATCATAAACTCATTAACTCATCAACTACTTTACTAATCAACTAAATTTTCGCTTCGCGAAAATTTGTGCCGAGGTCCGGAATCGAACCGGAATCTGATGATTTTCAGTCATCCGCCGTGACCGACTTGGCTACCTCGGCGCGTAATCGCGCCGAACAGGAACGTAAAATTTTAGTAAAAAATTTGTACGTTCCTCGGTTCATTATTTCTCTTAGATGGGCAACAGCTAGCCGCCGGCACAATGGATAGCGGCCGCAAGCTGGACAAATCTTTCATATCAAAAAAACCGCCTTCTGTCCACCCGGTAGTAGATTTTCGACCATTCCGCCGGGGCGGAATAATATCGCGAAGCGAGTCGAAAATTCACTACCGGGTCCACCCCCGACCCAATTTTCTGGCATTTCCCATATTCTGATTATCCTGCTATTCCCCTTTTAGTTCAAAAAAACAATTTAAATAAAAAAATTACCTGCTTAGGCTAAGCAGGCTTTTTCGACTGGAGACAGACCCATAAACTCCCTGACTTTTATAGGTCTCAGGTGAGGCTCGAAAATAGTAGCCGGCCTTTCTATAATCTCTCCGAGTGGGATGATTCTGACTTCTTCACCATCACTACCATTATCCTTTACTTTTGGATTTATGGTCAGAATAACTCCAAAGAAATATACATCGTGGTTCCCACGATTTTCTTTGTAAAGGCGCCGTAACTGGCCAGGGCGGAGTTTTATGCCGGTTTCTTCATCAACTTCACGAATCGCGCATGCTTCCGGATCCTCAAAATCGTCGCGCTTTCCGCCCGGATGCTTCCATGCAGGCGTAATCTTAGTGTTATCCTTCACCATGACCAAGCCGTCCGGAGTCACTATAGCTACCGCGACAGCGAAATCCCGGTAATATTCCGTATTAAACCATGATTTCTTTTTCAATGCTAATCCTCCTGGATTGCGTTTCTTCCAAGATTATAATGCAAAACAAAATTAATGTCAATGTTCATGATGCAAACAAAAAATATCCCAATCCAGGATATTTAACAAAACCGTTCATCATATCGGCTTATTCGCACGAATTAGTCCCCGGCTTTCCCCCGCAAAACTATTCGCCTATTCGCGCGAATGGTACAATAAGCTCCTCTCTGCCCCTTGTTCTTTTTCAAAATGATATCAAATCCAAAAAGCGCCTGCCGATTGACAATCTTGTTTTTTCGGTTAACATAATGGAACAAAATGATGGAGGAGTAAAACTGACCCTAAAGGAAGAAGATTATCCCATAAGGGAAGGAATAGAATACACCGAATTAACACAGCTTGTTTTGCAATCGGGTATAAGCGGTATGGCAATAAGCGAAATTGATGACGATGTCAAACAGGCTACTAAGCACTACTTGTTTGAGATCACGGTATGCCCCGGCTATTCGATCCTGACTGCCTCGTCCCCGACCTTGGAGGGAGTGTTCATTGACACCTTCGATGCTCAACGCCGCGATGAACCGCCGGAAGAGTATCCTACCTTTTTGGAAGGAATAACATTCCATAATCCCTGCGCTTTGGAACGCATGAAACGTTATCTTACAGAGTTTAAGAGAATGACGTTTAGGATCAAGGACGGCAAAGTTCAAATAAGTGTGCATTGGGGCGATGACGATCCCGTCACAACCCCAAAGGGACACCTGCAAGATGTGTTACGTGAAGCCATGTCTCGCATCCCCAGCAAACCAAACAACAGCCTGCTCTTCAGCTAGCGACGCTTAAAAGAAAGCGTCTTTTTTATAATTTTCTAAAGGTTTATTTGCGGGGCGATTTTTTGCATGGAAACCAGGCAAATTTCGATGAATTTTTCTACCGGAATATTCAAGCCGTCGAGATTGGCGCACTGCGCCACGTCCATCCGCCTAGTGCCAGCCGCGAATTTCGGGTCTTTTAAAAATCTTTTTACCACCGACGATAGTTTAACATCGGCCAGCTTCTTTGACGGCATGATCAGGGCTACGGCAGTGATCAATCCGGTCAGGCTGTCGGCGCAAAAGATCGCCCACTGCGCCAGGCTCTGCGGATTAACGCCGGTCCGCTCCGGCGCATGAGCCTTAATGATCTGGCCAACGGTGTCCGAGATTTGCAACCCATGTTTTTCCAAGACCTCCCGCGTCTTATTGGGATGAGTATCCTTGTAGCCCTCGCAATAATCAATATCATGCACCAACCCCGCCAAAAGCCACTCTTCGCGCGCCGGCTCATTCTCCCCCAACCGGTTTTGCCCCTGTAAATAATCAAAAATCCCGCCCATGCACCCCTCCAGCGCCAGCGAATGCAAAAAAGCATTATTCTCCAACTGGCTTTTCACCGCCTGTAAATATTTTTCCCTATCGTACGCCATAAATCTTAGAATATTTGATACCACCTTTTACGAGCAATCTCGCGTAATTTATCTGCTGCGGGCGTATTGTACAAAAATTCTACTTGATCTGCTACCTCTTGTAAAATTATCTCCGCGCTCAACTGAAATTGCATTATATGTCTCTGTTGCTGCGGGTTAGCCGGAGAATTACTTTGCGACTGACCTGGAAATGAACTTTCAGCAGGTACTGATAATTGCTGGTTTGTTGGTTGCGGCACAATCATTGGTATCCCTTTGTTTGTTTTAAAATCTGAAATTCTATTTATGACTTTATCTGAATAAGTCACCTTGGAATAAAAATCACTAATCGAGTCGCGATCTGTCTGCTCTAAATCATTAACAAATAAATGCACATTCTTATACCAATTATTCGTCGGTAATAATGTTGTTGAAAGTAAAAAAACATTTCCTCTTTCGCGCGCAATTTTTATTTGTTTTTCGGCATAACGGATTTCTTCCAAAATCAATTTCGCTACCTCCCTTTTATAGTCATTTTTTTGGCGAAAGTATAAACCAATTACAAATAAACCACCCAGCAAAGTTACGATACCCAAATTATCATTTAAAAACGTTAGAATTAAACCAATAATATTAAACATAAATTTATCTCCAGCCTTGGCCCACGATGCGCCAGACTACTTGGTCTTGGGGGATTTGCATTGGACCTTGGGGGGTTTGGGTGACGATGTTGACCTGCTGTTTTTTGAATTCCAGCGTCAGCTCAAAGCCCAGGGACAGTTGCGCGCTTTCGATGAAAGCGATCTTGTAGCTCTTTTTGTTTTGCATGGCGTTTTGGCCCAGCTCGTTTTCCGGGTTCCACAAAGTTTCCAATTCCATTTCCTTTTTGTATTCTTCAAACAAGTCGGTCATCGATCCGGCAAGGGCGTCATCGGCAAAAACCACTGACTTTACTCCCAGGTCTTCCTTG